>Ga0137307_101164_pt1 | contig 25468 bp, 19 predicted proteins | sample NAcewD2O_March_2_FD_97180 | JGI IMG/M metagenome (GOLD analysis project Ga0137307, IMG submission 97180) | Mouse cecal microbial communities from Vienna, Austria - N-Acetylglucosamine amended D2O_March | ecosystem: Host-associated > Mammals > Digestive system > Large intestine > Cecum | place... | reverse complement strand
CCTCTGGAATCTGCAACATATAAAGAAGATTCCGAATTTGTTATTACTCAGATTAGAAAAATTCTTGACAGGCAAAAAGAAACAGGTGATGATAAAATTATAATAAACACCAATTTAAAAATGGGTCTTCCTCTGGAAAATATTAATAAAATTGCCGGCCCCATGATTGAAGCCTGGGCGGATGAAGTGTTTGCAGGAATCAGAGATAACATGGATAATGACTATCATCTTATCAATGTAGAAGCTCAGGAACGTTTGGGGATGGCAGATATTATTTTACAGTTCAGGAAGGGGAATACTGTCCTGACAGGAAATGTAGATGTGAAAGCTGCAGCAGATGATATTCCAGGCAGTGGTAAAGGGCCAAATATTACAAGTTTTAGCAGAATACGGACTGCATATGTAAGAGATCCGGATTTTATGTTTGTTATTCTTTCCATAAAGCACAGGGTATATGTGCAGAAAAATGCAGATACGGGATTAATGGATGGAATCATGGAAGTATCAGATTATAATGTGTATGATTTGAAGTTTATCAGTGACATGGATATAAATTATAATCCGTCACTGGGGACAGGGCAGATACAGATAAAAGATATCCATTATGTCTCTTATCAGTACAGAACTACATGGGAAATGTGCCAGTTGCTGGATTATAAATATTTACACAGCAGCAGGAGAACGATTGAAGATTTTTACAGGGAGGCTTCAAAAAACGGATGGATAAAATAGATAATCAGTTTTTAATTACAGGGGATGCAATTGAAAAATTGCAGGAGCTGCCTGATAAATCCATTGATTTGGTTGTGACAGATCCGCCTTATAATTTGAATAAAAACTATGGAAAGAGTCAGGACAGGCTGGAATTTGATGAATATATAGAATTTAGTAAGAACTGGATTTCAGAATGCAGCAGGGTATTAAAGGACAATGGCAGCATATATGTTTTTATGGGAATGAGATATATTTCATATATATATGAAATATTGGAGAAAACATTTGGATTTGCATTTAACGGGTGGATTACATGGTATTATACTCAGGGTGTGGGAAAAACAAAAGGGTTCAGCCCAAGACACGATGATATACTGTTTTTCACAAAGAATGCAAAAAATTTCACGTTTAACCTTGATGATATCAGGGTGCCGCAGAAATTTTACAGAAGCGTGAACAATATGCGTGGCGCAAATCCGGGAAACGTGTGGGAATTTTCCCATATGCATTATTGTAATACGAACCGTCAGCAACACCCCACACAGAAGCCGGAAGGGCTTTATGAGCGGATGATACTGGCCAGCTCAAATGAGGGAGATACTGTGCTTGATCCCTTTTTGGGCTCCGGGACGCTGCTGAGAGTGTGCCAGCAGCTAAACAGATACGGGATAGGAATTGATAATAATTCAGAATATATTGAGATGGCTAAAAACAGACTTCTGGAGCCTTTTTCCGGCTTTGACAGCATGGATGAAAGGATGAGCAGAGTGCCAAATGATTTAAATGATCCGGATATCAGAATAACTTATTTATACAATCATATTGAGTGGTTTTTAAAAAATCATAGAGATGCTGTTCCAAAATTTCTGGAGGAAGTAAAAAGCAAATATCTGGTAAAAATGATAGAAACCGGACAGGTTTCTATCTTTGACGACTACGGTATCAGAATTTAAACATACAAAGGAGGATTCCGGATGAACCGACAACTCTCTGAAATGAGTCTCGAAGAACTGTGGCAGCTATTTCCGATTTTCCTCACAGAGCACAAACCATACTGGAAAGACTGGTATGAAGAAGAAGCGGCCCTGTTAAAGGAACATCTGCCTGCAAGGCAGGTGGCTCGTATCAGCCATATCGGCAGCACAGCCATAAAAGATATACAGGCAAAGCCCATCATTGATATTCTGGTGGAAATTACAGAAGACAGTGAATTTGAAACGTTTTCCGAATGTATTGTACGGGCGGGATACCTTTGTATGTCGGAAGAAGAGCAGCGCCTGTCCTTCAATAAGGGGTATACGGAACAGGGGTTTGCAGAACGGGTATTCCATCTGCACCTGCGCCGGGCGGGAGACAATGATGAACTGTATTTCCGTGATTACCTGAGTGCCCGTCCTCAGATTGCCAGGGAGTATGAAAAGCTGAAGCTGGGCCTGTGGAAACAGTTTGAGCACGACCGGGACAGGTATACCGAAGGAAAGACAGCATTTGTGAAAAAATATACCCGGTACGCAAAAGAACAATAATTATGCGCACTTGCATGAATGGAATAATATCAGGTTCAGTAGACATATCCGTTCTGTGTCTCCGGAAGCAATTGTTTCCTCTCAGTATGGATGTTATGATGAAATTCCGGAATGAGTCAGACCGGACAGATTATAACAAAAAGAATCATGGGAGGAAAAGAAATGACACAGAATCAAAGGTATGCTTCCATCTGCCGCGTGTTTCGGAATGTGGAAGAGAAATTACGAGAATACCCCAAAATAGTTGAAATATTTCAAAACTGCTATCTGAATACACTGGACGCCACGGTGAAATCCATGGATGACGGAACAATCTATGTGATTACAGGAGATATTCCCGCCATGTGGCTGCGGGATTCCACCGCGCAGCTTCGGCCCTTTCTTCCGGTGGCGGAGCAGGAACCTGCGCTGCAGGAGATTCTGGCCGGACTGTCCAGGAGGCAGTTTCAGTACATTCAGACAGACCCCTATGCCAATGCTTTTAATGAGGCGGACAACGGAAACTGCTGGGAACATGATATTACGGAGCAGAACGGATGGGTATGGGAACGGAAATACGAAGTGGATTCCCTGTGCTATCCTCTGCAGTTTGCATATCTGCTCTGGAAAAATACCGGGTGCAGGGAGCACCCGGACTCGTCCTTTCAGGCAGGAGCCGGAAAAATTCTGCAGGTGTTCCGGACAGAGCAGTACCACGAAGAGAGGTCTCCATATAGTTTTGTGCGGCAGAATACATATTTTAAAGATACCCTTTCCAGAGACGGGAAAGGGGCGTTGGTGAAATCGGGAATCGGCATGACCTGGTCAGGGTTTCGTCCCAGTGACGATGCGTGTATGTACGGTTATCTGGTTCCTTCCAATATGTTTGCCGTTGTGGCGCTGGGCTATCTGGAAGAAATGGCGGGCAGTATTCTGAAGGATTGGGAAATGCAGAAAGAGGCGGCGGACTTAAAAGAACAGATTTATCAGGGCATAGAAACCTGCGGAATTGTAAAGACAGAAGAATTCGGAGAGGTATACGCCTGTGAGACGGATGGATACGGTCAGTACAACCTGATGGACGATGTAAATGTACCCAGTCTGCTTTCCATGGCCCCGGCTCTTTCGGCGGTCATGTATGCCATGAACCGGCTGATACAGGGAACAGAGCGGAGCGGATTTGCAGATTACCGGAAAGGCTACTGCTCTGATTTTGGGCAGAAAATGCAGCTTGGGGCAGGTCAGCTTACTGCAGTGCTGCTCTGCTGGACCAACATTGAATTTTTTACGCTGCAGGTTCGGATTCTTCCGCTGGCAATTATATTTATACTGATGTTTGCGGCTGCACTGCTGGTTACGCCCAATCTTTATCTGCTGGCCAGCCGGTATGAAATGGAGAATATGCAGATTGTGAAGACCGCGGTAACTCTGCTGATTGCCAGGCCCGTATCCACCCTCGGAAATCTGGCGGCCTTTGCCATCCTTCTGGCGGCTTTTGAGATTTCGGCGGGGACAACCGTGCTGTTTATGGGCAGCGTTTACGGGTTTCTGATTATGTTTATGAATCAGAGCATTATGCAGAAACTGGAAAGCAGAAATTAAACAGAGACAATCAGGGAATGCAGGAATCTGCATTTCCTTTTTGTGATTTTGCGAAGAACGTACAGCAAAGAGGAAAGCTATGGAAGATTTGTTTATCAATAATATACGAGGAGATGCGTCCGCGGGTTCTCTGTACCAGATGGCAGTCAGGATGGCCATGCTGCTGCAGGAAATCAAAAAGGAATATAAGCTGGAATCGGGCAGGTTCCAGGATATTACCGAGTTGATTGAAATCATTTTCCGGGCAGATGATATTCATGGAATCCGGACGACATTTGTCTCGGAAATTACAGAGATTATCGCCTGTATGCATGAGGAGGATTCCCGGTATACCCCGGTAGTGCGTCAGATTATTGCTAAGGTACAGCAGAACTACAGGGAAGATATGAACCTGAAAACTCTGGCTTATAAATACCATATGAACGCTTCCTATCTGGGACAGATTTTTCAGAAAGAAGTGGGTTGTTCCTTCGCCCGGTATCTGAGCAATACGAAAAACGGAATCGCAAAGGAGCTGATTCTGAATACAAAAATCATTATTCAAATATGTCTTCCGGAAGTAATTCTCTCATAAGTTTTTCCTGGAATTCGAGGTCTTCCGTAGTGCGCTGTAAGTCGTCATAACGCTTATTTTTCAATAAAATGGCATTTAATTTGTTGACTTTACCGATTTCTTCTGAAGTAATTCGTTCCATAATTTCGCACATAACATCCAGTCCTCCTTCTGTTTCTTTATATCGGTGTTTCATTTCAGATGTTTTTGGAAATTTGCTGTTGTAAATATTATCACTGGCAAACACTTCCATGAGTTCAGATACTTCTGAATCATTTTTAATCTTTGTATTTACATAAACTTCTTCAAATCCATTACTGACAATTTTTCCTGTTTCTCTGACCACACGATTAATATGATAAAGTGGAAGATTGCCCTCAAAAATATCAAATTTGGAAATAAATACCACGCATACATCAGGAATTTTCTCAAATTTTATGCCGGGATTAGTAATGTTAGTTGTGAGAATGGCACTATTATAGCGAACTCTCCGCTGATGGTCATCATTATCTGATTTCTGTACTTCGATGTCTACCTGAGTACCATTGCCCCTGATACATCTGGCATCAAGAATCACAGACCGTCCCTGCAGATTTGTTCCTGTCCATTGGGGGACAGATTCAAGAACTGTCAGTTTATTATCTTCAAGTATGACACGGAGTATTTCCTGACAGAATTCTTTGTCTTCTGCCATTTTGCGAAACATTAAATCATCGACAGGATTCAACTTTCTGGCTTCTTCCCGTATTTTGCTTTTTTATGCATATGAAATCCTTTTGCTGTATCTGTAACAAATTATGTCTGATAGCAGTATATCATATTTTACCCGTTCAACAACTGAAATTTTTATGAATTTTGTAAAGACATAACTGTAATTTGTACAATGAACCTGAAAGTTTTCAACTTTCCGTGCAAATTCCACAATGATATAGTAAACAAAAAACATACTGCATATTGACGAACCGGTAAGGACATATGCAGTAGGAAAAGAAGGAGGTTTCAAAGTGAAAGCAAACATCAAAAAAGCCGGAAAGCCGAAAGGGAATTTCATAAGCCGGCTGAAAGCCAATAAGGAACTGCTGGTCTTAAGTATGCCGGGTGCAATCTGATTTCTGTTTTTTGCTTATCTGCCATTATTCGGAATCCTGGTGGCATTTAAGAAATTCCGGCTGTCCGGGGACGGATTTTTCTACAACCTGTTTAATGTGCTGTTTAACATATTTCTGACAATCCTGTCTCTGATTTGCGTGATTCCCTTTATTTGCGTGATTATCATTTCCATTACGGATGAGGAGTCACTGGCCATGAACGGATACCGGTTTATACCGGAAAAGTTCAGTCTGTACGCCTGTGAATATATTGTAAGCGCAGGCGAAAACATTCTGAGAAGCTATGGGGTGACCATCCTTGTGACCGTTCTGGGCACATTGACTGGACTGTTTCTGACAGGCACTTATGCCTATACCCTGTCCAGAAAAAATTACGCCTGCCGGAAATTTTTTACCACGGTTATTACCATCCCCATGCTGTTCAACGGAGGTATGATTGCCAATTATCTGATTGTGACAAAGGTTCTGATGTTAAAAGATACCATATGGGCGCTGATTTTGCCCCTCTGTCTGAATTCATTTAATATTATTGTGCTGCGGACCTTTTTTAAGACCAGCATTCCGGATGCAGTGGTGGAATCCGCCAAAATTGACGGGGCCTCAGAATGGCGGCTGTTTTTCCAGATAGTTATTCCCATGGCGCTGCCGGGACTGGCCACCATCGGGCTGTTTCTGACACTGGGTTACTGGAACGGCTGGTTTAACGCCATGATGTACATGGATAACCGGGACCTGATACCTCTGCAGTACCTGCTGATTCAGATAGAAAGCTCTATTGACTGGCTGGCCAACAACAAGGCCACCATGGGAGTGGACGGGATTGCAGTGGCGGCCAATATGCCGAAAGAGACCATTAAAATGGCAATTGTGGTCATATCCACATTGCCGATTATCTTTGCCTATTCGTTTTTCCAGTGATACTTTGTAAATGGATTGACGGTAGGTGCAGTGAAGGAGTAAGATTGAACAAGGAGGAGAAATCATGAAATTCAGAAAAATTGTATCTGTTGGCCTTGCGGCAGTTATGGCTGCGGGACTGCTTGCCGGCTGCGGCGGGAAAAAAGAAACCAATTCCAGCGGGGAAGAAGTGGTGGAGCTGACCTGGTGGCAGATTGGAGACGCTCAGAAAGACCAGGAAAGGGTGCTGGAGAAAGTCAACGAATACACCCAGGAAAAGATAGGGGTAAAACTGAAAATCAATACCGCCGGATGTGGTGCCCATGTATTTAACCAGCAGTTATTCCGCACCCACTTACATGGATTTGATTCAGAATCCGGTGGGAATCGAATACGGTGATGAAACCCTTACCGTAAAAAATGTATTTGAAACGGAGAAGATGAAATCCACCCTGGATACCATGCGGAAATATTATACGGCAGGCTATATCAACAAAGACGCCGCTACCGCCTCCGACGACAAATCCATCAAACGTTTTGTGACAAAAGGAGACGGTCAGCCTTATGCGGATCTGGTATGGGGCAAGGACCTGGGATATGAAGTGGTGGCAACTCCCATTATGGATACTTATGTGACAAATATTTCCGCACGGGGCGCTCTGACCGCAGTGAATGATCAGACTAAACATCCGGAAAAGGCAGTGGAGCTTCTGAACCTGATTAACACAGATGAATATCTGAGAAATCTTCTGAACTACGGAATTGAAGGAGAGCACTGGGACAAAGTGGAGGTTCCGGCCGAGGAAGCCAGAGAGGCGGAAGGCAAGCCTTATGTGTATGAAAATAAAATTAAACTGAATGAGGAAACCAGGAAAAACTATTCCGTTTCCTACTGGGTACGGGGCGGACTGTTTAACACTTATGTACTGGAAAATGAGCCTTTGGACAAATGGGCGACCTTTAAGGAATTTAATGATTCTTCCGTGGAAGCGCCCTCTTTTGGATTTGACTTTGATTTGAACCCGGTCAGCACCGAAGTGGCAGGATTCGGAAATGTTATGGATGAGTTCGGAAAATCTCTGTTTACCGGAAGCGTTGACCCGGAAGAATATCTGCCTAAATTGCAGGAGAAGCTGAAAGCCACCGGCATTGACAAAGTAATAGAAGAAATGCAGAAACAGATTGACGAGTGGAAGGCGGCAAAAGAATAACATATATAACGAAGGAGAAAGGCAGCCGGAATATCCTGTGTCATTTGGGACAGGGCTGTCTTTTTCCGGAAAACGGAGGCGGGACATGAAAAGAAAGCTGGAAGTATGTGTGGATTCGGTGGAATCTGCGGTCATTGCAAAGGAAGCGGGTGCGGACTGTCTGGAGGTCTGCGCCAGCCTGATAATCGGAGGAACAACGCCGGGGGTCAGCCAGTTCAGGCAAATCCGTGAAAAGTGCAAAATTCCTCTGCATGTGCTGGTGCGTCCCAGATTCGGTGATTTTCTGTATACGGATGCGGAATTTCAGATGATACGGGAAGACGTCCGTATGTTCCGGGAACTGGGAGCAGAAGGTGTTGTGGTGGGATGTCTGAAGTCGGACGGAACTCTGGACACAGACAGAATGCAGCAGTTAAGAGAAGCGGCAGGCCCTTTGCGGATAACGCTGCACCGTGCTTTTGACGTATGCAAAGACCCGTATCGAACCCTGGAAGAGGCGGTTTCCCTGGGAATCGACACCGTTCTTACTTCCGGTCAGGCCCCTGTCTGCACGGAAGGAAAGGAAGTGCTGAAACAGCTTCTTGCGCAGGCGGATGGCCGGATTGAGATTCTTCTTGGCAGCGGGGTAAATGATAAGGTCATACGCGAGATGACAGAAGAACTTCATGCAGCCAGCTTTCACATGTCCGGAAAACGGACGCTGGACAGCGGTATGACATACCGGAACGGGCGGGTTCATATGGGCCTTCCCGCGTTCAGTGAATTTGAAATTCTGCGCACGGACAGAGAGGAAATCAGAAAAGCAAGGCAGGCGCTGGATGAAGCCGGATAAGATAAAGTCGGATAAAATGAAGTCGGATAAAATGAAGCCGGATAAGATAAAACCGGATAAAAGGAGGAAATCAGAAATGTTTTCAAAAGCACTGTGGGAATATGCCCGGCGGCAGTACGACAGCCGGCTGCCGTTTATGGGATATTTAAAAAACGAAATTTGGAGGAACATGGAGATGTGTACCCCGGAGGAACAGCTTCTGATGAAATTTTTTTACGGAACCATGCCCCTGCGGGATATGGGCGAATATGGATTCGATGTGTTTCTGGCCTTTGTCCGCCACGGCCTTATGCTGCGGGAAAACGTGGAGTGGTGCCGCCGGCTTCCGGAGGAAATATTTCTCCATAATGTCCTGTATTACCGGATTAATTCAGAAAATATTGAGGACTGCAGGCCTTTCTTTTATGAGCAGTTATGGGAGCGGATACAGGGAAAGACCATGACGGAAGCAGTGCTGGAAATTAATTACTGGTGTGCGGAAAACGGAACCTACGAGACGTCTGATTTCAGAACCATTTCCCCGCTGACCATGTACAAAGCCGGCGCAGGACGGTGCGGAGAGGAATCCACCTTTGCGGTGACAGCATTCCGCAGCGTGGGAATTCCCGCAAGGCAGGTGTATACCCCCAAATGGGCCCATTGTGACGATAACCACGCCTGGGTGGAAGTATATGCGGACGGAGACTGGCATTTCCTTGGGGCCTGCGAGCCGGAACCGGTACTGGATAAGGGATGGTTTTCCAATGCCTCTTCCCGAACCATGATGGTTCACGCCAGGGAATTTTCAGATTACGGCAATCAGGAATCCTGCTTTCGGCAGGGTGAGCTTCCCTGTTATAACAATGTGACATTCCGGTATACCAAAACCAGGGAACTTGAGATAAAGGTGGAGGATTCCAGGGGCCCAGCATCACATGCCAGAGTTTATACGGAACTTCTGAACAGTGCGGAATATGGCAGTATGGCGGTACTGGATACAGATGAGGATGGAAGTGCAGTCCTGTGTACCGGTATGGGTACTTTACATCTGTGGGCTGCTATGGGAGAGAAAACAGCCGAAGCCCTGATTGATACCAGGCAGCAGGATAAAGTTCTGCTTACCCTGACAGAAGAACAGGCTCCGGCGGGCGTCTGGAGAGATATTGACATAAAGGCGCCGGAGGAGCAGAACCTCTGTAAAGTTACCATAACCAGGGAGCAGAAAAACCAAAACCGCCGGCGTATGCAGGAAGCGGCAGCTTTGCGGGCCGGAAGAATCCGCAGCTATTACAAAGCAGAACTGGCAGAAAAATATCCGGAGGGGCAGGAATTTTTGCGCCTTGCGGCAGGGAATTTTGACCAGATATTTCGGTTTCTTGCAAAGGATGATAACCCGGACCGGGCAGGCCTGCTGCGCAGTCTGAGCAGGAAAGATTACCTGGACGCCAGGGCAGATGTGCTGGAACATCATTTGCAGTATGCCGGAACATACCGTCTGGAATGGGAAGAAAAGGAGAAAAGGGAACTGTATGAACAGTACATTCTCTGCCCCAGGATTTTTTATGAAGAACTGACCTGCTACCGGGAGGAAATTCTGAAATATTTCAGTCAGGAGGAGAAACGACGTTTCCGGGAACAGCCGGAAACCCTCTGGCGTTATGTCCGGGAGCAGACATTTTATGAAGAAATATATGATTACAGCACGATTTTTTCCACGCCGCTGAATACATTGCAATTCCGGTTTGGTAATCCCATGAGTCAGAAAATTCTCTGTGCGGCCATTCTGCGCACCCTGGGAGTTCCGGCACGTATCAGCCAGGCGGAACAGGAAGTGGAGGTTTATCAGGGAGATAAATTTGTAAAAATATCAGGAACCGGGGAAGAACAGAAGGCACCGGAACGGGTAACCCTTACCCTGAAACGGAAACCGGAGAAAGACTGGATATATTATCAGAACTGGACCATCGGACAGTTCCGGCAGGGGCGGTTTATCACCCTGGATTACCAGGGACTGGAGTTTGAAACTCTGGAGCAGAAGCTGGAACTGGAGCCTGGGCTTTACCGGATTATCACTGCAAACCGTTTGCCGGGAGGGGACCAGCTTGCAGCAGAATATAAATTCTGCCTGGAGCCGGGACTTCCCCAGGAGGCGGAACTGCGTATGCGTACCGGGCAGCCGGAAGAACTGCTGGTATCAAGACAACTGGAAGATTTTGATTTGAAAGAGGACGGGCACATAATCAATGCTTCCGCTCTGACCGCTCAGGGCGTACATATTCTGGCATTTCTGGAGCCGGGTGAGGAGCCCACGGAGCATGTGCTGAATGAAATGTATCAGCTCCGTGAAAATTTCCGGGCCCTGGAAGCGGGAATCTGCTTTGCGGTGCGGGAGGAAAGGATACGGAAAACCCCGGCCTGGGAACGGCTCCTGAAGGCAGTTCCGGAGATAAAGGTGGTGACCGGGGATTTTGACGAGCTGACGGAGCCGCTGGCCCGGCGCATGTACACGGACCCGGAAAAACTTCCGCTGCTTTTCATTCTGAATCCGGGCCTTAAGGCTGTTTACGCCGGCAGCGGCTATCAGGCCGGCAGTGTGAATCTGCTGCTGGAACTGTTAAAAGCAAACGGAGCGTAATGTCCGTTGTGAATCTCATATTGAAAGTGAGTCATACTGGAAAGGTGAAATAACGAAATCATGGAGAAGAAAAATTTACTCAGCCATGTGGGCAACATGCAGCAGCGCAGCATTATGGGCGGTCTTCTGTTTACCTGCGGCCTGGAAAATATCGGCGGGCCCTGCAGCCTGGAGGGGAAAGAGTATCCCATGCACGGAAGGATACGCACCACGCCCGCAGAACATGTGGGAGCCGATATCTGCCGGACGGGAGAAGATTATACCCTGACTTTAACGGGAGAACTGCGGGAGGCAGAGCTGTTCGGGGAAAATATTGTGCTGCGGAGGAAAATTACCACCGTGTACGGAGAACATAAAATCTGTATTGAGGACAGGATTTCCAATGAGGGATTCCGGAGGGAGCCCATGATGCTGCTGTATCATATCAATGCGGGCTATCCGCTGTTGTCGGAAAAATCCCGGATTATCCTGCCCACCAGGAAAGTACGGCCCAGAGATGAATTGCGGCCTCCCATACACAGGATTACGACAGGATGGAGCCGCCGGGAGACAATGAACCGGAATACGTGTTTTTCCATGAAATGGCGGCGGATTCCCAGGGAAATACTTTTGGGGCGGTAATCAATGAGGATTTGGGGATTGGCCTGAAAACAGAATACAATCTGAAAGAACTGCCGTATCTCATGCAGTGGAAATCCATTGCCTCCGGAGACTATGTGGTGGGCCTTGAGCCTGCCAACTCCAGCGTGTACGGAAGAGCGTACCATTTCAGAGAACACAGCCTGCACACCAGGGAACCTCTGGAAACGGAAGTGAAACATCTTACCCTGAGCTTTCTGGCTGGGAAGGAACTGGAGCAGGTGAAAGATGAAGCAGAAAAGCTGTGCAGGGAGAATAGAAGCTGTCGGTTATAGCTGTTGACAGGTAATCGCGAAATGCAATGACTGTACATGAAATTTTGATAACTGGACAGTTTTGCAATTGCCTGATAGCTGTTAATTAATGAAAGGAAAAAGAAAATGAAACGTTCAAAAATAAATGCGGAAATCAGACATATGGAAGAAATGATAAAGGCCCACGGATTCGAAATTCCGCCCTTCTGCAAATGGTCTGCAGATGACTGGAAAGCCAGAGGGCCTGAATACAATGAAATCCGGGACAATATGCTGGGATGGGATATTACCGATTATGGTCTCGGAAAATTTGACGAGGTGGGATTTTCCCTGATTACCATCCGCAACGGTAATCTGAAACTGGATAAATATACCAAGACCTATGCGGAAAAGCTCCTCCTTGTAAAAGAAGGGCAGATGGCGCCCATGCATTTCCACTGGAATAAGATGGAGGATATCATCAACCGGGGCGGGGGTAACGTGCTGATTACCGTTTACAATTCCACAGAGGACGGAGAGTTTGCGGATACGGAAGTGACAGTCAGCTGCGACGGAAGGGAATTTACCGTTCCGGCAGGTACGAAAGTGAAGCTGACGCCGGGAGAAAGCATTACCATTTATCCTTATATGTATCATGATTTCCATGTGGAGGAAGGAAGCGGCGACGTGCTTCTGGGAGAGGTATCCATGTGCAATGACGATGAAAATGACAACAGGTTTTATGAGCCCATCGGACGTTTTCCGGCGATTGAGGAAGATGAAGTCCCCTATCGTCTGCTGTGCAACGAATATCCGAAAGCAGAGTGAGAAGGAGAACCCGATTGATACGGCAGAAATTAAATCATAACTGGCAGATGTACGGGCCGGGAGAATCTCCCCGGCCTGCAGTTGTCCCAGGGACAGTGTATACGGATTTGCTGCGCAGCGGGGATATGGAAGACCCCTTCTGGAAAGACAATGAAATTTCCGCGCTGGCCCTGATGGAAAAAGATTATACATATGAGATCTGTTTTGACGGGGAAAAAGATTTGCTGGCCAGCCGGAGGATTCTGCTCCGGTTTGACGGGCTGGACACCATTGCCGACATATATCTCAATGAAGTCCATGTGGGATCAGCATATAACATGTACCGTATATGGGAATACGATGTGACTCAGATTCTGAGGGAAAGGGATAATAAACTGAGAGTTGTTCTCCATTCGCCCCTGAACTATATCCGGGAAGCCTTTGGGAAATGCCGGACCCTGGGCTCCGAAGATGCCATGGACGGTTTTGTCCATATCCGGAAAGCCCACTGCATGTTTGGCTGGGACTGGGGCGCTCATCTGCCGGACGCAGGCATTTTCCGGCAGGTATCTTTACTGGGTATTACAGATGCAAGACTGGACAGCGTGTATGTCCGTCAGGAGCATACGGACGGGGAAGTTACCCTGCATTTTGAGGTGGAAGCAGAACAGATATCCGCTGCGACAGAGCAGAGTTCCCTTACGTATACGGTGGAAATTACCGCGCCGGAGGGGGAAGTCCGAACCTGTACCGGTTCTCCGGCAGAAATTCATATCAGCAATCCCAGGCTCTGGTGGCCCAACGGATATGGCGGCCAGCCCCTTTACCGGGTAAAAGTAACCCTTTACGCAGATGGGATTCCCGCTGACGTATGGGAGCGGAATCTGGGCCTCCGCACCCTGACAGTGAGAACGGAACAGGATGAGTGGGGCACAGGATTTGCCCATGAAATCAACGGAGTCGCTATATTTGCCATGGGGGCCGACTATATTCCGGAGGACCATCTGCTGGGCCGGGTAACGCCGGATACCACAAGAAAGCTGCTGGAACAGTGTGTGGCGGCAAATTATAATGCCGTCCGGGTGTGGGGCGGCGGATATTATCCGGAAGACTGGTTTTATGATATCTGTGACGAGCTGGGGCTGATTGTCTGGCAGGACTTTATGTTTGCCTGTGCCGTTTATGAACTGACGCCGGAATTTAAGGAAAATATCCGTCAGGAATTTGTGGATAATGTAAAACGCCTCCGCCACCATCCCTCTCTGGGCCTGTGGTGCGGCAATAATGAGATGGAAATGTTTGTGGAAGAAGGACATCACTGGGTTACGAAAAAGACAGAGGTGCGGGACTATATCCTCATGTATGAGCAGCTGATCCCGGAGGTGCTTAAGATACACGATCCCCAGACCTTTTACTGGCCTGCAAGCCCTTCTTCCGGAGGAGCTTTTGATGAGCCGAACAGCCCGGACAGAGGAGATGTGCATTACTGGAGCGTGTGGCATGGAAACAGGCCTTTTTCCGAATATCGGAAATACTTTTTCCGCTATGCGTCAGAATTTGGCTTCCAGTCCCTGCCTGCCAGAAAAACACTGGAAACCATCACCGACGATCCCAGGGATATGAACCTGTTTTCCTATGTGATGGAAAAGCACCAGAGACAGTACGGGGCCAATGGAAAAATCATGAATTATCTCCAGCAGACCTATCTCTGTCCTTCGGATTTTGATACGTTAATCTATGCGTCCCAGCTTCTGCAGGCTGACGCCATCCGGTATGGGGTGGAGCATTTCCGGAGAAACCGGGGCCGCTGCATGGGAGCCATTGTCTGGCAGCTAAACGACTGCTGGCCAGTGATTTCCTGGTCCTCCATTGATTACTGCGGCCGCTGGAAGGCTCTGCATTATATGGAAAAACGGTTTTTTGCACCTCTGATGATTTCCTGTCAGGAAGAGGGAATGATGACAAAGGAAGCCGATATGAACCGGGAGCATTTTGTATTTGAAAAGTCCATCCGCTTAAATGTTGCAAATGAGACCAGAGCAGACCAGCAGGTGGAGGTATTCTGGGAAGTAAGAAATGCCGCAGCAGAGGTTCTCAGAAGGGGTGAAATCCGTCAGGTGCATGTTCCGGCCCTTACCAGTGTCTGGCTTGAGAAAGTGATGCTGCCGGAAACGGACATATTTTCAGAGTATGTGAGTTTTGGAATGAGACAGAACGGAAAAGTCATATCTGAGGGAACCGTGATTTTCTCTTATCCCAAATACTTCCGCTATGAAAATCCCCGCCTTTCCTTCCGGCTGGAAGAGGACGAAATCATAATATCCGCAGACGCTTATGCAAAAAGCGTGGAAATACGGAATGAACAGGAAGACTTCATTCTTTCGGATAATTATTTTGACATGAACGCAGGAGAGAAGCGGGTAAAAATTCTTTCCGGAGAGCCTCAGGGAATCCGGTTGAGAAGCGTGTATGATATCAGGTAAAATCTGCCGGTATTCAGTTGAATACCGGCTTTTTTCATGATACAATTTATTAAATTATATTTTTAATTATGGGAAATTCTTCCTGTTTTTGTAAAAGTTTGCTATGGAAAGGAGATTAGAATGAAAAAGGCATATCTGCGCGCACTGTTTCTGATGGTCTGGCTGCTGCTGATTCCCCTGGCAGGAAATTTTGCAGGAATGGAAGCTCAGGCAGCTTCCGGGGAGAAGCCGGACAATATGGAATATACCTTTGCTTCCATAAATGGGTGGGAGGTTTCTACCAAAACAGAGATGGGAAAAGTCACAGTGCTTGTATTTGGATACACAACCTGTGGGAATTCCCAGGCTACCATCCGGAATATTGCAAAAAGCGACTGGGTAAGCAGTGCGGGAATACGGGTGGTTTTTGCAGAAGCTAATAAAGCCTCTCAGGAAGCGGTGAAAAATTTTGCCGCAACATACGGGAATGAGCATATTCTGTTCTGTTATGATGGAGGGAGCAGTATCTGGGACGCCGCGTTTGAATATTATGACCTTGGCGTTCTCAATGAGGGGGCAGGAGCCGGATTCCCTTTTACGGTTCTGATTGACGGGAACAATAAAGTTCAGAAGGTACTGACCGGATATCAGACAGCAGACGGAATTATGAAAGAGATCAGAGCCTTTGCCGGTGAGAATTATGAGGAAACCAATCCAAAGGTAACTGTGGATATCAGCGGTACGGAAAATTATTCTTATGCAAATGAAGTGCTGGCGCTGGTTAATCAGGAGCGTGCCAGGAGAGGACTTGGGGCCCTGAAACAGGACCAGGCCCTGACAGAGGTTGCCATGCAGCGGGCGGCGGAACTGGCCATGTATTACAGTCACACCAGACCGGACGGGACGAAGTGTTTTACCGCCACTGACCGGGGTACCCGCAGAGCGGAGAACATAGCGGTTGGTTATCCTTCTCCCCAGGCTGTAATGGCGGCCTGGATCAGTTCCCCAGGCCATCTGGCCAATATCACGGATTCGGAAATGACCAGCATTGGAATCGGCTGCTTTCAGGACAGCGGAGGAATCTGGCACTGGGTACAGTTTTTTGACAATGCACAGGCGTCAGAGACGTCTCTTTCCGGAACCAGACAGGTAACCAGGGGCATTTCCATACGGAAATCTCTGCTGCATCTGCAGCCGGTGGCAAATCAGGCCTTTGTATGCAAAGATAAGGGAACGGCAGTTTCCATGGATATTTATCATGCAAATGAACTGTTTGAGGCCAGTAAGCCGAAGCTGTCTGCATCCGGTTTTGATTTTGTCAGCAGTAATCCTGCGGCGGCAACGGTTGACGCCGGCGGAATGATTACCGTGCAGGGGCCGGGAACCGCCGTAATCACTGCCTCTGTAAAGGGAGACACTTCCTGTGCTGTGACAAAGACCGTCACAGTGGCGGACCATGTGTATGTTGTCAGCAAAGTGGAGCCCACTTATACGGAGGAAGGTTATACCCTGCACACCTGCTCTGTCTGCGGAGACAGCTATAAGGATTCCATTGTTCCAAAGCTGGAGCAGCCTCAGAATTCCGAAAAAGGTATTTCCGATGTGACCGGTCTTAAGGCCTCGTCCGGGGCCACCAGTATCAAACTGAGCTGGAAGAAGGTTTCCGGGGCGGAAGGGTATCGGGTTTATCAGTATTCCGGGAAAAAATGGGAGAAGCTGGCAACGGTAACCTCCGGCCGAACTTCCTGTACTGTGAAAAAGCTCAGGTCTGCCACCGGTTATCGGTTTGCAGTAAAGGCGTACCGGACCGTAAATAAAAAGCAGGTGTTCAGCAAGTCCTACACTTCTCTGTATACTGCCACAAATCCGGCAGATGTGAAGTTTAAAGTAACGGCCGGGAAGAAGAAAGCTGCTGTAAAATGGGATAAGGTGCCCAGGGCTGACAAATATATCGTTTCGTATAAGACCGGGACAAAAGGTTCCTGGAAGAATCTGAAAACCACAAAGAGCCTCCGTTATACCAGGAAGAATCTGAAATCCGGGAAGACGTATACTTTTGCAGTGAGAGCCTGCAAAGTTTACCGGGGAAAAACTTACATCAGCAGTTATCAGGGGAAAAAAATAAAAATTAAGTAATTGACAAATATTAGCAGACATGTTTTAATAGAACGTAGAAATCAGATAAAATAAAAGAAAGCGAGGTAAGATCATGATTAAGTTAGCACAGAAGAACAGAAATAATTTCACAGAGACAACTTGCAGATTTACCTCGGTGACTGTAGACAGGATTCCACATTAATTTCAGGGAAAGATATGCACATGTATCGGATGTGCCTGAAGAATGAAATAGCAGTGGATTTGTATGTGCAGAGTGCGTACAGATAACAGGAAGACAGAAACCCCGTGGGTAAAGCCCACGGGGTTTTTTATTCTCTTATAGGAAACACCGTGTTACTGAGAAGTGCTAAAGTATATAGATTTCCTATAAGAGAAAGCCCACCGGGCGGGATGCGCAGCTCGCGGAGAGGAAATATATTGCCAGGCAATCCGCTCGCGCGCGGCAAAGCACCCAGGTCCCTCAAGAATGAGGGATTCAGGGAGTTGAAGCGGACCTGTCCGCTTTTTTATTCTACGGGAAATAAAAAAGCCATGGCTGCTGAACACCATGACTTTACTGCTGTAACATTCCGATGACATAAAAAGAATCGGGGTAACAGGATTCGAACCTGCGACCTCACGGCCCCCAGCCGTGCGCTCTAGCCAAGCTGAGCCATACCCCGAATGCTTTCCTATTATAGCATAGAAAAAAATAAAAATCAACTGTTAAATATTGAAAATTGAAATTATTTGACTTTAGCTGAAATAGAATTATAATAGACATTAGTATAATTCATTTCAGTTATACGACAGACTAAAGAGAGGCAGGACATATGAAAACATTAAAGAATTTAACCAGGAAACAGCGGATATTTGTTATAATCGGAATCATTTTGTTCGTGATTCTGGCAGTATATCTGGGATTTGCAGCGTTCTTCAGTACGCATTTTATGTTTGGAACCACCATCAACGGTGTGAAGGCTTCGGGAAGAACCGTAGAGACCGTGGAACAGTTGATTGAAGATGAAATTGACGGGTATGAGATTTGTCTGGAACCCAGGGAAGGAAAAGAAGAAGTAATCGAGGGTTCAGCCATAAAGCTGAAGCCTGTATTTGACGGAAATCTGCTGGAAGTATTGCTCAGCCAGAATGCATTTATCTGGCCGTCCTTTCTGTTTCGGGAATCCAGCATAGAGCTGAAGACCATGGTGGACTATGATGAGGAAGCCCTGGAGAAATCCATTCAGAACCTGGAGCTGATGGATGAAGCTCAGATGATAAAAGCGGAAAATGCCATTATTTCAGAATATTCTGAAAAAGACGGATATCATATTATTCCGGAGGAAGAAGGTACTGTAATAGAAGAAAAACAGTTTTTTCAGTCCCTGGAAAATGCCATTCTGAATCTGCAGGAGCGTATGGTTCTGGCAGAAGAAGACTGCTACGTGAAACCGGAATATACAAAAGAGTCAGAAGAAGTGGTAAAACTGGCGGAAACCATGAACCGGTATGTGGGAGCTGAGATTACTTATGAATTTGGGGACAGCCAGGAGGTTCTGAATGGGAAAACCATCAGCCAGTGGATTTCAGTAAATGATGAATATAAGGCAAAACTCTCCCGGAAGAAAATAGAAGAATATGTGGCCGGCCTGGCAGATACTTACAATACTGCCGGGAAATCCAAATCACTGGCTTCTTCCTATGGAGCCAATGTGACCGTAAGCGGCGGTGATTACGGCTGGAAAATAGACCAGGAAAAAGAAGCAGAAGCATTGCGGGGAAATATCAAAAAAGGAGAAACCCTTTCCAGAGAGCCGGAATATGCTCAGCGCGCCAACAGCCGGGGAGGAAACGATTACGGCAATACATATGTGGAAGTAAACCTGACTGCCCAGCATCTGCATTATTACAAAAATGGTTCTCTGGTGCTGGAGACAGATTTTGTATCCGGAAATGACGCCAAAGGCTGGAGCACCCCTCCGGGCGCTTTCGGCCTGTATTACAAGGAACTGGATAAAACGCTGCGCGGGGAAGGATATGCCACGCCGGTAGACTTCTGGATGCCCTTTAACGGCGGCGTGGGATTCCATGACGCCAACTGGCGCCGGGATTTCGGCGGGAACTATTATAAAAGAGGAGGTTCCCATGGCTGTATCAATATGCCCTACAATGCGGCAAAGACATTGTACGATAATATAGAAGCCGGCTGTCCGGTGCTGGTGTACCAGCTTCCAGGCTCGGAAAGCGCCAAGGCCAGGCAGCAGGACGCTGCGGCAGCGGTGACGGAGCTGATTGCTTCCCTGGGAGAAATTACACTGGACAGCAGGGAGGCCGTTGCAAATGCCAGAAATCAGTATAACGGGCTGGACGACGGAGCAAAAGGATATGTGAGCAATTACAACGTACTGGAAGAAGCAGAAGCCAGAATTGGACAACTTGAGGCGGAAGCAGCTGCCGACCAGCAGGCTCAGGCGGAAGCCCAGCCGGTAATTGACGCCATTAACCAGCTTGCAGGGCAGAAAATTACGCTGGATATGAAAGACACCGTCAAAAATATCCGCAAACAGTACAATAAACTGTCGGATGCCGCCCGCAGCAAAGTAACCAATTACAATATTCTTACGGAGGCTGAGGCAGAGATAGAAAAACTGGAGAAGGAGAAAGACAGGAAATAGTGGAGCAATTTGCGGGGTGAGGTTATGGAACATACAAAAGAATATGAGAAAAAATTAACCATCTCAGATGTGGCGGAGGCATTGGGGGTGTCCAAAACCACAGTTTCCAGAGCGATTTCCGGAAAAGGAAGAATTGGAAAAGAGACGAAAGAGCGGGTGCTGGATTATATTCAGGAGCACAATTACAAGCCGAATGTACTGGCGAAGGGACTGGCCCAGCTTAAAACTTACAACATTGGCGTTATGCTGCCGGAGGACTATACGGTGGTGGATCTGCCCTTTTTCCAGACCTGCCTGATTGGGGTGCAGGAGACAGCGGTGAGCATGGATTACGACGTGCTGCTCACCATGGGAAAAGAAAATGACTGTGCCCAGCTGGTGCGGATGATAGAAAACCACAAAGTAGACGGGGTGATACTTATGCGCACCTTTACCAAAGACGTCCATATTGAATATCTGAAATCGCAGGAAATTCCGTTTGTGACAGTGGGAAGTACTAATTACCAGGGGGTAATTCAGGTGGATAACGACCATAAAAGCGCCTGCCGGGAGCTGATTTCCATTCTGCTGTTAAAGGGAATGAAGAAAATCGGCCTCATCGGAGGGATACAGTCCCATGTGGTAACCCAGAGCCGCCTGCAGGGCTATATTGAGGCATATAAAACGGCAGGGCTGCCCCTGGATAAAAATATCATATATATTAATGTGGAAAAAGACATTCTGATTGAACAGGGGGTGGAACGTCTGCTGGCCAACGGTGTGGACTGTATCGCCTGCCTGGACGATGCGGTATGTATTCAGGTGCTGAACAAGCTGCGCCGGGAAAACATTCAGGTGCCGGAGCAGATGCGTGTGGCTTCCTTTTATGACAGCACGGTGCTGGAAAATAATCTGCCTTCCGTGACTTCCCTTGCCTTTGACGCGCGGGAGCTTGGAAATGTGGCGTGCAAAACATTACTGGAAGCGGTGGAAGGGAAACAGACAGATTCCCGTACTTTGCTTGGTTATGAGGTGGTTTTGAAAGAATCCACAAAATAAAACAAAACATATGCCGGTCTTGCTCTGCATGGATTTTTCAGAAAATTTAGTAAAAATACAGGTAAAATTGCAGTAAAACAAGATGAAAAGCACTGGTAAATTTACCAGTGCTTTTTAGTAAAAACATAAAATAGAGAAAAAAGGCAGGTTTTACAGGGATGGTAACGTTATCGGGAAAAAAGTTGCACAGTAAATATGTGCAAAACACAGGGAATCTCATGAGAGCAAACGGTTGCGCAGCGAAAAAATATGGTAAAACTGACGAAAAATGATTAGACAAAATATACAAAAACACCAGGGAAAATATAGAAAGTGTTGACATTGACAACAATCCGTCCCTCTGTTAAACTATAAAACATAGAACAACCGATTGCGCAACAAAAGCATTTTGTTGTTCTAAACAAAAAAATGGGAGGAAAACAATATGAAGAAAAAAGTTTTAGCAGCATTACTCTGTGTAGCAATGTCCGCAGGCATGCTGGCCGGCTGCGGCAACAATTCCGGCAGCAGCAATTCCGGAACTTCCGGGGATGACAAACAGCAGGAAGACAATGCGGATGCAGGCGACGATGCGGACGCAGGTGATGATGCGGCAGCAGCAGGCGATGAGAATACACTGACCGTATGGTGCTGGGATCCGAAATTCAACATTTATGCAATGGAAGAAGCAGGCAAGATTTATCAGGCAGATCATCCGGACTTCAACATTAACGTAGTGGAGACTCCATGGGATGATGTACAGAAGAAGCTGACCACAGCGGCAACGGGCGACGCTCTTGATACTCTGCCGGATATTATGCTGGTACAGGATAATGCATTCCAGAAGAATGTAATCTCTTTCCCGGAAGCATTTACCGATTTGACAGACAGCGGCGTTGATTTCAGCCAGTTTGGTGAAGCAAAAACAGCTTACTCCGTAGTTGACGGTAAGAACTATGGCGTTCCCTTTGACAATGGTGCCGTTGTGGCATGTTATCGTACGGATGTTCTGGAAGAAGCAGGATTTACCGTTGATGATTTCACAGATATCACATGGGATGAATATCTGGAGAAAGGCAAAGTTGTTCTGGAAAAGACCGGACAGCCGTTACTTTCCTGCCAGTCCACCGAATCTGACGTTATCATGATGATGCTTCAGTCCTGCGGCGCTTCCCTGTTTGACGATGAAGGAAAGCCCGACATGGTTGGCAACGAGGCTCTGAAGAAAGTTATGGAAACATATCAGCAGTTAGTAGAAACCGGTGTCTGCAAGCTGGTAAACAGCTGGGATGAATATGTTCAGACCCTTACAACAGGTACCGTAGCAGGAACCATCAACGGATGCTGGATTATGGCTTCCATTCAGTCTGCAGAAGACCAGAGCGGAAAATGGGCTCTGACTAATATGCCAAGCCTGGTTGGCGTTGAAGGAGCAACCAACTACTCCAACAACGGTGGCTCTTCCTGGGCTATTACAAGCAACTGCAAAAATATGGATCTGGCAAAAGATTTCCTGAAATCCACCTTTGCAGGAAGCGTTGAACTGTATGAAAACATTCTTCCGAGTTCCGGTGCTTTGGCTACTTATCTGCCGGCAGGTGATTCTGAAGTATACGCAGAGCCTTCTGAATTCTACGGCGGAGATGCTGTATTTAAGAAAATTACTGAGTATGCAAGCAAATGCCCAAGCAACAATACAGGTGTATATTACTATGAAGCACGTGACGCTATCGCAACAGCTATCCAGAATGTGGTAGGCGGATCTGATATTGATTCTGAACTTGAAATTGCACAGGGTACCGTAGAAGGACTGATGGAGCAGTAAGAGTTCGTGCACTTATTACATAAGTGTGAATTATGGACATTCTGCTTCGGTGCAGAGTGATTCAAACGCCCGTTTTATACGGTGAAGCGGGCCATATAAAAAGCAGTCAGGGGGTCAGCAGTTGCTGCCCCCGACTGAGACTAAAGGGGGTAAATATGTGAGTCAGACAAACGAACCCAAAAAGAAAAAAATGTCTTTGAGCAAAAGACAGAATCTGACCGGCTGGGCCTTCTTAACGCCGGCGACGCTCATGATTGCAGTAATGAGTTTCTGGCCCATGATACAGGCTTTTATCCTGTCTTTTCAGAAAGGTAAAGGTAACGACTTAAGGTTTGGCGGACTTGATATCTATGTCAGGATGTTTAAAGACAAGGTCTTTATGACGTCCCTTGGAAATACATTTTTCTATCTGCTTATTCAGGTGCCCATCATGCTGATTCTGGCACTGGTTCTGGCACAGATGCTGAATAACAAAAATCTGCGGTGCAAAGGTCTGTTCCGTACCGCGATTTTCCTGCCATGTGCGACGTCACTGGTTTCTTATGCAATTATTTTCCGTTCCCTGTTTGGCGTAGACGGATTTATCAACTCAATTCTGATTAAACTGGGAATCCTGAATACGGGATATAATTTCCTGGGTCATGCCGGGAGTGCAAAAGCTGTAATTATTATAGCGTTGATATGGAGATGGACCGGATATAATATGGTATTTTACCTTTCCGGATTACAAAATATAGAATATTCTGTATATGAAGCAGCAAAAATTGACGGGGCAAATCCCCTGCAGACATTTTTTAAGATTACGGTTCCGCTGTTGAAACCTACGATTCTGCTGACAGCAATTATGTCAACAAACGGAACATTGCAGCTGTTTGACGAGTCCTTTAACCTGACAAAGGGAGGACCTTCCAACGCTACGATTACCATGTCCCATTACATATACAATATATCCTTTAAATATGTGCCGAACTTTGGCTACGCAGCAGCCATGTCCTTCCTGATTTTTATCCTGGTGGCAATTCTGGCGTTTATTCAGATGAAAGTAGGTGATAAGCGTGACTAAAACAAAAAGAGCAAATGCGTTAATGTATGTTGTTTTGATCATTGTGTCACTGATATCAGTATTCCCTCTTTACTGGATGCTGATGGCAGCCACAAATAAGAGTGTGGACGTAACCAGAGGAAGACTGATTCCGGGAACGGCCTTCCTGGACAACTGGAAAGCACTGTTTGCCCAGTCACCGGTACAGGAAGCCATGCTGAATTCCTTTAAGTATGCCATTGTGCTTACCATTTGCGCGCTGATTATCTGTTCTCTGGCAGGTTATGGATTTGAAATCTACCATGACAAAGGAAAAGACACGGTTATGTCAATCCTGCTTCTGGGAATGATGGTGCCCTTTGTGGCAACGATGATTCCGCTGTTCCGGATGTTTTCCGCAGCAGGGCTTCTGAACACCACAGTCGCATTTATTATGCCTACTATTTCCACGCCCTTCCTGATTATGATGTTCCGGCAGAGTGCCAGAAGTTTTCCCCATGATATTATTGAAGCGGCAAGAATTGACGGCCTGAATGAAATACAGATATTTTTCCGGATGTTCATTCCTACCATGCGTTCCACCTATGCAGCAGCCATGACCATTACATTTATGAATGCGTGGAACAATTATCTGTGGCCGAAGGTAATCATGCTGGATGATTCCAGTATTACCATGCCCATGCTGGTTGCCAACCTGACAGAAGGTTATGTTACGGATTATGGCGTACTGATGTTAGCCGTTCTGCTGTGCAGTCTGCCAACAATTATTGTGTTCTTCCTGTTGCAGAAGAGCTTTGCAGAAGGTATTACAGGCGCAGTGAAGTAATAGTGCAGTAATGCAATTAAAATACAGTGAATAGTATGCCGGTAAGGAAAGAGGACAGAAGAAGGAATCTCAGCCATACCGGAATGGGGCTGTCGCATTGGAGGTCAGACGTATCTTAATGCTGCAGCCCCAACTTATAAAATTATGTTGGAGGTAAAATATGCCGCAGTTTGATTATGAGAAAGTAAAAGATCCCATGTTCTTTAAAGAGAATACGCTGGAAGCCCATTCGGACCATATATGTTACGGCTCCATGGAGGAGATGGAGGCAAAAAACAGCAGATTCCGCTATTCCCTGGATGGATTCTGGAAATTTGCGTATGCCAGAAATTATAATTCGGTTATTCCGAATTTTGAGTCAGCGGAATATGACTGTAATTCCTGGGAAGATATCCGGGTGCCGGCACATATCCAGATGGAAGGATATGACAGTCCTCAGTATGCCAATGTACAGTATCCCTGGGATGGCCGTGAACAGATTGAGCCGGGAGAAATCCCTTCCCTTTTCAATCCGGTGGCAAGTTATGTGAAATACTTCACCGTTCCGGAATTTATGAAAGGGAAGCCGGTATATATTTCTTTTCAGGGTGTGGAGAGCGGCATGGCATTGTGGCTGAACGGAGTCTATGCAGGCTACAGCGAAGACAGCTTTACCCCTTCGGAATTTGATTTGACGCCTTATCTGACGGAAGGAGAGAACAAGCTGGCCGTTCAGGTTTTTAAATGGACAGCAGGAAGCTGGTGCGAAGACCAGGATTTCTTCCGGTTTTCCGGCATTTACCGAAGCGTATATCTTTATACCGTGCCG
>Ga0137307_101163_pt1 | contig 25479 bp, 21 predicted proteins | sample NAcewD2O_March_2_FD_97180 | JGI IMG/M metagenome (GOLD analysis project Ga0137307, IMG submission 97180) | Mouse cecal microbial communities from Vienna, Austria - N-Acetylglucosamine amended D2O_March | ecosystem: Host-associated > Mammals > Digestive system > Large intestine > Cecum | place... | reverse complement strand
TCTCGAACAGCTGCCGCGGAATCTCTGCTTTAAGCTTTTCGCACATCTTTCGTCCGCGCTCATAAGCCGTCCCGCTGTGGACGATAAAGGACAGGGCATCTACCTCTTCCTTATTTATAAGGATATCCAGCTTCACAAGTTCTGACCGTTCGTAGCCCATCAGCTCATAATCAAAGGAAGCATATCCTCTGGATCGGGATTTGAGCGCGTCAAAAAAGTCATAGATGATCTCGTTCAGAGGCAGATGATAATGCAGCACGGCGCGCTTTTCTTCGATATACTCCATCCCCTGGTAAACACCCCGGCGCTCCTGGCACAGATCCATGATGGCTCCGATAAATTCTGACGTCACCATGATCTCCGCCTTCACCAGAGGCTCTTCCATATATTCAATCTCCGCCGGGTCTGGCAGGTTGGTGGGGTTGGTCAGATCAATGATCTCTCCGTTGGTCTTATGCACCTTATAAATTACGCTGGGCGCAGTGGTCACCAAATCCAGATTATACTCACGCTCCAAGCGTTCCTGGATGATCTCCAGGTGCAGAAGCCCCAGGAAACCGCACCGGAATCCAAAGCCCAGCGCAACCGAAGTCTCCGGCTCGAACTGCAGGGCCGCATCGTTAAGCTGCAGCTTTTCCAGTGCATCCCTAAGATCCGGATATTTTGCTCCGTCCGCAGGATACATGCCGCAGTACACCATGGGGTTCACTTTCTTATATCCCGGAAGCGGCTCTTCGCACGGGCACTGAGCATCCGTCACGGTATCCCCTACCCGGGTGTCCTTTACATTTTTCAGGCTGGCGGTAATGTAACCCACCATTCCGGCGCTCAGTTCGTCGCAGGAAATGAACTGGCCCGCGCCGAAATATCCCACCTCCACCACTTCCGCCTTTGCTCCGGTGGCCATCATCAGTATCTGTGTCCCCTTCCGAATCCGCCCTTCCTTGATCCGGCAGAATACGATCACACCCCGATAGGAATCATATACGGAATCAAAGATCAATGCCTGAAGAGGCGCCTCGGGATCCCCTTCGGGCGCCGGAATCTGCCGGATGATCTCTTCCAGAACATCGTCTACATTGACCCCTGTCTTAGCGGAGATCAGCGGCGCTTCCTGGGCATCAATACCGATCACGTCCTCAATCTCTTCCTTGACCCGATCCGGCTCCGCGCTTGGCAGATCAATCTTATTGATGACGGGCATAACATCCAGGTCATGATCCAGCGCCAGGTAGACATTTGCCAGGGTCTGGGCCTCCACCCCCTGAGCAGCGTCCACTACCAGGATTGCCCCGTCGCAGGCCGCCAGACTCCGTGAAACCTCATAGTTAAAATCCACATGGCCCGGCGTGTCGATCAGATTGTAAATATATTCTTCCCCGTTCCTTGCCTTATATACGGTTCGTACCGCCTGAGCCTTGATGGTAATGCCCCGCTCCCGTTCCAGGTCCATATTGTCCAATACCTGGGACTGCATCTCCCTGCTGGTCAGAAGCCCGGTCTTCTCAATGATCCGGTCAGCCAGTGTTGATTTTCCATGGTCAATATGGGCAATAATACAAAAATTCCGTATTTTACTCTGTTCTATCTCTGCCACGTCTCTTCCTCCTGAATCATAACGAATATTTAACAAGAAACAATTCCACCGCCAGATGGTCTGTCAGCCTTCCGGTCTTCACAGACTGCTCCAGATCCGCGCCTTCCTCCATGATTGCCCGCAGTTCCCCGGACGGGAAGCGCTTTGCCAGATCCATATACTTTCCCGCTACGAAGGGATGCAGCCCTGCCTTGGATGCAACCTCTTTCCTTCCATATCCGGCTTTCAAAAGCCCTTTGACCTGGAGCAGGATCCGATACTGCCGGATCATCAAAAACAAAATACGCATAGGCGGCTCCTTTAACGCCAGAAGGTCGTAGTACAGTTCCAGCGCCTTTTTCTGCTTCTTCTGCGCCACCGCATCCACCATCTCAAAAATATGGTTGGTGATCTGAGCTACGCAGACTGCGTCCACATCCTCTTTTGTAATGGTGTCCCGGCCGAAGGTATAGCAAAACAGCTTTTCCAGTTCCTTCGTGATATTCTCCATATCGGTTCCGGTCTTATTCAGAAAATATGCAATGGTCTGCTCACCGGCCTGCCTGTTTTCGTTCCGGATCAGTCCGGCCACCCAGCGTTTCAGGGTGTTTTCATCCTGAAATCCCAGTTCCACTGCGCGTCCTCTGGCCTTCACCGCTTTATAAAGTTTGCTCCGCTTGTCCACCTCATTTTCCACGAACACGAAGCTTGTGGATTCCGGCAGTTCCTTGATATAATCCGCCAGATCCGTCCCGCCGCTTTTAAATAATCCGGAGTTTTCAAACACGATCAGCCTTCTCTCCGCAAAAAACGGCATGGTCTCCGCCAGGTCGATGACTTCCCTGATCTCTATGCCCTTCCCTTCATAGCAGGCATAATTCATGGTGTCCCCTTCGGGAAGCATGGCCCTGGTAAGGCGGTCCCTGTACTGCCTTTTCAGATAGCCCTCCTCTCCAAAGAGAAGATAGATCTGCTTCAATTGTCCTGTCTTTAAATCTTCATTCAAACTTTTCATAGCTTCTATATTATATAGGAAAACTTTCTATTTTGCAAAGCATTTATATCAACCATTCTCAGATTTATCTGCCATATATAATACTGTATTTTTATGGAAAAGTTCCTCGCTTGTCTCAACCAGTTCTTCCTTGCTGACCTTTTCCCCACCGGTCGCAAAGTCCTGTGTGAACAGCAACTCCCACCTTTCATTGTTTCCCCGACTCTCCAAAATGAACCATTAGAATTAGAATTATAATTCCCACTATCCACAGGAATGGCACAAACCATTAAAACAGCATTCCATAATATACCACAATCTGCCACATATCAGGTTTTCCGATCACAAGCCTCTCTCCCAGCAGTTGAAGTTCTGAAGAAATAATAAAGCAGAATCGGAAGGGTGATCAGATTATTGCCAATACCCGCCATTAGTCCCTGTGAAAATACCTGACATACATGTTCCCAGGCTCCGATCAAATACACAGACAGAATACTGTCCTCTGTATTCCTCTTTGGAAAGCTCTGTGCATTATCTTTCCTAACACTTATCGTTTTTACCGGATTATCACCCATAACATTCCTATTACATTCTGTACGCACAAATATGCCCAAGGACATCCCATAACCCGTGTCCCGATGGGACATGAGTTATGGGATGTCCCTTGGGTATATATTTACAGGGGGATCTCAGCCGTTCCCAAATATCCTTCCATATCCATCCTGCTTCCATCGGTTTTCACCGTCACTGCCCCGCAGTCCTGCGTACTGAATAGCCGACACCCAAGCCGCCTCAGCCGTTCCAGTGTCTCCTGGTGCGGATGGCTGTATCGGTTCTTCCGTCCTGCGGAAATGAATCCGACCGCCGGATTCACCTCTTCCAGAAATGCATCTGATGTAGAATTTTTTGATCCATGATGGGCCACCTTCAGAATATCGCATTTTTGTAAAAGCCCGCTTTCTGTCAGTGCATATTCTCCATCCCCTTCTACATCTCCTGTAAAGAGCATATCAAATTTCTGGTATTTCAGAGCAAGCACCATGGATGAAGCGTTTCCGATCTCCCCGCCGTAATCCGCGGCAGGCGCCAGACAGGTAAGCGTCATCCCGCCATCTTGAACCTGCTGCCCTTTCCGGATCGTCACCGCTTTTGTTCCATAGCCTTCCGCCTTTTTGGCTAGCTCCAACAGCACTTCGTCTAGCACCTGTTCATCCGGCAGCACCAGTGTACGGATCCGGATCCCCATAGTCTGATTTTCCAGAAGCTCCTCTACCCCGTTGATGTGGTCCGCGTCCCCGTGGGAAATGAACACATAATCCAGTTCGCGGACTCCCCGGGATTTTAAAAAGGGCTCGATCCGGTAGGTTCCCACCTTTGACACATCCGTGCTTCCGCCGTCGATCAGATAATGCCTGCCGGAAGGCGTTCGGATATACAGTCCGTCCCCCTGCCCCACGTCAAGCATGACAGCCTGCAGTTCTCCCTGCTTTCCATGGCTGTACGCACAGGTCAGGCAAAAAACAGCCGGCAGCATCACCATTACAGTTCTTACGAAACGTGTCTCACGCCTGATGTTTCCTGTCTTTTCTTTTTTCATTTTCTGAGATTTTCCGCACGGTTCTTTTTCATTTTGCTTTCGAGACCGGAGGGAAGCCAGCCCGGCCATACATCCGCCAAGCAGAACGATATAATAGGCTGCCATCCATATTTTCCCGGGTCGGCCGACCACGATCCTGGCAGCGGGCAGCCCCATGGACATCCCGCAGGCCCTTTCATAAACCCACAGGATGCCTTTGCAGACCTGCAGAATCCCCATTCCCCCGCCTGCCCACAGCATAGACAGCGCCGAGCCGGCAATCCCCGCGCCAAGGATCACAGACATCAGCGGAACCACCAGGAGATTCAGCAGCAGGGAATACAAAGGAAATTCAAAGTAATAATACAGCATCACCGGAAGCAGCATCAGATGAATGGACAGCCCGGCACACAATAACGTTGGGGCCGCATGAAATCCATCCAGCACCGGATACACCAGCACGATTCCCAGGATTGCCCCGAAGGATAACTGGAAACCGGCATCCAGCAGATACAGGGGCTGCCACAGCACCACCACTGCCGCGGCAGCGGCCAGGCTGGTAGGCAGATCGTAGGTCCTTCCGGACATGTCCGCTCCGATCCGCACCAGGAACATGACCAATGCCCGCAGGCTAGACACACCCCACCCGATCATCAGCGTATAGAGCATCAAAAACAAAATTCCGGCAAGACCCGCCTGCAGAAATGACAGGCCGGATTTTCGCAGCAGCTTGTAAAATCCGGTTCCGAGAAAGGACATATGGAGACCGGATATGGCCAATATATGTCCAATGCCGCTTTTCTGATACAGTTCTTTTAATTCTGAATCCAGTTCACTCTTATCTCCCAGCAGAATTGCTGACATGCTATTTCCATAATAGTCTCCCAAGGCGGATACCATCAGCTTCTTCCAACGGCAGCGGAACGCGCTCAGCCATTCCCGGACATGCCATACCCGAGGGTTGACGATCCGCACATCCTCTGACCACACACTGGCATGAATCCCCTGTTTCTGATAATAAAATTTCTGGTCAAAATTCCCCGGGTTGGTCGCCTCCTGAAAAAAGCGCACTTCCCCGGTAAGGTAAAGTGTGTTGCCGACGGCAATCTCTTTCACTTCCTGAACATCTCGATCTTGAAAGGTTTGTGATTCATCGCGTTTGACATAAACAAGAATTTTCGATTCTTCTATGATCTGTTCTTCCAGACGGACCTGATTGTCCATCAGATAATAAACCTGGTATTTCGGTTTTTCCTCCCTCTGGGAAACAGTTCCCATAAGGCTTATAACCTTTTTCTCTTCTGCGGCAAGCTCCAGGGTGGAAGGCCTCAGATCCTTTGCAATCCGAAGTCCTCCCACAAGGACCGCCTGTATTCCGAGCAGAAAAACCGCAGCCAGGCAGAGCGGTCTTTTTATCATCCTTCCTCCTTTTCTTCTTCCCAAGATAAATCCCGGTCCAGCGGCTGCGACAGGTCCACAGTCTCCTGATAGGAGGCATTCTTCTCTCCGTTGACCATGATCTGAACGCTCCCCGCACCGGTCCCTTCCACCAGAGAATTTACGAGAGAATAGATGGCCACCTCCGGCCGGATATCATAGACGCTGTTCAGAAATTCCGTATCAAAATTGACATAGCAGGTTCCCTCCTTGACCGTCACACTCAAAAGTGCGGCCGAAGGGTTCAGCGTCGGATAAGCCCCGCTTTTTTTCGGACCTCCCATCAGCTTTTCCACGATCAGCTTTTCTCTGGGAACGTTGGTATTGTATCTTACATCCACACGCTGCCGGACCAGCTGATCACCCGATTCATTTGCAAAAAACAGCGTCAGCGTTGTCTGCTCATATGCGCTTGGAGAAGAGCCTGCGCTCTCGACAAAATCATCCCCATTCATGACTCCCAGAACATTTCCAGCCTCATTTTTCAGTGTTTCCTCTTCTACGGTGATCCACACTCCATTGATCCCGTCCAGCCGCACCAATGTCTGCACCACCGCAGCGCGCACGAGTTTCTCTTCGATGGGAGGAATCTCGTTATACTTTTTATTGAAATCAATATATGCAATATCATGCTCTACCTTTAAAGACTTCACCTTAACATTCTCGGGAATGGCAGGCATATATTCAATGTCCTCCGACGGACTCGCCATCATCTCCAGCGCTTTCTCCGCACCATCATCCGGCGTCTCCTCTGAAATATCGCAGGCCACTTTAAACAAACCATTCCCTTCACCGTTGATACAGTAGACAAACTCTTCCCCTTCTTCTGCTTTTGTCTGTTTTGCACAGGACGGAAGCAGACAAAGCAGACAGCAGGCAGCTGCACCGGCAGACACCCATCTCTCTTTTCTATTTTTCATCCTGTTCCCCCTTACCTGATATATAACCAATCTGCACAGCAAATTGATTGCCTGCAAAGCTGGTTGTCCATCTATACGGCCTCGTGTACTTGCATCAGACCGACACATAGATCATCGGCACCCGGACCGTAAATGTAGTCCCCTCTCCCGGACTGCTGTATACCTTGATGGACCCCCGGTGTATGATCACTGCGTTCCTTGCAATGGCCAGACCAAGCCCGGTTCCGCCTATCTCCCTGGAATGGGACTTGTCCACCCGGTAAAAGCGTTCGAAAATATGATCCTGGTCTTCCTTCGGAATCCCGATTCCGGAATCCGCTACCTTGATGTAAAAAAACTTGTGATCCGCATTCAACGACACATGCACCCACCCGCCCTGGTTGTTATATTTTATCGCGTTTTCCACCAGGTTGGACACTGCCAGCGTCATCTTCACCTCGTCAATCTCCGCTGTCACAGGCCGGAAGCTTTCCAGAACGACCTCCACATTCTTCTTCTCCGCAATGGGTTTGAGCCGTTTCAGGGTCAGCTCCAGAAGCTGGTTGATATTGACCGGCGCAATGTTCAGATCCGGCGCAGTCTTGCCCATCTTCACCAGGGTCAGCAGATCATTGATGATGTCGTTTTCCCGGTCAATCTCTTTTGCGATGTCTTCCATAAACTCCTGATACAGTTCCACAGGCACCTGTTCCTGCAGCACAAGAGAATCCGCCAGGACCTTCATAGAAGCAAGAGGCGTCTTGAGTTCATGGGACACATTCGACACAAATTCTTCTCTGGAAGCATCCACCATTTTCAGCCTTCCCAGAAGCTTATTAAATGCCTCGGAAATCTGCCTGGTCTCCCGGTACGTATTGACATGCAGCTCGTCGTCCTCAAAGCCCTCTGTGATATTCTCAATGTCATTCCGGATCTTCCGCAGGGGCTGCACCAGCAGATAAGCAACCAATGCGGAAAAAGCCAGCATCAGGACTCCGATGATCCACAGGATTCCCCTGCCCTTTGTATAAAAAATCCGCAGGCTGTCCTCGATCGTATCCGTAGACACACTGGCAAGCATAACCCCGGCAATCTCCTCCGCCCCTGCCTCCGTAATCGGGGAGGTCACCTCAATATAACGGTTTTTCTTGTCATAGTAATTGGTGCTTTCTCCTCTCATGCATCGGATCACATTTTCAGAGACGATCGTCTTACCTTCATCCAGGGCATAGGTATCCTTGATCACCGTTAGCTCCTTGTTGATGACCATGACCCGTCCGTTATATATATTAGTCAACTGTGTCAGGCTGGCATTGACGACATCAGAAGAATTATCCGTCAGATAATTGTAGCTGTTCAGCTGATCGCATAGAATTGTGCATTGATTCTGTATTTCCGCCGTGCGCAGAGAAACTGCCCTGGATTCATATGCTTTTATGATTCCCATATAAGCAAAGATGCCAGGCAGTATCCCTGCACACAGAATAACCAGTATGATCCGAAAATACAGGCTTTTTATGATTGTATCTCTGACTTGAAAATGAATTTTAACCTTTGAAATAATAACCAACTCCCCACTTGGTATGGACGTACTGCGGTTCACTTGGATTAATCTCGATCTTCTCCCTCAGCCTTCTGATATGTACATCCACGGTTCTGGCGCCGCCGGGATAATCCGCGCCCCACACGATGCTCAGCAGGTTCTCCCTGCTGTATACCTTATTCGGGTTGGTTGCCAGTAACTCCAGTGCGTCAAATTCTTTTGCTGTAAGGTTGATCTCACGTTCTCCGATAAAGACCCTCCTGCTCTCACAGTCAATCTTCATATTGCCCTTGACAAGGATGGTGCTCTGCGGCGCCTCCTCCTTACGTGCAGTTCTGCGCATGATCGCCTTGATCCGTGCCTTGACCTCAAGAATATTAAAGGGCTTGGTGATATAATCATCCGCACCGTATTCCAGTCCCAGTATCTTGTCCATGTCCTCGCTCTTCGCCGTAAGCATCACCACCGGCATATCCGAAAATTCCCTGATCTGCTGGCAGACCTCAAAGCCATCCAGCTTCGGAAGCATCACGTCCAGGATGACCAGATCGTACTCGCACTTTCTCGCAAGACCGAGCGCTTCTTCCCCGTCATACGCACAATCCACCTCCATGCCGTCCTGTTCCAGACTGAAACGGATTCCTTTTACAATTAACTTTTCATCATCCACAACTAAGATCTTTTTCGCACTCATATGACTCTTCCCTTTAATTTACTGTAATATCATCTTTGAGTTTATTATATACCCCTTCTTTAATTCCCTCCACCTTCATCAGGTCCTCGATGCTCCCAAACAGCCCGTTAGACTCCCGGTACATGACGATACTTCCGGCTCTCGTATCCCCAATCCCATTCAATGTCTTGAGTTCCTCTCTGGAAGCAGTGTTGATATTTACCTTGCCGCTGGCACTGCTGCCGGCCGGACCGCCAGCGGGTACTGCAGACGGCGAGCCTGCGGCTGCGTCTCCTCCGGCGCTGTCGGCCATGAGATACGCATCCAGTCCCTGACGGACTTCTTCATCTGTGGGAATATAAAGCCTTTCTCCGTCTGACACGGCCTGAGCCTGATTGATACTCTCTTCCGCCCCGTCCTCCCGGACGCCGCCTGCACGCGCAATGGCCTCATAAAGCCTTGCACCGGCCTCCAGTTCATAGACTCCCGGACTATTCACGGCTCCGCATACATAAACAAAGATATGCCCGCCGCTGTCTGACTCTGCATTCCCAATCTCCTGTAAGTTTCCTTCTGCTTTTTTGTCTCTGATCTCCTCTGTGCTCTCAGATCCTTCCCTCTCCCGGGAAATCTCCTGACATATGGTATCTTCTTCCGTTCCCCGGCCTTCTTCCAGACGGAACGTTTCCAGCTGATCCGCACTCTTACGTCCGCATCCTGCACACCAGAAACATACCATACATAAACCCAGCATTCCTGCTGCAGTCCTCAATTTTTTTCTAATCATTTTTCATCCTCACAGGGAAAACCAGTGCAAACCCCTTTACACCAGATATATCTATTGTATCTAATTCATGCCTAAATTACAATAGGTAAAAATATTTTTATCTTTATTTTATCTTTCCCACTGGAAAACAGCGATCCCTATCAGAGCCAGTACAAGCCCTCCTGCCTTGACCCAGTCCCAGGGCGCCTTCTCAACGCCGAACAATCCGAACAGTTCGATCAGATATGCCACCGCAAGCTGCGCCACTACGATCAGCAGTGCAGATTTTGCCGGTCCCAACGCCCCGATGCTCTTGATCACCGTCCAGGTAATCCCGGCCCCGATGGCCCCTCCCAGCAGCATATACCTGGGTTCTACCCTGGCGATGGCGGAAATATCATCTCTGCCCATGACCAGCCACATCACCAGGCAGACTGCAAACGCACTGAGCTGCACCCAGGCATTGGAGACCCACATCCCGGCCGTCTTGGTCACCTGGGTATTAAATACTCCCTGTATACTCATCAGAGCTCCCGATAACAGTGCGATCAAAAAACCTATCATACCACATATACCTCCATGCAATTTCAAAAACGCTGCGCGATCGGATTCCAGCTGCTGCCTGTCCTTCGGAGAAGCAGCAGGTTTCGTCCGTCCTGAGGATAGTATGTTCTGATACAGAATTTTTATTCGCCGGTAAAAAAGAGACAGACGCGGCGCCGCCGGCTCTGCAGGAAGCTTGTATTTACGAACATTCCGCAGGAAACAGCCGGCAGCGCCCTCGTCTGCCAAAATCAGGACAGCGCCCTGTCCAGTTTTTTGATCATTTCATCCACATGCTTTTCTTCGATGATCAGCGGCGGAAGAAGCCGGAGTACATTTCCTTCCGCAGAAATCACCAGAAGGCCTTCCTCCAGTGCGCGCAAGTTCACTTCCCCGAACGGTTTTGTGAGGACAAGGCCCTGCATCAGCCCCCTGCCCCGCCGTTCCAAGATGCACTCTTTTTTTTCTGTCAACTCATCCAAACGAGCCGTTAAGTAAGGCGCTATCTTATTCACGTGCTCTACGATCCGCTCTTTCTTAAAGATTTCCAGCACTTTGCGGACCGCCATGCAGGCCAGAGGATTCCCGCCGTATGTAGTCCCGTGGTCACCTGGCTTTAAAGACTGCTCTGCCACATGCTCCGTCATAGCAAATGCTCCCACCGGAATCCCGTTTCCAATGGCCTTTGCCATCGTCATGATGTCAGGGCGCACGCCGTAACCCTGCCACGCAAACATCGTCCCGGTCCGTCCCATTCCGCACTGCACCTCGTCACAGATCATCAGGATATCCTGCTCGTCACAGAGTTTCCGGATGCCTTCCATAAATTCCTGTGAGGCCGGATGGATCCCGCCTTCTCCCTGGAGCGGCTCCAGAATGATCGCACAGGTCTGATCGCTGACCAGTGCTTTCACACTCTCCAGATCGTTATAATCTGCAAAATGCACTCCTGGGAACAGCGGCCCGAAAGGCTCCCTGTATTCCCGATGCCCAGTTACCGATACCGCACCCACGGTCCTGCCGTGGAAGGAATGATTCATGGCGATCACTTCATACCTTCCGGACTTCTTTGTCCAGGCATACTTCCTGGCGGTCTTCAGCGCCCCTTCGATAGCTTCCGCCCCGCTGTTTGTAAAAAATACTTTGTCCATACCAGAGGCTGCTGCCAGAGCATCGGCCGCCGCCCCGCTGTTTTCATGGTAATACAGGTTGGATATATGGCACAGCTTATCCAGCTGCACTTTGAGTGCGTCGTTCAGCTCCGTATTGTGGTATCCCAGCCCGTTCACACCGATCCCGGCTGCAAAATCAAGATATTGTTTTCCTTCTGTATCATACAGATACACGCCTTCCCCGTGGTCCAGCACCACCGGGAAACGGTTATAAATATGCAGCAGATGCTCCTCAGCACTGCAGATGTTCTCATTCACCATCATAATACCTGCTTTCTGCGTCATTTAAGATTGCCGTGCCGATTCCCTTGTTCGTAAAGATTTCCAGCAGCAGACAGTGGGGAATCCTTCCATCCAGGATATGTACCCGGGAAACCCCGTTTTCAATGGCATCGATACAGTTCTGAAGCTTGGGCAGCATGCCCCCTCCGATGTAGCCGTCCGTGATCAGTTCCCGTGCTTCCTCTGCCCGCAGCTCCGAGATCAGCGTTTTGGGATCCTGCGGATCTTTATATACGCCCTCGATGTCCGTCAGAAATGCCAGCTTTTCCGCCTTCACTGCGCGTGCGATAGCACAGGCCGCGTCATCCGCATTGATATTGTATGTCTGGTAATCATCGTCCATTCCTACCGGACAGACGATGGGCAGGAAATCCTTTTCCAATAGGTCGAACAAAATGGCCGCGTTGACCTCCTTGATGTCTCCCACAAAGCCAATATCCTGGCCGTCCGAATATTTTTTATCTACTCTCAGAAGGGCGCCGTCCTTACCGCTAATGCCGATGGCGCGCACCCCAAGCTCTTCCACAAGCTGCACCAGTCCTTTATTGACCTTTCCAAGCACCATCTCGGCCACTTCCATGGTATCCTCGTCGGTGACACGCAGGCCGTTGATGAATCTCGGCTCCATCCCTACTTTTCCGACCCATCTGCTGATCTCCTTGCCGCCTCCGTGGACAATGATCGGCTTAAACCCGACCAGCTTCAAAAGTGTCACGTCCTGGATGACCTGTTTCTTCAATTCGTCATCAACCATCGCGCTTCCGCCATACTTCACCACAATGATCTTCCGGTTAAAACGCTGGATATAAGGAAGCGCCTCAATCAAGACCTGGGCCTTATCCAGATATTGCTGCATATTCTCATTCATATTCTATCCTTCTTTCTATACCTTTTGAAACGGCCAAATGACCATAATGGGATGCCCTTGAGGTATCGCTTTTATCAGCTTCTGTAATCCGCATTGATATCAATATATTCATGGGTCAGATCACATCCCCAGGCAGCCGCTTCGGCTTCCCCTTCCTTGAGGTCAGCAATGGCGGTCACCTCGGGTTGGGACAGAATCTCTGTCGCCTTCTCCTCGCTGTAATCGATGGCCGAACCTTCACGAACAAGCTGAATCTTCCCTGCCTGGCTCTCCAGATACAGATCCACCTTTTCCGGGTCAAATTGTGCCCCGGAATATCCCATGGCGCAGAGAATCCTCCCCCAATTGGCATCATGGCCTGCCACCGCAGCTTTGGTCAGATTGGAGCAGACGATGGATTTTGCCAGTGTCTTTGCCTGCTCTTTGGCGGAGGCTCCGATGATCTTTGCCTCAAACAGCGCAGTAGCCCCTTCGCCGTCCCCGGCCATTTTCTTCGCAAGTGTTTCATTGACATAATGCAGGGCTTCTACAAACTTTGCGTACTCGGCCGTACCGTAGCGGATCTTCTCATTTTTCGCCATTCCGTTTGCCAGAAGGAGCACGGTATCGTTGGTAGAAGTATCCCCATCTACCGAGATCATATTATAGGTGTCCTTCACATCCTCGCTCAATGCCTTTTTCAGCGCCTTCTTTGAGATTGCCGCGTCAGTCGTAATAAAAGACAGCATGGTACACATATTGGGGTGGATCATCCCGGACCCCTTTGCCATCCCGCCGATCGTCACGGTCTTCCCCCCGATCTCAATCTGAACGGCCGCTTCCTTTTCCCGGGTATCTGTGGTCATGATGGCCCGCGCGGCCTCATTTCCATGCTCCAGATCTGCATCCAGGTCTGCGGAGAGTTTCTCAATCCCTTCCTTCACCCGTTCCATGGGAATCTGCATCCCGATCACGCCGGTGGAGCCGATCAGCACGCCTTCCTTGTCAATCCCAAGCACCTCCGCCGCCTTTTCAGCCGTCTCCTTGCAGATCCGGTCTCCCTCTTTCCCGGTACAGGCATTGGCAATCCCCGAATTTACGATCACGGCCTGAGATTTTACACCGCTCTCCACCACGGCTCTGTCCCATTTGACCGGCGCAGCCTTTACGATATTCGAAGTAAATGTTCCCGCAGTCTTGCAGGGTTTTTCACTGTAGATCATTGCCATATCCATGCGGTCCGTATACTTGATCCCTGCTGCGGCGGCTGCTGCCTGAAATCCCTTCGCCGCAGTGACTCCGCCCTTGATGATTTCCATATCTTTCGTCCTCTCTTTCTTTTCCTGTCTCTATCCGATGCGCGGGTTATACTAGTACAATGTTGTACTAGCTCTCAGGTTTTTGAATCTTTTCAGTCACAGTTCACTGACGCCAGTAACCGTAATCCTTTTCTTTTTGATCCGGTTCTGCCGTATCCGCAGCATACCAATGTAATGACAGGCTCTTATTCAGATATACGCTGTTATCGAGTAAATCACTGCTTGTTAAAAGCCGTGATATTTTCCGTATTCAGCACAAAATCATAATAATTCAGATCCAGGCGCTCCGTCCACCCTATGGTATTCCAGAACGCATTTCCAATATCATTTTTCGTAAACGCAATGAGAGACACCTTACTGACTTGTTCCTCCCTCAGCGCTTCCATAGTCTGCACCACCATCGCTTTGCCGATGCCCCGCCTTCTGTATGCCTCATGCACGCATACATGATACAGGCACCCTCTCCGTCCGTCATGACCGCATAAGATACTTCCTACCACTTTCCCGTCCTCCACTGCCACAACACTGGTGGTTGGATTCCGTTTCAAAAAGCGTTCCACGCCTTCCCTGGAGTCGTCAATACTTCGGATCCCAAAGCCCTTGATCGTCATCCAGAGCGCAAATACACCGTCATAGTCTTCTATCGTCATTGTACGTATCATACCGTTCCTCCAAAAAGTAATCTCCGGCCGGTCCATCACACAGACTCTCCGGGCATGGTTCCCGGCCGTCCCGCCTTTCCTGTGTCACGGAAATACCGGTACAAGTTCCAGGCCTTCGGACTCTTTGATTCCAAACATCAAGTTCATATTCTGAACCGCCTGGCCCGCTGCTCCCTTAACCAGATTGTCGATGGCACCCATCATGATGATCCTTCCGGTACGTGGATCGATTTTAAAGCCAATGTCCACATAGTTGCTGCCTTCTACCCATCTGGTCTCAGGAAATACGTCTTTTTCCAGCACCCTGACAAATGTTTCGTTCCCATAATATTTGTCGTAGATGGCTTTTACTTCCTCATAATCGGTCTCCCTCTTCAATGACGCATATTCTGTAACCAGGATCCCCCGGTTCATAGGAACCAGATGAGGGGTAAAATTAAGCATAACCTTCTCTCCGGCCGCATATCCCAACTGCTCTTCAATCTCCGGCGTGTGCCTGTGGGATGCCACTCCATATGCCTTGATGCTCTCATTGACCTCACAATACAGGTTCTGGACCTTTGCCCCTCTTCCTGCACCAGAGACACCGGATTTCGCGTCAATGATCAGTGTCCCCATATCGATCAGCCCTTCCTTTGCCAGAGGATATGCCGTCAGGATCGAACAGGTCGTATAGCAGCCGGGATTGGCTGTCAGCCTGGCCTTTTTCACATCCTCCCGGTTCACCTCGCACAGCCCGTATACCGCCTCCGGCAGAAACTGAGGACTCTGATGATGAATCCCGTACCACTGCTCATAGACGGACACATCCTTGATCCGAAAATCCGCACTCAGGTCAATGATCTTCACTTTTGACAAAATGTGTTCATTGACAAGTGAAGCGCAAAATCCCTGGGGCGTAGCCGTAAAGATCACATCCGCCTGTTCTGCCAGTTCTTCCATATTATCATCCATGCAGGCCGCGTCTACGACCCGGAACATATTTCTATAAACATCCGCATACTTCTGGCCGATATAGCTTCTGGAGCCATACCATACGATCTCCGTCTCCCTATGGGCAGACAGAAGACGCACCAGTTCGCCTCCCGCATATCCGGTCGCTCCGATAATTCCTGCTTTGATCATCTTCAGCACATCCTTTCTTATTATAACCAGTAACCATCATATACCTGTTCTTATCTAAAGTAAAGTTTTTTCTTCATAGATTCTCATTTCCAGGAACACGTGCATAATTATACATCCAAAATGAATAATATGCAAGTTTTTTCTTTTTCGTATGAGAAAATAAGGTTGATTCTTGAAAAAAGAAGAGATTTATGTTAGCATGTAGCAAAGAAGCGAGGTGAGTGACTCATGCATACCAATGAATCTGCAGAAAACTATCTGGAAACCATATTGATCCTGAGCGAATCCCGTCCTGTGGTGCGGTCCGTCGATATTGCGTCAGAGCTTAATTTTAAAAAGTCAAGCGTCAGTGTTGCTATGAAGAAGCTCCGGGAAAGCAATCATATTACCGTAACTCCGGAAGGCTTTATCTACCTGACCGAAATCGGGAAGGAGGTTGCTGACCGAATCTATGAACGCCATAAACTGCTCTCCTCCTGGCTGGAGCAGCTTGGAGTCAGTCCAGAGGTTGCCGTTGCCGATGCCTGCAGGATTGAACACGTCATCAGCGCAGAAAGCTTTGAGGCAATCAAAAAGCATTTTTTATAGAAGGAAAAGAGAGACATTCACATCAAAGTGTACGTCTCTCTTTTTATGTTCCGCCTTTGGCTCAGTCCAGTATCTTATTCAGGGTACTGTACAGATTGTCAATATCTATGGGCTTTGCAATGTGGCCGTTCATACCGCACCTTAAAGCCGCCTGTTTGTCTTCCTCAAACGCATTGGCAGTCATCGCCAAGATTGGTATCCCAGCAAGCTCCCGATCCTCCAATTCACGGATTTCCCTGGTTGCCTCGTATCCATTCATTACCGGCATCTGGACATCCATGAGTACCAGCTGATAATATCCATGTTCTGATCTGCCGAGCATCTCCACTGCAATCTGTCCGTTTTCCGCAATCTCGACTTCAAAGCCTGCATCGCCCAGAATGGCCACGGCGATCTCCTGGTTCAGTTCGTTATCCTCCGCCAGCAGGATACGCCCGGTATGGAAATCCGGCAGCTTATTCTCCGCTGATTTTTCCTCCTCTCCCTCATCCGCATTCACGATCGAATACAGACAGCTTCTGAGTTCCGAGAAAAACAGCGGCTTGCTGCAGAATGCGGTTACCCCTGCTTCCGTGGCTTCTTCCTCAATGTCTGACCAGTCATATGCTGTAAGGACAATGACCGGCACATTTCCTCCCGTTTCCTTTCGGATCCGGCGAGTCACTTCCACGCCGTTCATATCCGGAAGCATCCAGTCAATGATATATACACAGTATTCATCCCCGCGCATGACCGCCTGGTGGGTGCGCAGCACCGCTTCCTTTCCGGACAGCGTCCATTCCGCGCGCATTCCGATCTGTCCCAGCATATAGGACACACTGTCGCAGGTGTTGAAATCATCATCCACGACCAGCGCCCGGCAGTTCTTCAGTTCCGGAATATTCTGAGGCTCCCTGACACCGGAATGCAGACGGAATGTGAAGGAAACAATAAATTCCGTACCAACGCCCTGCTCACTTTTTACTTCAATAGAACCGTTCATCATATCCACAATATTCTTCGTGATCGCCATCCCCAGTCCGGTTCCCTGAATTCCGCTGATGGTACTGTTTTTCTCCCGTTCGAAAGGTTCAAATATATGGGCTACAAATTCCTCGCTCATGCCGATACCAGTATCCCGGATATGAAATTCATAACTTGCATATTCTGTCGTAGGCCTGGGCTTTTCCATCACCCGCATACTGATGATACCGCCTGCAGTTGTATACTTGATTGCATTGCTCAGAAGATTCAGAAGAACCTGATTCAGCCGGAGCTTATCACAGTAAATGTCCTCGTCCAGTACATCCACCGTATCAATATACAGTTCCAGCTGCTTCGCATGGATATCTGACTGTACGATACTTCTCAGGCTGTGCAGGATATCCGGCAGGCTGCAGGGCTTCTCTTCCAGATGCATCTTGCCGCTTTCAATCCGGCTCATATCCAACACATCATTGATCAGACTCAGCAGATGGTTGCCTGAAGTCATGATTTTTTTCAAGTACTCTTCCACTTGCTCCGGCCGGTCAATATGAGTGATCGCAAGAGCCGTAAAGCCCACGATTGCATTCATCGGAGTTCGGATATCATGGGACATATTGGAAAGAAATACACTCTTTGCCTTGCTCGCCCGATTCGCCTGCAGAAGCGCGTCCTGTAGCAGATTCTTCTGCTCCATCTCGTTTCGGATCTCATCATCCACACTGCGCAGCCCCAGGACGATGCTGTGTCCGTCATTCCAGATTCCCGCACGCACGACCTTTATTTGATAATACTTCATCTCTCCGTCCCGGAACGTGCGGAAATTCACATAATAGGGATTCTTTTCCTCCAGTGCCTTTTTGAGGTTTTCCTGAGAAAAATCCTGTCGAAGCGTCTCCCGGTCTTCCTCATATACAAACTCCTGTATGTAGCGTTCCATACTGTCACGGAATGTAAGTCTCTCCGTAAAGATATCTCCGAACAGCTTCCTGTTGCTTTCCCTCATCCGGAGTGAACTGCCTGCCCCCGTATCCAGATCATAGAAGCAGACGATATTATAATCAATACTGAGCGCCTGCACAAGCTCCATATGGCGCCTTTCTTTCTTTTCCTCCTGCAGCTTCTGGGCCGTACAGTCCAGAAGGAACCGCTGATAGAACAGCTCTCCTTTTTCTTTCATGAGCTTGACATTGCCCATGATATGCAGGATCCGTCCATCCCTGTGCCGCACACGGTACTCGACGCTGACGCTGTCTCCTTCTGTCTTCAGCTCCCGGATGGATTCTCTGAGCTTATCCTTATCCTCCTCGATCACAGAATCCGCGACCATGTCAAAGCCTTCCTCAATCAGCTCCTCCTGGGAATCGTATCCTAATATATTGAGCGCGGCCCGGTTGACGCTGAGAATGCGGGAACCATCCACAGAATGAGTCATGACGCCGCACTCCATGGTAGTAAAAATGGTCTCCAGGGTATGGTTCTTCTGGATGATCTCCTGTTCATAAGCCCGCTCCTGAGTGATATCAATCGCCACTCCAACGGTCCCCATGACACTTCCGTCCAGATCATACAGCGGGGATTTGTATGTCGTCAGCAGTCTTGTGCCGTCGCCGGTCTTCACGGTTTCCTCAGATACACAGGTCTTTTTCGTATTCATGACCTCAAGCTCCGATTCGATACAGGCCGGGTCGTCATGCTCCACATCCCAGATATAAGCATGTCCGCGGCCTTCCACCTGCTCCTTGGTCTTATTGACCGTCCGGCAGAAGCTGTCATTGACTTTCGTGTGAATGCCCTTCTTATCCTTATACCAGATCAGGTTCGGAACATTGTTGATAGTGGATTCAAAAAAATGGCTGGTCTGCCAGAAATCCCTGCTCATCTTACAGGTCTGCTGCCATCTCAAAAAGCGGAACCTGATCTCGTCGTCTGACATAGGCATGGTCCATATATCCTTAATCTCTGACAGTCTGTCTGTCAGAAGAAGGATCTGATCTTTCTCCGCAAGCAGGATCAGCTCCGCCTCTTTTCTCTTGGCCGAAAGGAGCTTCGGCACTGCCTCCAGGACATCCACATCCTGCAGGTCTGCAAGGATCACATCCGCCCTGGCTGCAAGGTCCGCGTCAGGCCTGCTGCTCTCGGAAAAATCGTGCGTAAAATGCGCAAGCGGGGACATTCCTTTTATAATCTCAAATACTTTTCGCTGATGACCTGCCAGGTAGAATTGAACATTACAATGGTACATACCTGTATATCCTCCTAAATTTGCCCTTGATTCGCCTCATGGTTGTGTATTTCATAAGCACTTGCCGGTAATACGCGGAGCAGCTATATTCACACGAAAGCAGCCGCCACTATTACCGATAGTGACGGCTGACACAAACATTACTCAAACTCCGTACAGAAAACCCAACACTGGCAGCTTTTCTGTCTACATAGGTATTCAGAGGGTAGCCGCCTCTGCTTTCCCTCTCTTTACTTAATATATCATATCAAAATAGCTTTTTCAAGCATAAAATACCCGATTCACGCATGACAAAGTTTTGACTTTTTTTCATTTTGTGATACAATACGCATAAGACATTTAGGGCGGCAGTTTATATGTTTTCGCTTCGATAGCGCAGCAAATGCACTATCCTGTTCCGAACAGTTACAAGGAGTCGATACTATGCATAATAACAAGAAGTCAGACTTGATTTTAGATTCCATGCAGAAGCTCATGCAAAAAAAGGATACTCGTTCCATCTCCGTCAGTGAGATCGCGAAGGAAGCGGGGATTGGCAAGGGGAGCATTTATTATTATTTCAAATCCAAAGAAGAGATTGTTGACGCTGTGATCGAGCGTTCTTACTCCGATGCGATCCGGCAGGCCAAGGAACTGGTGCAGGCTCCGGGCCTGGACGCACTGACCAAAATGGAGATCATTTTCCGGACCTGCCGTGATTCCTCCATGGAACTCTCCCGGCAGGAGGCCGGCAGTTATATGGAACTGCAGCAAAGCGCCTTGCTGCATCAGCAGTATATCTATATCATGATCCGTAATCTGCGCCCTATCCTGGCCGATATCATCCGCCAGGGCAATCAGGAGGGATCGATCGTCTGCAGTTCTCCTGAGGAAGTTGCAGAAATCGTCCTGATCATCCTGACGATAAAATTTGATACCTATCTTTCTAATTCCGATGCGTCACAGACGCAGAAAACACTGGATGTTTTTACTTACATGCTGGAGACCAGCTTTCAGATTAAGAAAGGACGGCTGGATTATATCTGGTCGGCTTAGAAGGGGGAACCATTTTATGAGCAGCAGAAAGGATACCTATTTTTCTATACTGGATATTGGAAATATGTTCGAAGATTCCGGGCACCGTACCCGTTTTAAAGAACTGCTTGACTGCTATGGGGACTTTCCTTTTTTTTCAAAAGGATTGTGCAAATGCATGTATCTTTCCGCATGGGATGAGGAGCATTTCTGCATCATGCTGGAAATCCTCACGGATCTGAGCCTTGGCCGGGAGACAAGCACCCGGGAAATGCGGTACAAAGGAGAAGTCCTTGCCGAAGAGCGCCATGATGCGGAATATTATGTCTATCAGCTTTCCAATGCATTTCTTGACAATGTACCATACCATCTGCCTGAAACAGCGTCGGTTCCGCAAGAAATCCTACACATCATCTCCCGCGCCCTACAGGCAGCAGAATTGATCGATCAGGTATAGCAGCAGCGGCTCCCGGCCGATACGGCATTGGGTAGGGGGCCGCTTTTTGTGCTGCCGGCGCAAGGTTATTTAGATCTATTCCTTAGAGCACAGCACCACGATCTTTCTCGGGGTGGTCTGAGGCGGGATGCTTCTGGTTGTTACCGTATAGCAGACCAGGAGTGTCCGGTTTCCGATGTCGCAGAAAAAGTTCTGTCCATTGATGGTCTCGATCTCTGTGCTGCGGGCCTGATTCAGCTGCAGAGAACGGTCCTCTGCAATCAGATCGCTATCAAAATACTTCAGCGCGATCTGTTCGTTTTTTCCAAGCACTGCAATGATCACTGCACGGTATTGGGGCGGAAAGATCATTGGTACCGGCAGGGTTTTGTCATAAAATGCCGCCACGCGCATTCCCGGACGGAGCTGCCTGCAGTCGATCACTTCTGTCTCCGAATCAATCACAATATTTACAATGCCTTCACCTACACGAAGGGCGATCATCTGACTGCAGCAACCGCTGCCAGTAAGATTCAGGACAATACCCACAACCGGATCCAGATTCGCATATTCCATATAAAAGACTCCTTTTGCAGCCGATTATATATCGCTGCTTTTTTATTAAAATATGGAGAGCCGACGGAAATGGTTCCTGAACTCTGCCGCCGAACTGCGAATGCGAGTAAGATATACGTTACTGGCTCCACCCTGACCGGGTGCTCACAATAACAGATATACAAAAAGATATGAAAATCTTGTACAAAGTGACAATTGACGTACAGGCTATTTTGTGCGAAAATAACAATAGTGTGATGTTAATTTAACATACCTTATATCCACATTCAAAAAAAGCTGCCGGCCGCAGTTTTTTCGGATGGAACGACGGAGGTTCTATAAGGTATCCGGCATTATACGCGAGAAAAAATCATACATATTTGAAAGGAGTATTAACATGATTTATTCACATGAAGTAGAAATGATGTGTCCGGTAGCCCAGGGTGCGAATCACGGACCAGCTCCGATCCCGGAAGAAGCAAAATGGGTCAAAGCAAAAGAAGTGAAAGACATTTCCGGCTTTACACACGGCGTTGGCTGGTGTGCTCCGCAGCAGGGTGCATGTAAGCTGACACTCAACGTAAAGGACGGTATCATCCAGGAAGCGCTCGTTGAGACACTGGGATGTTCCGGAATGACCCACTCCGCAGCAATGGCTTCCGAAATCCTTCCGGGAAAGACCATTCTCGAGGCGCTGAATACAGACCTTGTATGTGATGCCATCAACACGGCTATGAGAGAATTATTCCTTCAGATTGTTTACGGAAGAACCCAGAGCGCATTTTCTGAGGACGGACTTGCGATCGGCGCAGGCCTGGAGGACCTCGGAAAAGGACTTCGCTCTCAGGTTGGTACCATGTATGGAACACTGGCAAAAGGGCCTCGTTATCTGGAGATGGCAGAAGGCTACGTAACAGGAATCGCGCTGGACGACAATGGTGAGATCATCGGATATAAGTTCGCAAATCTTGGAAAGTTTACAGATTTCATCAAAGCAGGCGATGAGCCGAATGTAGCATGGGAGAAGGCGCAGGGACAGTATGGCCGTGTTGCTGATGCTGCTAAGATCATTGACCCGCGTAAAGAATAGTCTGACGATTACCAGGGGTTTCTAAAATAATTCAGGAGGATAATGAGATGGCTTTATTTGAATCATATGAGAGAAGAATTGATAAAATCAATGAAGTTTTGAACAGCTATGGCATTGCTTCTATTGAAGAGGCAGAGAAGATCACAAAGGATGCCGGACTTGATGTGTACAACCAGGTAAAGGGGATTCAGCCGATCTGTTTTGAAAATGCATGCTGGGCTTACACGGTAGGCGCTGCGATCGCGATCAAGAAGGGATGCAAGACCGCGGCTGACGCGGCAGCAGCGATCGGGGAAGGCCTTCAGGCTTTCTGTATTCCGGGATCTGTTGCGGATCAGCGTAAGGTAGGTTTAGGACACGGCAACCTGGGCAAGATGCTTCTGGAAGACGAGACAGATTGTTTCGCATTCCTGGCAGGCCACGAGTCTTTTGCTGCAGCAGAAGGCGCGATCGGTATTGCTGAGAAGGCAAACAAGGTTCGTAAAAAACCTCTGCGCGTAATCCTGAACGGACTTGGAAAAGACGCTGCAAAGATCATTTCCAGAATCAATGGATTTACTTATGTTGAGACAGATTATGACTACTTCACAGGAGAACTGAAGGAAGTACAGAGAATCGCTTACTCTGACGGACTTCGTTCCAAGGTAAACTGCTACGGAGCGAATGATGTACGCGAGGGTGTTGCGATCATGCACAAGGAAGGCGTTGATGTTTCCATTACCGGTAACTCCACCAACCCGACCCGTTTCCAGCATCCAGTAGCAGGTACTTACAAGAAGGAATGTGTAGAACAGGGCAAGAAGTACTTTTCCGTAGCATCCGGCGGCGGTACAGGACGTACACTGCATCCGGATAACATGGCAGCAGGCCCGGCTTCCTATGGTATGACAGATACATTGGGACGTATGCACTCTGACGCTCAGTTTGCAGGATCCTCTTCCGTACCGGCTCATGTTGAGATGATGGGGCTGATCGGCGCAGGCAACAACCCGATGGTCGGCATGACAGTTGCGGTTGCGGTTTCCGTAGAGGAAGCGGCGAAGGCTGGGAAGTTCTGAGAATGTATTTATGAAAATAAAAAGTACCGTAGCCGTCAAAGGTTATGGTACTTTTTTTCAAATAATTTATTTTCCAAATCCCTAATCAGAATCATGGTGCGCCGGCTAATCGAAAGATTAACGCCCCTACTCTGCGGCCAGCATCTCCGCCGCCAGCTCCAGCGCAGCCTTCACTGTATCCATCCGGTTCTGCTCCCGGTTCCCGTGAAGGTTCAGCCGCCGGACCTGTACCTCTCCCCGAACACAGCAGCCGATATACACCAGCCCCACCGGTTTTTCCGGCGTACCGCCTCCCGGTCCTGCGATCCCTGTAGAGCTCAGGCCCACATCCGCGCCTGCCGCCCGGGCCGCGCCTGCCGCCATCTCATATGCCGTCTCTTCACTGACCGCGCCGAACTGCTCCAGCGTTTCCGCCCGCACTCCCACCAGGCGCTGCTTTGCTTCATTCGAATAAGTCACGTAGGCCTCGCCGAACACGTCGGACGCGCCGGCCACATTGACCAGCGTTCCTGCGATCAGGCCGCCGGTACAGGATTCTGCCGCTGTGATCGTAAGATTTCGTTCCTTTAAAAGCCGGACCACCTGTTCCTCCGGGGAATCCGGGCGTCTGTTTTCCTGCATCCTACATTCCTCCCTGGGTCAGAACCTGCTTATTCTTCGCCACATAATCCACCAGAGAAATGATGGTGAGCGCCAGAGAGATCCAGATCAGAGCCTCGCAGATCAGGTCAAATACACCGCCGAAATCCGCGATCAGCAGGATCACCATCGCCATCTGGGAAACAGTCTTAAACTTCCCCCAGTAGCTTGCGGCGATCACGATCCCGTTGTCGGAAGCCACCAGACGAAAACCGCTGATGATAAATTCCCGGGCAATGATGATAATCACAAACCAGGCGGTAAGCTGGCCGGAATCGATCATGCAAATCATGGCGGAGCAAACCAGCAGCTTGTCCGCCAGAGGATCCATAAACTTTCCAAAATTGGTCACCAGGTTATATTTCCGGGCGATCTTGCCGTCCAGAAGATCCGTCAGGCTGGCCACACAGAACAACACAAGCGCAATCCATTTATTGGCTGTTCCTCCCACATCTGTCAGCATAAAAAACACAAAAAATGGTACCATGATGATCCGCAATACCGTCAGTTTATTTGGTAAATTCATTCTACAAGTCCTCCTATCAAATCATATTCCAATGCACCGGTTACTCTGACCTTCGCGAAATCGCCGGACAGCAGCAATTCTCCTGTCTCCACAAAGATCATCCCGTCCACGCCGGGGGCATCCCGATACGTCCGCCCTACGTATGCATTTTCGTCCGTTACACGACCCTCAATCAGGACCAGTACCTCCCGGCCCACCATAGCCTCGGCATTTTCGAACGCAATCTCCTGCTGCAGCTCCATGATCTCGGCCTGCCGCTCCCGCTTCACTTCTTCTTCAATCTGATCCGGCATCTCTGCCGCAGGAGTATCCTCCTCCGGCGAATAGGTAAATACGCCCAGCCGTTCAAATTCCATCTGGTCTACAAAGTCTACCACTTCCTCATGTTCTTTTTCTGTCTCCCCGGGAAATCCGGTGATCAGCGTGGTTCGAAGGCAGATATCCGGGATCTCCCTGCGCAGCTTCTCCAGAATCTCAATCAGCTGCTGCTTAGACGTTCTGCGGCCCATCCGTTTCAGGATCCGGTCATTGGCATGCTGGATCGGCAGATCCAGGTAATGGCAGATCTTCGGCTCTTCCTTTATGACCCGGATCAGTTCATCCGTAATCTCCTCCGGGTAGCAATACAGAATGCGGATCCACCGAAGCCCTGTAATCCTGCATAATCTGCGCAGGAGCTCGGGCAGCTTCTTTTCCCCGTAAATGTCCTTTCCGTACAGGGTCGTCTCCTGGGCCACCAGGATCAGCTCCTTAACCCCCTGCTCCGCCAGCTCCTCTGCTTCCTTTAACAGCCGTTCCATCGGCACGCTGCGGAAGCTTCCCCGGATCCTGGGGATGATGCAGTAAGTACAGTGCTTATCACAGCCTTCCGCAATCTTTAAGTAGGCGTAATGCCCTCCTGTCGTCACCAGCCGCTTCGTCTCCACAGCAGGAAGGGACTGCAGATCCGCA
>Ga0137307_101161_pt1 | contig 25522 bp, 27 predicted proteins | sample NAcewD2O_March_2_FD_97180 | JGI IMG/M metagenome (GOLD analysis project Ga0137307, IMG submission 97180) | Mouse cecal microbial communities from Vienna, Austria - N-Acetylglucosamine amended D2O_March | ecosystem: Host-associated > Mammals > Digestive system > Large intestine > Cecum | place... | reverse complement strand
ATACATCTTTTGAATAGAAAGTGCTCCATCCAAACAAATCAAAGCAGTTAATCCATCCATGCAGTTCACGATAGCTATATTTAGCAGGATGGTTTCAATCATTTGCGGTTCCATTGCATAATGGACAAGACTTAATCCCTTTTTAAGCAAAAAAGGCAGCTTATCATCTTGTATATGTTTTTCTAATGCAGGAAGTCCTCCCTTTATAACTTCCTGATTTATTTTCAATATCTCAATGATCAGCAGAACATATTTCCTTTGCTCATCAATTGTGTCATTATAATTCAGTCTATCTTTAATCGCAAGAAACGTATTAACTTCCATCTTATATGTTCCTCCTGTTTTTGTCCGGGCAAGACTTGCGTCTAAGAGAAAGGTGTTTCATCCAATAATCTCCCAATATGACTGCCTGTTTATGCTTTCCTATCAAAAGAGTGCTTCTCCTCCAGATAATCTGGCAGTTCTGAAAGTTCTGCCCCTGCACTGTTCTTAACAGAACGGTACTCTGTCCAATAGATAGAATAAAATTCATTCTTTTTGGCAAGTTCTGCCGGTGTCATTTCATAACTCCACCCATTGCCTGTGTTGTACAGGGCTTTTACACCTTGGCATTCAATAACAGCGCCATAATCGCCCGTTGTTAAAATCGGGCAAGTCAACGTGCCACCACCTGCCAATGCAAACATTTTTTCAGCAAGACTGCTTCCCCTGCCATCAGCAGCCTCCAAAAAATCCAATAATGTCAATTCCCCAATCCCTCTACATTTAGGGTTATTATTCTGATTTTTCATAGCATTTTTAGCCTGTTGATACAACATCTTCCTGTCCGGTGCAACATCAGATAAATATTCCGTCCTTAACTGGAGAACCTGTCTGGAAATATATTCTGATTCTGTTTTATTTGTTGACAGAGCTGCCTTTTTTGCCAGTTCCTTGATTTCACTGGTAAACTCCGCCTTCGATTTATTAGATTTCCCTACTGACGGGATATAAGACCAGTTCGGCTCTCCCTTTCTGGTTGTTGCAATGGTAACATTCTTTATGCTGCTGACAGAACCACTTACTGATACGCCCATGAAACCCACCTCCTCAATAAACAGTCTTTACACTCCTATTATTCCTCACATATTGGAAAGGGCGTACTTCATTCGCACATTTGAAACGCAGTACACCCTCTCTAATACATATTTTATACTTGTAAATCTAATGAGCTTCCTGAAACAGATGACCTTTTCACAAGTTTGTTACCACTTTTGGCAAGCTGACTTTCTACGCTTTCTCTTGTGATGCCGTCCAGTGCACCGGCTTTAATAGGCTTTCCCGCTGTCCAAGTAGGGTCTGCCGCTTTCGCTGCTGCAATAAACGCCTGTGTATATGCCTTTTCATACCGCGATAAAGTATATCCTGCTTTCAAACGGTCACTTTTGTTTGTTTTCCGATGCAAATCTGTATAAAAGTGCATGATAGTGGGTGCTGTAATAGTTAACTGTTTCTTGTCATTCCTTTTCTTTTTGCACCTCAACATCTGTATTCGCACTTTCAACAGACTTAACCTCAACACTGCCATTTTCTTCTTCCGAGACAGAATTCGTCCCGCTCTCTTTTTCATCTTCTTTCTTATCCAGTGTCTTATCTGTTTTATCCTGTTCAGCATTTTGATGGTCTGATATGGTATCTTGTGTTTCTTTTACCTTATCGCCTATATTCTGGGTAATGTTATCAATCCTTTCCTGCAGGTCTGCTTTTTCCTCCTCTGTTTGGGCAGTACGCAGTTTCCCCTGCAAGTCTGTCCGCACTTTCTTCATGCCTGCAATCTGCTCTTTTGTTGTTGAAAGGGAAATAATCACTCCTGTATCTGCTACGCCTGTTTTCTGGTTTCCGCCAATCATATCATCAAAGGAAGATTGTTTCTGCTGTTTCTCTCTGCGCTGCTCCATTTGGTGCTGCCTTAACTGCACATTCAGGTCACTAATCTGCTGCTGTAATTCCTGCTGCTTCGCCATCTTTTCCTCCTGCGACATATCCTTGTTGGAAGAAAGTTCCTGCAGCTGCTTCTGTGCATCGGCAATCTGGTTCTGAAGATTCCGGCTGTAAGAATCCGTTGCCTGGTTCATTCCCATCTGCCGCATTTGTGTATTTATACCATTGATACTGTTAATTTCCATTTTCCATTTCCTCCTTGACCTTAATTAAAATTGGAAGTCCTTTTCCCGTTAAACCTTTAAGTCCAAATTTGCACCGACCCCCGCCTGTTGTTTTGTATTTGCCCTGCCTGCATTATCTTCTTTAGCTGCTTCAATAATTGTCCGAATATCTGTATCATTCAGATATATTATTCCGTCTTTGGAAGCTGCCAATTTTTCATTTAGAAGCTGTTCCGCTTTGTTTGGAGTTGATTTTTCTTCTATCTTTCCATCTGAGCCATCTTCTTTTACTTCTTTCTTTTCTTTTAAAGTTTCAAATAATTCTTTTTCCTTTTCAACCGCCTTTTCTTTTGTCTTTTCAAGCAGTTTCTCAGAATTTTTCTTCCTTTCTTCCCGGAGCTTATCGCTCAATTTTAACATACCATCGTTTCTGCCCTGCATCCTGCAATGATAATTTCCGTTCTCATCAATATAACTATGCTGATACACTATCGTCCAGCCACTGGCTTTTGCCATGCTTTCTGCCAATTTAGACATAGACTCAACGCCTTTTATCATGTCTTTCATATCCTTCTCTTTTTCGGGGTCATTCTGTATTTTTTCCAAAAGTTTTGGATTAACAGTCAATGACTTGCCGTTTCGGGCTGATGAACAGGCATTTCCAACCTTAAACTCTACGCTTGGGGCAAGTTTCGCCAATTCGTTTGCATACTCTGCTGTACTCTTGGATTTGCTGTTTCCTGCTGTTTCCTGCGTTTTTTCTGTCCCTTTCTTTTTTGTGCCGCTTGTAGCACCGCTTTCTGTCATGGTTTGTGCTGCATAACTGCTGTAATTGTTTGTAATCTCCATTGCCATGATTTTGTCCTCCTTGATCCTGTTCTTAAAATCCGTTTTCACTTCTGCGCATATACTGCACTGTCACTTTTCTTATCGGTAATCTGTCTGTAAAATCCTATACATTTATCCCGAGGTACAGATTTTTTCCCCGAAGTACAGATTTTTATGTTTTTTCTCCAAATCTGCTCTAAATTATCCTAAAGTACCCTTATGGTTTGCGCCATCCCGCCTACCGGTTCAGAATCACATCACTGTAAAATTTCCCGTCACCGTTCTTATAGAGGACGCTGCCCCCGTATTTCTCCACACACCGCTCTACGTTCAGGCAGCCGATTCCAGTGCCCCTCCCGCCTGTGCTAACCGGTTTGCCGTTCTTTATCCTTACTTCCTTTTCCACACTGTTCTCAATGCGTATGGAAAGCATCTCATTATAGTTTCTGATATGCACCTTAATACAGCGTTCCCCGCAGCATTTTAGGACAGCCTGCATTGCGTTTTCCAGAAGGTTCCCAAAGAGCGTTGTCACATCCACCGGCTCTATGAACCCAAGCCCTGTGCTTTCCACCCTTACCACAAACCGGATGCCGATGCTCTCCGCTGCCTGCTTCCTGTCTGCAAGGAGGATGTTCAGCATCGGATTGTCGGAATATTCCTCCGGCACAAGGGGCTTCAGGATGCCCCCGATCTGCCTTGTGTACTCCATCGCCTTATCCGTCATACCTGCTTTATATAGTTCTTCTATGGAGCGGAGATGCTTGCTGACATCATGGAGGACTTCAATGGACTTTCCATATTTCTCCCGCTGTCTCTCATAATGCTCAAACTGCATACTCTCCTGCTGCTTCATCATGGCGATCTGGAACTCCATGCTGTTCTTATCATCCTCCACCTTCAGGGAATAAAACAGGTACAGGTTGGCAAAGACGATACAACATAAATTTGCACAGAGCAGGAAATAGTCCGCTTTCCTTGTGACAGCTGTTGCAAGGATAATAAAATTGACTATACTGTATAAAAACATAACAAGGTAAAGGATCACCTGCGTCCGGCTCTGCCTGTAATCCTTTTTCCACAGCCGCCTCATCAGGGCATAGTAAAAGAAGATCAGCACCAGCTTGGAAAATGCCACCTCTATACTGTTTCTGATTACCATATCTCCCGGCATAAGTGAAAGTTTATCCATCAATAGGTCAATGCCAAATACACCAATCCCCTCAAACAGCGCAACCATCATAAAAAAGCATTCCAACTCCAGCACCCGCCAATATCTCCTGCCGCTTTTATCCTCATAGAAGATAAAGCTGGCAATGCCGAACACCAGAAAGTTTGCTGCCATATTCCACCATGTACTGTGTTTCAGGTTTACCAGTGTCACGATCACTACGGAGGCAGCGGCGGCAATCCGGTAAACCCACGGATTTACAAAGGCTTTCTCATAACGGTCACCCATGAACTGGAACATCAGTCCGGCAACGATCACACATGACAGAAAACAACTGAACAGATATACTAAATTTTCCATGCCCCTACTCCCCACTGTTATGGATGTATTCATTGAGCCGTTCCTTGAACTGCGCCACCCGCTTCTGCGACAGCGGCACTGACATGCCGTTTTTTAATACAACCTCATACCCCTTTGTCTTTGCCACATTTTTAAGGTTTACAAGGATGCCCCGGCAGCTCGTCTCAAAGCCGTAGGGCTGCATCCTCTCCTCCAGTCCGCTGATGGCATCCGGGTACTCGTACACCATATTTTCCGTCACGATTTTAACCTTCTTTTTTGCCTTGATATATTCAAAGTACAGGATCGTATCAGCAGGAAGCAACAGGGTAGGTTTTTCCGACTGGACACCATTTTCCTCATAAGATACATTCCTGAATTCCAGCCGCACCTCCTCCTTTTGGTACTGCCGCAGGAATGCCTGCAGCTGTTCCTCCAGTGCTTCCGCCGATACCGGCTTTTCCAGAAAGGCAAAGGCATGTACGGTGTTCACCGCATCCATGCAGTATTGTCCGAAATTGGTGGTATATATGATCTTTGCGGAGTGGTTCCGGCTGTAAAGCTCCTGCCCCGTTTCTATCCCGTTCCTGCCCTCCATCATGATATCCATGAAGATCAGGTGGAAGCTGCCGCCCGACTGCAGCAGCTCCCCACCGGAAGTAAAGTTTTTGATATGGTATTCTTCTGTGTATTTGTCTAAAAGCGGTTTCAGGATGCCTGTGAGATTATCCCTGTCCGCCTGTTCATCCTCGCAGACTGCGATCTGAAGCATTGGTTCCTGCCTCCTTTTGACGATTTATGATTTAATAACCTATTTTACTATAAATACAGCAATATTTGCATTACTTTAATATCTTTCCTAAACAGGTCCCGTTTTAGATAGATATTTCACTTATTATTTAAAACTGTACTGTAATGTATAACATTTCCCCTTTGTACTCAGCGCTTATCTGTCCGCCCATTCGCTCTGTCAGTAACTTTGCAATAGAAAGCCCTAAGCCTGTGGAGTAATAGTTTGTTCCTACAGTATAAAAACGTTCAAACAGCCTGCCCACAATCACCGAATTTAAGGTTTGTGCCGTATTGGAGAATGTTATGGTGCCATTTTCTTTCATATCAACAAACAAATCTCCGTCTGAATGTTTTAAAGCATTGCTTATGATATTGGAAAAAATACGGTTTAATGCACTTACATCCAACATTCGCCAGACAGGTTCCTCTGGCATGGCTATCACTGGCTGAATACCTTTTTCCTGCATCATCCCATAAAAGGACAGCAGGCTCTCCCCCAACACACTGACAACATTTATTCTCTCCCTCTTAAGCTCATAGGAAGATGCGGCTATACTATAGCGAAACATTTCTTCCGTCAGGCTTATCATCACATCTACCCGGTTCTGAACCTGTGCAAGATACTCATCCACGGCCGCGCTTTTTTCTTCATGTTTCAAAAGATTAAGATAACCACAGATTGCTGTCAGCGGAGTACGCAGGTCATGCGAAATATTTGTCACGGAGTCTTTCAGTTCCTGATCTCCCTGCTGATAACAGCGGCGTTCTTTACGAAGCAGGCGAAGCTCTGTATTGATCCGGTCAGCCAGTTCCCGCATGTTCTTATCACGACTGGAAATATCAATAAGGATATTTGTATCGGTCTTAAGCCTGTCTGCAAATGCTTCCATGATCTCTCTAACAGATTTTTCCATGAGATATATTTTTATTGATAACATTATTATGATGACCACTAATATACCGACAAGACTATAGACCATTCTTTTATCCCTTTACTTGATTGCCTTTTTCCTAAATGATAAAATTCCAGCAGCCGTTATACCTATACTTTCCACCGCAGAAAATAGAAATATTTTAGGGAATGGATTTTTCAGAATCTGCATTGGTAAATATTCCCCGTGACTCTCAAATATAGGCATACTTTCATAAGTCGCTTGGCCATATGGATTGATAAGCAGCAGATATTCAAAACCCATCCGGGTTCTGGCATCCATATAGTGTTCATCCAAAGAGTTTTCCACCTGTGATGTATCCGTCATGCTCATTTCCTGCTCCCGCAAAGCACTGTGAAAATTGGTACCCATCATACTTAGTCCAATATACAGTACAAGAAGAATCACTAAGCTTGACAGATTTGAGCTGCTTTGCATCGACACAAACACAGATATCGCAGTGATGAAAATGATAGTACATATACACGCAAGATAATAAGCAAAAAGTGTCTGAACAGAAAAATAATACGTCCAGTTAAATATTGCCCCTGCAATTATAATAGTCCAAACAGATAAATGAAACAAAATGACAGCAGCGAAAATATGCAAAATAAGCTGAGCCAGATAAATCTCCATTCTGGTATGTCCCGTAGCCAGCTTATTGCGGATTGTTCCACAAGAATATTCCATTCCAATAAATTGCGAAACACAAATAGCAGAGAATGCTCCGATTACAATCATAATATAAAACAAAAAACTATCAATAACCGGCGGATTAAAATATAGTACCGAAAACAGGACGACTGCCGCACATTCAATATAGTAAAGCCTGAAATGGAATAACCTGCGAAGCTCAGCAAAAAATATTCTACTCATAACTGCTACCTCCTACCAATGAAAAAAAATAACTCTCCAGATCTTCATCCTTTTCCTGCATGGAAAAAATCTCGCAGTTTTCCTTTGCCAGCTCTGCAGCAAGTTTGGATATATTTACTTTTGCATATATTTCCGCAGATGTAGCAGAAAGAATTTTATGGTCAACATTTGCAGTATGCAATATATGGGCAAGAACCTTCGTATCCGTTACTTCTGCATGGATACATTTGCGACACGCAGCCTCCAGCTCCGCCTTGCTCACTTCTTTTAATATTCTGCCACTATCGATAAACCCATAATGTGTTGCAATTTTGGCAAGTTCATCCAGGATATGGCTTGAGATTAACACCGTAATCTGTCTCTCGCGGTTCAGTCTCAGGATCAATTCACGCACTTCTACAATTCCCTGGGGATCAAGACCATTAACGGGTTCATCCAATATCAGAAAATCCGGATCTCCCACCAGCGCTATAGCAATTCCCAACCTTTGGCGCATGCCCAAAGAAAAATTTTTCACCTTTTTCTTACCGGTTTCTCCAAGCCCCACCAGTTTCAGGATATCCCGCAATCCTTCAAAGGAAGGCAACCCAAGAACCAAATACTGTTGTTTCAAGTTATCCTCAGCTGTCATATCCGGATAAATTGACGGAGTCTCCACCACTGCCCCTATGCGGCGCCTTGCTTTCACAATGTCCCGTTCATCGTTACGGATTCCATACAAGGTAAAACTGCCAGAAGTAGGCTCCTGTAATCCACAGACCAGGCGGAGCAGAGTCGTCTTACCGGCACCGTTTTTCCCAACAAATCCATAAATAGCCCCTTTGGGAATATGCATTGTAAGCCCGTTTAATGCCTGAAAATTCCTGTATCTCTTGTCCAGACAGTTTGTTGTCAGCACATAATCCATAATATTTTATCTCCTAAAATTAAATGTAGTGCTCAAATATTGCCAGTGTTATTCCTGCCTGATTCGTGCTATTACCGAATCCCTGGAAATGATCTGCTTACCATAAACAGGAACTATAATTGAAACAATAAAATATACTATCCAAATCGCTATCATTGGTGTCATCGTGATATATCCGGCATAGTATTCGACCATCCCTGCAAACACATTAGAAACCAATGGTATCAAAACAACACCCAGGGCAAGTGAACCTGATAACGCTGACAGAGAGAAAATAATACCTTCTGTGCAAAGCATTTTCCGTAACTGCTTTCCCTGCATCCCAATACTCTGCATCGTGGCTATTTCTTTTTTTCTGCTTATAATAGATGTCAAAATAACATTGACAAAATTAACAATCCCTATTACCCCAATAACTACGCTCATAAAAGTGCCAACAATCCAGAATTCTGATTTCAAGCTGTCAAAGGAAGCGTAATATGTCTTCGCAGATATATAAGACATGCTTAGCCATTCATTGCTGCATTGGCCATCAATATATTCTTCCATCTGATCAATATCTGCTGCATCAAAAGAATAATTCATCAATGTCGCATTACTGATTTTTCGGAGTTCATCACTGCTTAAGTAATAACAAAATCCATTAGTAGTAAATTGGCAGTATTCTGTTCTTCCCCGATTCATTTTTGCCAGAAGTGTATATTGATATTTCTGCCCATCCAATACGATTGTAACTGTATCTCCAACAGCAAATTCTGAAGACCCGGCAGCACTCATAATAATATATTCTCCAGAACCCATCTTACGGAGTAATTCTTCTATGTCTGTTGTCCCCTCTGTTATCTCAAAATTAGACAATACATAATCATCTGCTCCATATAACTGACAGCTAAGCATACCATTATTGGATTTGTACCTGGCACCTGTGCTGATTCTGATATATTGGTTGCCCTCCTTATCAGTCTCACTGTGCTGCTCCCAGTCGGGATACTCAAACCATGACTCTCCCATCGGTGTGCAGGCATACATAGCCCCTCCCTGTAAAAAGCCTTCCTGCCTGTTAATCTCATTTATAACAGCTTCGTCCAAAGCATCATCATTTGTCCGAAAATGTTTATTTACGTTAAAATAATTACTATTTCCTATTACAAAATCTGATTTCATCTTGCTCTGCAAATATTTCTCCCTGTCTATCCCATTTGCCAGAATAAACGTACAGTTAAAAAGGATCAGGCTAATGCTTAATGAAACGATAACTAAAATCATTCTTTTTTTGTTTCTTCCAACATTAGCTGCAGCAAGCTTTTCTAAACTTCCTTTTTTTACTTTTCTTTTCTTTTTGTGGATTGTTACTTCCCCATCCGTACACCGCAATGCGGCTACTGGTGAGATTGAGACAGCTGTTCTGACCGATTTTTTTGCACTATAATATACAGTCATAGCAACAAAGATTACCGTAAACAATATCGCATAAACTTTAATTCCATATTGATAATACCCCTCATTTATTGTTGTTGTCCTTGCGATATACGGAAACAAAATATTGCCCAATACGCCTCCAATCACAATACCAAGCGGAATTCCTAATATCATCAGCATGGAGGCCTGATGCCTTACAATCCTGATAATTGTTTTTTTGTCAGTCCCTATCATTCTGAGCAGTGCCCAAAAATGGATATCCTGTGTAATAGATATTTCGAATATGTTATAGATGACTAAATATCCCGTGAACATCAATAGAAAAACAATTAAAGCTATGCCTATCATAGTTGATATATCTACGGAGACCTGCGTCTCATATGCCGGATTTATACTTGCATCCAAAAAATTCCCTGTCTGATTCTCCATGGTATAACCACATTCATTCAACTTGTCAGTGAAATATCGTAATGGAAATATTTTATTATCAATCTTAATATCCATCATCCGAACTCCAGAATATTCACCGTCAACCAAGTACGTATTCTCCAATTCAGTAGCATATTTATCGACAAACGCCTTGGAAACAATAATACTTTGCCTACTGTATGCATCGGACTGTATAATTCCTGCAATTTTAAAATCTATTATATATAACCGGTTTCTCATAATAAATTCCAAAGATACCGTGTTTCCAATTTCCGCCTTCACACCCATTTCTTCTAAAGTTTTACTGTCACATATAATTTCATTTTCTTTCATTGGCACTGTGCCCACAGAAGGAGTACAGAAATGCGTTAACATGTAATTTTCATCCATATAAGACATTTCAATTGGCGGCCCTGATAAAGATTCATTATTTATTTGAGATGATATAAATAAACGATATCCAACATTTCCATTTCCAAAAGCCCGCTGTAGTATTTCATAATCATCATCCGAAATATACTTTATCGTCGCAAATGATGTCGAACCATTCAGCCGCATTTCCTCTTTTTGCTGTGAGTCTGAAATGCTACTGAATATCGTCATTAACACCGTAAACATAACAGTGGTCAGTGCAATCGCTATTACCAATATCACATTTCTGGTTTTACCTTCCGTCATTTTTTTATTTGATAGTTTTCTTTCTATTTTCACCGTAGATTCCCCCCCTTAAGCTATTATTTTTCCATCTCTTATTGTAATTCTACGGTCTGCCAATGCAGCGATTTCATTATTATGGGTAATCAGGATAATAGTCTGGTTAAATTTTTCACTGGTCATTTTAAGAAGTGCCATCACATCCTCACTTGTCTTACTATCCAAATTCCCCGTCGGTTCATCAGCAAGGACAATCTGAGGTTTTGCTATCAATGCCCTTGCTATAGCAACTCGCTGCTGTTGTCCCCCTGACAAATTATTGGGCATTTCATATAATTTGTCACGAATCCCCAGAAAGTCTATGATTTCCGATAGATACTCTTTATCCACTTTTGTACCATCCAGCTCTACTGGCAGAGTGATATTTTCCAGTACATTGATAACAGGAATAAGATTATAACTTTGAAAGATGAAACCAATATTTTTTCTTCTGTAAGCAACCATATCCTCGCTATCCATTTCATATATTTTGGCGCCATCCAAAATAATTTCTCCATCGGTAGGCTGCTCCAATCCCCCTAACATATACAGCAGCGTAGATTTTCCACTACCACTCATTCCAACAATAGCAACAAATTCTCCACGCTTGATACCAAAATCCACGCCATCAACCGCTTTGACCAAATTATTTTCTTTACCATAATATTTACATAGACCCTGTGCTTCTACAATATTCATTTTACGCTTTCCCTCCATATCACTTTATATCTATTTTTTCTCCTTTCATCTAAAGAATATCATACGGAAGTCAAGAAAGCGGTCAGAAAAGCGTCAAGATCTGGTCAAGATTTCTTCTCTGCCAGTTTGAATCCGATACCCCATACAGTCTCAATATAATCCCCGCCTGTCGCCTCCTGCAATTTTCTCCGTAGATTACTGATGTGCTGTTTTAATGACCGTTCCGTACAATCTGGAGTGTCAATGCTGATGCGATCCAACAGAACACTTTTTGATATGGCACGTTTCGGATTCATCATCAATAATTTCAGGATAGCAAATTCTGTCCGTGTCAGTTTGACCAGTCGGTTCCCTGCTGTAACCTCCTGCAATGAAACATCCAGTGTTAAGTCATCTGCTACGAGTACGGTGGAATCATCTGCAATTTCCGTTTTGCGAAGTCCTACTATAATGCGGGCAAGAAGTTCATCCGGATCAAACGGTTTGGTCATATAGTCAACCGCACCTCCAAGCAAAAGGTTTACCTTATCCTGAACATCCACCTTTGCACTAAGGACGATGACAGGTATGTTTTTAACATGAGACAACACTTCCTCTCCCGAAAGTCCGGGAAGCATAAGATCCAGAAGAATCAAATCCGGCTTCTTTCGGGAAAGAAGATAGAGTGCTTCTGTACCGGAATAGGCACGCATAACACCATATCCTTCGTTCTCTAAGATTTTTGTCAATACATTCCCAATATGAACATCATCGTCGATGATTGCGATTGTCTTCATCATCAACCTCCATTTCTTTTTATTTTATTATAACCAGACTGTGATCTGAAACATTGGTCCCTGCGTCCTTTGCTGCTTTATGTTTGAGGGATTGGTACTATGGTGTTGCTACAATACCCCATTTATTATGCACGGTTTGTTGGCATATAGGAAATCGCAATTCCCGACGTACAGATTTTTTCCCTGAAAGACAGATAAAAGACTGGGGAAGACACATATACATCTCATCCACTCCCCAGCCTTATATCATTTCCTATCAGGCAGCATCTTCTACCCTATATCCGTTTTCCAAAAAGGGAGCCTCTCGCTGTCAGAACGTATACAAAATGAGATACCTGGTTTCGCCATCGGAAGAGCGGGCGTTAATGCTCACTGTGCTGTCATTGCTCCAGCCGATGCCCTCCTCGTAGAGGTTCCCGTAACCTTCCCTGTCAAAGGCAATGAAAGTGCCCTTTTCCAGATCCACCACACCCAGCTGGGAGATACCCAGGCCCTCCGCTTTGGAGTCAGAGGAATAATACAGCAGCTTATTGCCGGAGGGGCTGGGCATGAATTCGTCCCCTGTCTGCCAGGTAAATCCCTCTACGACAGTCTGCATCCCTGTTTTCAGATCGACCAACCGAACCTGTCCATCCTCGCCTATCAGAACACAGCGGCTACCGAACAGCTGGGCACCATAGGGTTCATCCCACCATCGATAGTAGTGTGCCTTATCCAGGGTTTTCGTCTTCTGCCCGGTGGGGATGTCGTAAGCATAACAAGTGATGGTCTGCCATGTTTCGTTCTCTTCCGATGTGGTGTGGGTGGTGAGGATCAGCGTATCATTGTCTGCGAAACCGGCACTGACTTCCTCGCCCATCCCAGTCAGCTCATCCAAACGGATGAGAGTCCTGGCATCCAGATCGCAAAGCCATTCCTGCAGCCCACCCGTGCCGGCACTACATAAAATCAATGCCCTACGCATATTCTCCGACCACGAATAATCATAAGCGTATTCCAGCTGCTTGGCGCCTGTGCTGGCCAAAAAGTCCTCTGTCTCGCCGGTATCCAGATAGAAAAGCATAGGGTACTCGGTGTAATCTGTCTGCTGGCCCTGTGCCAGCTTGAGCAACAATACATCAGTGCGCTCTGGAATGGCCTCTACAGACCACTCATCCTCAGGGCGTGTATCAACACCGTAGGGACTGCCTTGAAAGAGATGCAGCTCCCCATTCCGGATGAACCAGTACAGGTTGCCCTGATAATTGATACCCTGGAATGTTATGTCAATTTGGCTGGTCCGCATGTCCACCTGGACGGGAACCAGATTGTTGTCCTTGATCTCCCAGAACCCAGCCTCCAAAAGAGTCCTGCCGTCATCGCTCCAGGTCAGGTTATTGAGCAGGCCACCAGAAAGACCGTAACGTTGGTCCATTTTGATGTACTGGGCCTTGACCAGACTGCCGATTTCAGTCTGGCTGATGTCAGGCTGATTGTCATAAGGCTGATCAACATCGGGCTGATTGATGTCGGATGGATTGATATCGGGCTGACCGGGCACCTGTTCCCGCTCTTCTATGCGGAAGAAAGACAGCACCGCCCTTCGCAGTTCCGGGCTGGCAGCCAGGGCAACAGTGGTCACACAGGTCAGCATTAAAACTGCTGTCAGTATGCTGGCGAGAACACGGTGAACTGGGGCATACCGCCTATGAGTTGTTTTTTTGTGCATAATACGCTCTTTCAATTCATTACTTGGACTGATATGATCCATCGCTTTTCGATAGTCGTTGATATTCAATTTGATCCCTCCAATTCCATTTTCAACAATTCACGGCCCCGTTTCAGCCGCATCTTCACCGCCGATTTCCCCATCTTTAAAATTTCAGCGATTTCCGTCACCAAGTATCCTTCATAGTAGTAGAGATGGATAGGCAGCTTGTACTGTTCCGGCAGGGCCATTACAGCATTCAGGGCCTCCAGTTCCTCTGGGACAATGACAGGGATGGTGTCCTCTAACTGCGTCACCCGTTTCCGCCAGAAGCCCCTCAGTTGGTTCCGGCACAGATTGGCTGCAACCTGGAGAAGCCAGCGCTTCTGATGGTTCTCATCCGTGAAAATGGGAGCGCGGTACAGCAATCGGCAAAAGGTCTCCTGGGTCACATCCTCCGCATCGGCGCACTGCCCCAGGAAAGCCATTGCCAGACGGTATACTGCCGTGCCGTAAGCATCATAGGCATCTTCCAGCTGTTGTGTGGATATTGCTTGTTTCATTGCCTGACCTCCTTTCACCTATAAAACAATTGCCGGAAGAAAACGGTCACATGTTTTTGAAATATATTGGACAATTATTTATTTTCTCACTAAATAATGGAAATGGAAACTGCAAAAAAGCGATGTTGATGGTAATCATCAAAAATAATATGTCTTTCGCCCCTATAGTGCAGACAGTACAAGTCCGGGGAAGGCACTTGACAAACCTTCCCCGGCCCTGTACAGAATATTAAACAACATCCCCTCTCTCCTGCCCGTCATATTCATACATTTTCATAGAAAGCGGTCTGGAGATCCTTTCCATGCCGTTCAGGATAGTCTCCACATCACTATCCTCGTCCTCTCCCAACCGTTCGCACAGATTCCGGCCTGCCTGGTACACACCTTCATATAGAAGGCAGCACTCTTTTCCCTCGGCAAATTCATCTTCAATGGCGGCTCCTCCGGCAGGGAATGTGATCCTTCTGCCAGAAATCCGTTCATCTTCTCAAAAATCTGTTCCTTCTGCATAGTGCATCCTCCTTTTGTCTCACTTTTACAACCGATTTTAATATGGAATGCTACTAAAATCAATAGTAGTGGTGCAAAAAGTGAGACAAACTTCTCGACACATTTCGACACTAATGGAGGATATCATGCCAAAACCAACAGGATCATCAGGAGAAAAGAATCTGGTCAGCAGCCGGCTCATAGAACTCAGGAGACAGCAGAACCTCTCGCAAAGAGATCTTGCCCATAAGCTTCAGCTTGCTGGATATGACATGGACAAGAACGTGATCACGCGCATTGAGACCAACAAAAGGTATGTGACGGATATTGAGCTTCGGGCCTTGTCACAGGTTCTGGGCGTCAGCTATGCCTATCTGATTGACGGAGAAGATAAACAGCAAAAAGCTGGCGGCTAACACACTCTCCAAATTTGCAAATTCTGCTTAATAAAAAGGACATGGACCTAGAAAATCTTCACTGCAGGCTTTATCAGAGGGCAGTTAAGCCCAAAAGTGCCTAACTGCCTCATTCAATGCCAAAAATACCATTGATTGCGTAGACGGTATCCTCATCCAGAGGTTCTGTATAGATGCCGCCGAACTCGTAAAATCTTCCGCTCAAAGCCGTGTATTTCCAACTGTCAATCGTCGTGCCGCTTCGGAGCGTGATGGTGAGATATCGGGTTGCCCATGTTTCTTCGCCGCTTGTGAGTTTGTCATCATCATCCGTGGAGAAGCTGTAGATATATTTATCTTTTTCGCTGTAGGAGCTTTCCCAACTGGCTGCACTATTACAGACCACATTCACCGTACTGTCATAAAACAATGCTACAGAATCACGGTCATCATATGTGTGCGTACCAACCTGCTTTTGGATCTGTTTCCCAAAATCAGTGTTGTTGCTCGTGGACGGTGCCGCCGTAATTCCCACAATATCATCCGCGCCCGCCACATTGTAGATTATGCGGTATACATCGCCATAGGTGTATGGGGAAAGGTCAGCATCCGGAAACTGTGCCCTGGTATCGCCCTCAATCTCAGCAAGTTCATAATCCGTTGCCCCATCCCCGCGGGCCTGGGCAAGTATGCTGTCCATGACCAGAAAGCTCCGGTACTCCCACAGCCGCAGCGTGCCTGCTGCATCTTCGCTGATAAGATACTTGATTTCATCCATACCCTTGACGCGATACCAGATGTTTTCGCCATATTGTATATATATATTTCCGACAAATGGCTGTAGATTTTTAGTGCTGTCCGGTGATTCCGGCCCATCGATACCGATACCTGTGGAATTGCCTGCATAAATCTGTTCATAGACCGCTATCCGGCTATCAACCGGGATTGTGGTTTCTACCGCTGCCGTATCCATGGTTCCGCCGGTCTTTATTGCGGCCAGAAGCTGTTCCTGCACGGTTTCTTTGCCTCCCGATGGCCATAAGGCAACAGCCGCGCCCACAACAAGGCACACACAGGCAGCGGCGGCAATCCACCTGCGCCAGCCGTACTTTTTCTTTGTATCATTGACCGCACCATAGATCAGGTCATCATTGATTTTTCCAAATGCGTAGGCAAGCCTTTCACTTTTCATAGCATGATACCCTCCTTTTCAAGATGTGTTTTTAATTCATTCCGCATACGGAAAAGCAGGGACGTGGTTTTGTTCTCACTTATGCCATATGCTTCAGCAATATCCCGTATCGGGTATAGATACCAATAACGGCGGATAAATATATTGCGTTTCTGTTCAGGCTGCGCATACAGGAACTGATTCAGCGATTCTACCAGCACCATTTCATCAACGCTCTGCTCCACATCCGTTTCTGCAGGAATGCAGTCTTCCAGTTCTGACAGCATAAGCCCAGTCTGCCCCCGCCCCCGTTTTTCGGCATTGTACTGCTTAAAGCGGTCAAGTGATAGATTGCGTATGATCTTACCCAAATAAGTTGACAAGCGGTTAGGGCGCTGCGGCGGAAGGGACTTCCACGCCCTTAACCAGGTATCATTGACGCATTCTTCCGCATCCTCATTGCTATGCAGAATGTTATAGGAAATGGTATGGCAGTAGCTGCCGTACTTCTCTGCTGTTGCGGTTATGGCAGCTTCGTTTCTCTCCCAATACAATTCAATAATTTCATTGTCTTTCATTGCGTCCTCCTTTCCTTATGCGTAAAGGCCTTTCACTTATATACACGAAATAAACTGCTGTTCATTGCAAAGAAAATGAAACTTTTCTGATAGGCTTAAAATTTTATGATGATAAAGTAGAAAAGGGACTGGAGAACCACAATCCCCAACCCCATATTCTGCCAAAATCTCAATATTGGGCATCTACTACTCCCGTTCCATCTTCTCTGCCACTTCAGCTCCTCGTTCTCCTTCAGGAGCCCCATGTGGAACAATACCTGGATGCAATCCGCATAGCCCTGGATGTAGGCACGCTTCTCCTGGGCGGATGAAAAATCCTCCAGGCACTCCTTCATCTCCTCTGCCTTTTCCTGCCCGTCTGCAGGCAGGCTTTCCAGAAACGCCTCCCATTCCTGCTCTGTCCCCTTCCATGCCTCCAGTGCCGCTTCAAACTCCGGGGTTCGCACATAGCTCTCCCGTTTCACATTCTCCCCATTCAGAGTGCCTAAAAACTGGGCAAACTTTAACCATACGTCACTCATTGTAAAAATCTCCTTTGCCATATCTTTCTTATCTCCCAGTATTCCCCGATCCCGCCAATATCTCTCCCTTGTTCTTCTATCCTTCATCTTTAGAAGTATATTATCACGCTGTTTCGGTAAAATCAATTCATATACTTCATCTTTAGAAGGGAAGGCTGTATATGAAAATCTACTGGAACGGTACATCCAAAAACATCATAGGTCCTAAATTGAAGCAGCTCCGCACTGCCCAGGGGCTTTCCCAGGCCGCCCTCGCAGGCAGGCTCCAGCTCCTGGGCATGGAATGCAGCGACCTGACCATCCTGCGGATCGAACAGGGCAGCCGCTTCGTCCCGGACTATGAGGTGGCAATCCTCTCCGAATATTTTAACATATCCACAGACGAGCTGCTTGGGAAAAGGGAGCCGGGACAATGAAGAATGTCCTGCAGGCTCCCTTTCCCTTACCTCTTGAACGCCTCCAGTGATGACATGATGCCGTTCAGGGCATCCTCGTCAAACCCAAAATCTGCTCCTTCCCTTTTCTCTGCGCCGTCCGGCACAGCCGGTTCCCCTGCCGTTTCATTGCGGGGCGCCTCCTGCCTTTCATGCTCCCTGATCACCTGCAGCACAAACTGCCGTATCCTCTCATAGTCCACCACCTGCCCTGCATAGGGCATATCCCCGGCCTGTGCCCCGTTCTGGTATGCCAGCACCGCATTGACGATGTACTGCGCCTTCCCCCGCTCCATGCTGTTTAAAAACTCCGCCACCTGCACATGGGCAGGGTCGTTTTTGTTGAACTGTTGTGATAAAGTAAGGTTGTAACAGAAGTGGCTAACAGCTAATAAGATATAATCAAAATCACAAGAAAAGAGGTACCTATTATGCCACAGAATTACACTCCCGAGTTTAAGAAAAAGATTGTCCGTCTCCGTTTGGAAGAAGGAAGAACAATCAAAAGCATCACCGCGGAGTATAACATCTCCAAAGAAACGCTGCGCCGCTGGTGCAATGAATTCAAAGAAGAATGCCGGACAAGCCCCGATACAAAAACAGAGTATGATAACATGAAGGAGATGCTTAAGCTCAAAAGAGAAAATGAGGAGCTCCGAAAGGAGAACCTGTTTCTAAAAAAAGCAGCGGCATTCTTCGCAAAAGAAATCGATTAGAGGCTTATCGGTTTATAGAAGAACATCACAGAGAATTCGGGGTCCGCTGGCTACTAAGGCGGCTTGGCATCTGTCCGAATGCGTATTACAACTACCGGAAACACCGGAAGGCGGCTTATCATGCCCAAAAAGAAGCAGTAAAAGCGCAGATCAGGGAAATTTACCATGTGCATAACGGGGCAGCAGGATACCGGACCATGACTGTCTATCTGGCGCGCAGGGGCTGCCATTACAGCACGGTTACCGTACATAAGTACATGAATACGGAAATGAGGCTGTATTCCCTTGTCCGCCCAAAGAAACCGGGCTGCCGGCGTGAAAAACCGCACAAAATCTTTGAAAACAGGCTGCAGCAAAAGTTTTGTGCAGGCAGGGCGAATCAGAAGTGGTGTACAGATTTCACGTATCTGTTTTTGAAAAATGGAGAAGTGCGCTACAATTGCAGCATTGTTGACCTGTATGACCGGAGTGTCATTGCAAGCGAGACAGACCGCCAGATCACTAGCAGTCTTGCTATCCGGACTTTGAAGAAAGCACTGGAATCACAGTCCCGGATCAATGGAGAACTGATACTCCACAGCGATCAGGGTTCCCAGTATACGTCAAAGGCATTTGTAGAATTCTGTGAATCTGTCCATGTGACACAGAGTATGAGCAAAGCAGGATGTCCATATGACAACGCCCCTATGGAAAGATATTTCAATACATTGAAAAATGAATTCGCCCCGGAGAATCCGTCGTCCGTGTACCATTTGAGGTTGGTAAAGCCGTTCTGTTTTGCGTAGGCTTCAAGAATTCTTTTCTGGTTGCTTATGGAATTGGATTCCCCGGAAAGCTCGTCCTCTGACGACCAGACGAATAGACGTAGAGGAAAACGCCGAGAAAAGCAGGAAAAATGCCAGATTATCTGTCAAAACTCCGACAAAATATGTAGAAAAGATGGCCTATTCTGGCACACACCGCGAAAAACCGAATATCGAAACCACAAGCCGCACAGTAACTGACGAACAACCAGCTACTGTGCGGCTTTTTTGTTATAGATAACTTTGCTCCGGTGACGCAGATCGCCGGGGCATTTTCATTTAGACAGGAGGCTTTCAAAATGCCGGAAACTTTGAATCTGAATTACTACTACGGGAATGAAGCCGACCAGTACAGCTTCTACCGTATCCCCAAAATCCTATTGACCGACCGCCGCTACAAAGGCGTATCGCTGGAAATAAAAGTGTAGTAGACCCCGGCCTACTGCTTGACCGCATAGGACTATCTGGACGATAACGGGTGCGTGTTCTTCTACTTCACCCAAGAGAAAGCTACGGCCACGCTAAACTGCAACAAGGAAAAGGTGACAAAGCTATTCCACGAATGAGAGGGCATTGGAAAATTACATAAAATAAGCACTATATATCGATACAATTTCTTGCAGGACACATTCTGGAGTTATTCGCATATTATAATCCTTATCTAACATTCGTTCAATTAGGCTGTTGATTCTTTTTAATATCATATAATCAACATGAAATTCATCAATTTCAGAAATACAAATCTTTAAATCATCCAGTTTCGTTTCTGAGGGCTGTAGCGGATTTTTTCCTGTAAACAAACTGCAATAAACAAGCCCCATTTGAAAAGTATCAGACTCTATGTGAAGAATGTCCTCTTTCTTAGCAAATTGAACAAGTTCGGGTGTACGATAAAACCTTGGCATCGTGTCTGATGCGTTTAGAATATCTTCTGTTTCACCATCATCCCATTCAGACATTAGCAGTTGCTCTTTATTTAAATTTTTTATCAATCCAAAATCACCCAAAAACACATTTTCTTTATCCGTAAGAATATTAAGTGGTTTTATATCACGATGGAGTGTATTTTGATTTTTCAGCCAGCATAGAACAGATGCCATTTGGCACGCAAAGCATAGTTTTTTCTCAAAACTCACTTCAAATTTGGTAATATAATCTTCTAATGTATATGGTAAGCATGAAATCACGACAAAAGGATATATTTTATCTTCTATTTTATAATATCCCTCATCGTAATATTTTACTATATATGGATGTTGATGTTGACGCAAAAAAGAGACTTCACGGAAAAATCTCTTTACCCGTTTTCCTTCTAAATTGTATTGTATCTTAATTGCAAAAAAATTTCCTTTTTGTAAGCCTTCCGTTCCCAATGCGTAGTATACAATATTATTTTTTCCAATCCCAATAGGTCTAATTAATAGATACTTATTCCCTTTAGTCATAAGAATCTGTTTATTATCTATGCGCAATTTCTGGGAAATGTCCGAGATTGTCATGAATATACCACCTTTCAAAGTTATCCACTACATCGTCAAATAACATACATCCTGTTGTACCAATTTGGGTTACGCACATCGATGCCGTTGTTGCTCCAATTAGACCAGCAATATAAAGAGGAATCTCGCAACAAAATGCTGTAATAAATCCACTGGTGAAAGCATCTCCAGCACCACGAGAATCTATAGGTTGCTTTATTTTTTTCGCCGGAATATGTAACAAATCTCCATCCGATGCTATAAACGCACCATCTTCATCTTTAGTCACAATAAGAATTTGCCCCGTTTTTTTACTTGCCTTTTTACATGATTCTTTAAATGCTATTGAATTATCATATAAAGCAGATCCTATAAATTCTCTATAATTACATTTAATAATTGCATTTTTTATTCTTCCGACGTGCTTTCTGGAATCAAAATAAACCAGTTTCTCATTAGCAATATATGATAATGTTTCAGAAACTAATGCAGTAATAACTCCACAGTCTTCTGTATCAAGTTGGTCGAGGGCAATTATTGCGTCCAAATTATTTTCATATGATAGTTTGTTTATGACATCTGAAATTTGTTTCTGCAATTCTAAGGGCGTTACTTTATTATTTAAGTAATCATATTCACAGATTTCATGTTGTGACGAACCATTTTGATGAAGTATTATAGTGTATGTTGGTGTAATACGAATATCAGTTGTAATAAGTCCACTGCAATCAATACCAAGTTCAATCATTGCGTTTCTTAGTTCAATTCCATTACCGTCATTTCCAACAAATCCGACGGCATAAATATGTCCAACCCCAAGATTAGCTAAGTTCTTAGCTATTGTTCCAGCAGCCCCTGCGCTTTTTTTAATACCATTAACATAATATGCTGGACCATTTACATAGAGAGATTCACTTGTTTTATTCATGTCTACATAAAGAAATTGGTCTAGAAAGTAATCACCAATTACAGCAATAGAGATTTCCTTTAATCTTTTCTTGATTAGCATATTATTAGCTCCTTTTCGAGAAGTCATTTCGAATCCAGATTTTTCTCATGTTTGAACCATTTGATACTTTGGCTATGTTTGCTTATTTTGTATATAGGTAAATTTGACAAATCATCTTGTTAGATATAAATTAGTAATATGAACTATTGTAATAAACAGATTCACCATTAATATTCATTGAAATATGCTACTTGTGCCCTTTTTAATAGTACATAAAAAATTATGAGGGCTGATTCTACCACGAGTACCCATTATCTACAAAAACATGACACAATATATTTCAGTTCCCGATTTTCACTTTTGTTTTCAGCTCGTGAACATCGATTTTATAATTGCTTATTGATTGTAACTCGTATTACTTGTACTTTTGTATTGTTTGAATTACGGTTTTATTATAACACTTTTCTCATCATAAGTACAAGTGTTGGTTTTTCTCATTTTTTTCAACAGCCATTTTTTTGTTCCTGCATGGATGTGCAGGAGGAAGCGACCCCAGGGAGCGCAAAGCCACGCCGATAGGCGTGTTCGGTCGGACGCGCAGGCGGACGGCCTGGGGCTTGGGGGAACCCCAACAAGCGAGCCGGAATATCCCAAAAGGATATTCCGGCTCATTGCTTGCCTACGATATGGAAAATGTCTAATATCAGCGGCTATCGGAAGATTTTGATACCGGTATGCATTTCAAACACAGATAACTCTCCCCGCAAGCACACATACTCTAACTATTTAATCCCATGAATTTTTCTATATTCCCGTGGCCCCATACCATAAGCATTTTTGAACAGCTTTGCAAAATGCCCCGAATTATGATAGCCAACCTTTTCAGCAATCAAAGCAATCCCATAATCAGAGTTTTTCAGTAATAGTAACGCCTGGTTTAGCCGCAATTCTTTTAGATACTCATACGGAGTAGTGCCGTAATGTTTTCGAAAAGCAAGTTGATACCGGGCCGGACTCATTCCTGCCACCTGAGCCAGTTCCTCACCGGATGGATAAGCGGATAAATCCCTTTTCATAAGTGTTACAGTTTTCTTTAAGCCGCGTATATCTTTGTAGTCCAGCCTGACAGAAATATGATTGTCTTTCTGCTCCATACCCTTAATGACAAGCGAAAGCAATTCCAGTACCTTACTTTCAAGATATAGATGCAAAGTACGCCCCTCTGCTTGACAATCCCTAATCTGCTGAAATACAAAATTAAGTTCCGGCAAATTGGGATTTTTGAGAAGATACTCTTTTGCAAGTTTTGACTGTTCATAATCTTTTCCATAGTGTAGCCGAAAATAGGTATCAAAATATTTTCGGGTTAAAATAATTTTCGTGAATCTGACTGGTTTTCCTTTTTCACAATGAACATAGGTGGTCTTTTGATTGTTCACATAGCAATAGATTCCTTTTCCAACAGGCTGCGTTTTTCGCCCACCAATCTTAAAAGAGCTGCTGTCTGTTTCAAACTGGCTGATCTCCATATATTCCTCGGAAATAGTTGCAGTTTTTTCAAAAGTTTCCTTTGGCGTGTAGTCCGCAATCAGAATCATGAGCAGGTCATTGTCAAAGCGGATCAACTGGCAGGAACCGCTCCCATAATCAGACAGCATACGGTAGCAGAGTATGCCGTCCCCTGATAATTCCCGAACTTTGGCAAAGTGTAAATTTTCTGGAAGCCATAACAGATAGTCAGCGATTGAAAGTGCCATTTTTCCATCCTCCTCTCTGTTTCTCAAAAAAGGTCACAATCCGATTTTTGTATGTCACGATTTTATAAAAAATTCAATTGAAAAATGCGAAAAAGTCCCGTGATACCTGGGCTTTCGGACTCTCATCAAAATGCAGCAATCGAATACCAGTACCTGTTGACTTTACTATTTTAGCTTGTAAAATGAACTGTGTCAAGGTTAGCGTTGCCTAACCTTAAATTTTGAGAAAGGAGGTTCGTTTGTTATGGAACAAAAACGAACCGGATTATCCTACGTTTTTACCCTCGCAAAAGGGGAACGTGGAAAGCTGGGCGCGGGAATGTTCTTGGCTGTCCTCTGCTCGGCCCTGTCTTTTGTCCCTTATCTGGTGGTGTATCAGATTCTGCTCTGCATCATCAGAAATGAAGTGACTTTCGGGACAATGGCAATGTGGGCCTGCATCGGCATAGCGGCGGCGGTTTTACAGACAGTCCTCATGTCCTTTGCTGGTATCTGCACCCATGTGGCGGCGTTCAATACCATGCACAAAATCAAAGTCAGGGTGCTGGAGCATATATCCAGATTCAACCTGGGATTCTTCCAGGAACACGCGCCAGGACAGATCAAAACAACGCTGTTTGACGATGTGGACAGGATTGAGCAGTTTCTGGCACACAGTACACTGGAACTGGCGCAGGCGGTTGTTGTTCCCTTGATGATGTTTCTTTTCATGCTCCGGCTCCACTGGATTATGGCACTGGTCATGCTGATTCCCATGATTTTGGGTGTCGCCGTTCCCATGATGATGGTCGGGAATTATCCGGATATGTCTGCGGAATTGGCGGAGGACACGGAAAAGCTGAATGCTTCGGCCAATGAATTTATCACCGCAATGCCGGTGATTAAAATGTACCACCTGACTGCGGAGAAGTTTGAACAGTACAGAAACGCATTGAGCCTTTATACCACCTGCTGGAAAAAGATGTGTGTTGCTTCCTGCAACCCGCTGTCTATTACTCTGGTGGTGCTGGATTCGGCAATCCTGTTTACGCTGCCCTTTGGCGGATGGCTGTATCTGCGCGGTTCCCTGCCGGTGGCGTCCTATCTGCTGTTTATTCTGCTGACCATGTGCTTCTTTACATCGTTCCTGAATCTGGTCACGATTGCCATGCAGTCAATGGAATTGGGCAGCGGCCTTGATAACATCAGGAAGATTATGGACATGGAGGAAATGAAAAGCGGCGGCAAAGTCCTCAAAAAAGAGGGCTGCTATGGGATTGATTTTGAGGACGTGACATTCCGCTACGGCGAGAACGGCAAGGAGGCACTTTCCAATGTCAATATCCATCTGAAGCCCGGAAGTATCAATGCCTTTGTCGGCTCCTCTGGTGCAGGCAAGACCACCGCTGTCCAGCTCCTGGGTCGGTATTGGGACACGACCGGCGGCAGGGTCAAAGTTGGCGGTGTGCCAGTCACAGAATTAAAGACAGAGAACCTTATGGACTTAACCGCCTTTGTGTTTCAGGATGTTTTTCTTCTGGAAGATACGCTGCTTGAAAACATCCGCATGGGAACGGATGCCAGCGATGAACAGGTACGGCAGGCAGCTAAGGCGGCGCAGATTGACGATTTCATTATGAGCCTGCCTAAAGGGTATGCAACTAAGATTGGTGACGAGGGCGTAAAGCTGTCCGGGGGCCAGCAGCAGCGCATTTCCATTGCAAGAGCGATTTTGAAAGATGCGCCTGTCGTTGTCTTTGACGAGGCCACCTCTTACTCTGACATTGAGAATGAACACAAAATACAGCTTGCCCTGCAAAACCTCCTGAAAGGCAAGACCACGATCATGATCGCCCACCGTCTGCATACCATCCGGGATGCCGATGTTACCCTCCTTAAACTCTGCGTTCAGCAACTCTGCCATTTGTATCTGTTCTGTCGGGAACATATGGGCGTATCGAAAAGTAATATCCACACTTTCATGCCCTACCCTGTTC
>Ga0137307_101156_pt1 | contig 25597 bp, 20 predicted proteins | sample NAcewD2O_March_2_FD_97180 | JGI IMG/M metagenome (GOLD analysis project Ga0137307, IMG submission 97180) | Mouse cecal microbial communities from Vienna, Austria - N-Acetylglucosamine amended D2O_March | ecosystem: Host-associated > Mammals > Digestive system > Large intestine > Cecum | place... | reverse complement strand
AGGTTTTTATTGAGTACAACGGAACCTGGAAAATGGATAAATTGCTGGAGATGAAGCTGCCAAAAGGGTGGATTTTCGTCCAGTCCTTAGCAACGGTGGACGGCACAACTTTTGACATGTATTTAAGCAATCTGCGGGCCATGATTATGGAACAGCTCTTTCGGGCGGATGTTGTAATAATTAACCGCTGTGATGACGATACCCCCAGGGGAAAATTCCGCCGTGCCATTAAAGCGGTGAACCGTCCGGCCCAGATTGTATATGAGAGGGCCGATGGGAGCATTGATGAGAGGGAGGAGGAACTTCCCTTTGACATCAATCAGGATGTGATTGAGATTTCCGATGCGGACTATGCCATTTGGTATATGGATGCCCAGGAAAATTATAAGAAATACGACGGGAAGAAAATTGAATTTTTAGGGTTGGTATACAATCCAGAGAAGATGAAAAAGGGAGTTATGGTACCGGGAAGGTTTGCTATGACCTGCTGCATTGAGGATGTACAGTTTTTGGGATTTAAGTGCAAATATGCTGATTCCAAGAGTATTCCCCACAAATCGTGGATAAAGATTCTGGCAGAAATCCGGGTAGAGTTTGCAAAAGAATACAGGGGAAAAGGACCGGTGCTCTATCCCATTTCCATAGAGGAGGCCAAAGAGCCAATGGATGAGTTGGTCTATTTTTCCTGAGGAAGAAGGCAAATGCGAAGCATTTCTTAGGATGCCTTCTGACGATTTAGAGCCACAAGAAATCTTCCCGCAAGCGGGTCCCTTCTTGTGGCAAGTGCCGCCGAACCTAGGGTGAGAGGGGGCGTTACAACATAAGGAGGAAAAATGAAATATATCAGGGAAAAAGACGGAAAACGCATAATTGTGGAAAAGAAAAAGCACACCAGGGTATGGATGATCCAGGCGGTGTTAAAGTGGTCGGTATGTATCAGCGTACTGTGCTTAACAGTTCTTTTGTGCATATTTTTAGATAAAAAGCTGGATGACGGAAAGCTAATGGATAAGATTGTGAGTACTGTGTCCAACATAGAGGAAGGCGATACAGGGGAAAAGGTGCCGGAGACGGAAACCCAGCCCATGATAGAGCCCCATGTGCTACAGTTTGTTTAGACCCAAGGCATGGAGGCACGGATCCCGGGTGTGATTCTGATGGAAGATTAGAAAAAGATGATACCTGGGCTTTAGCCCAGGCGGTGAAAAAAGAGATGGAAGCCCAAGGAATCAAAGTGGTGATGACAAGGGAGGACAACGATACAAAGGTATTTTTAAAAGAGCGTGTGGCCATTGCCAACAGTTCCGACGCAGATTACTATATCTCCCTTCACAGAAATCTGGGGGACGGATACGGCAATGAGACATGGAAAGCGGCGAATTCCAGCAAAATTGTAGACGACCTTGCCAGCAATGTCCATAATGCGGTGGTGGAAGCGGGAGTTTCCAGGGACAGAGGCATCAAGGCGGGGACAGACACCGGTGAGGATTCCGACTATTATGTGCTGAACAATACGAATATGCCTGCCTGTCTGTTGGAAATCGGATTTATCAATAATGGGGAGGACAATAATCTTTACGACAGCAAAATGGAGGAGTATGCAAAGGCAATCACCCAGGCGGTAAAAGACACCTACTCCGCCTACGGCCCCACCGGCGAGCTTTCCACGGAGGAGTTAGAGAGCACGGAAGAGGGGGGAGACGGCCTCTTTACAGGAATGACTCTGAATAATCCTAAGATTGACAATGTAAGCGCCTTAAGTTCTGAAATTTTAAACTGGGGGCAGGGCAGCAATGTGGATGAGTTTAACCGCCCGGCGGGAACCTTAAGCTATCAGGAGAAATATAAAGATTACTCCGCCGATTTTATTATTCCCACTGCAACCTCAGACAAAAAAATATATCTCACCTTAGACGAAGGGTACGAGTATGGATGCACCCCCTCCATTTTAAGTACCTTAAAAGAAAAAGATGTTAAGGCAGTGTTTTTTGTCACAAAGCCCTATGCGGAGAAAGACCCGGATTTGGTGCGGCAGATTATAGACGACGGGCATATCCTGGGAAACCATTCTGTCACCCATCCCTCTGCAGGGATTCCAAGTCTGTCTTTGGCTGACCAGGAGCAGGAGGTTATGGGAAATCATGAGTTTATCAAGAAGAATTTTAACTATGATATGTTCCTCTTCCGTTTCCCAGCGGGAAAATTCAGCGAGCAGTCTTTGGCCGTGTTAAATAACTGTGGTTACCGCAGCGTGTTCTGGAGTTTTGCATATCTGGACTATGATGTAAACAACCAGCCCAACGAGGCGGAATCCTTACAGAAAATGATAGATAAACTTCATCCTGGGGCAATTTATCTGCTCCACGCAGAGTCCTGGACAAATACTAATGTGCTGGGGCAGTTTATTGACAAGGCAAGGGAGTTAGGATATGAATTTGCATTGTACACGGATACATTACAGTAGATTTTTAAAAGTCTTTTGTAAATAATCATGATAGAAAACAGGAGGAAAGAGATGTACCCAATTTTAAGAAGCGAAAAATTGGCGGATAAGATTTATCTTATGGAGGTCGAGGCGCCAAGAGTAGCAAAAGCATGTGAGCCAGGGCAGTTTGTAATCGTAAAAACAGATGAAGTGGGAGAGCGCATTCCACTTACCATCTGCGATTATGACAGGGAAAAGGGCAGTGTCACCATAGTGATCCAGACCGTAGGGGCATCTACGGAGCGCATGGTAAAATTACAGGCGGGGGAGAACCTGATGGATTTTGTTGGCCCCTTGGGATGTGCCTCTGAGATGATCCACACAGATTTAGAGGAGCTGAAAAAGAAAAAAATCGTCTTTATTGCAGGGGGATTGGGAACCGCCCCGGTATATCCCCAGGTAAAATGGTTATATAACCACGGTGTTGACTGTGATGTGATTATGGGCTCTAAGACAAAAGACCTTTTAATCTATGTGGAGGAGATGAAAAAAGTAGCCGCAAACCTCTATGTCACTACAGACGACGGCAGCTACGGATTCCACGGCATGGGCACAAATCAGCTGCAGGCTTTGGTAGATGAGGGGAAACACTATGATTTGTGTATCGCCATCGGGCCTATGATTATGATGAAATTCGTCTGCAAGCTCACCAAAGAGCTGGGGATACCCACCATTGTGTCCATGAATCCCATTATGGTGGACGGAACCGGCATGTGCGGCGCCTGTCGTCTTACCGTAGGCGGGGAAGTGAAATTCGCCTGCGTGGACGGGCCGGAGTTTGACGGGCATCTGGTGGATTTTGACCAGGCCATGAAACGCCAGCAGACCTACAAGACAGAGGAAGGAAGAGCTATGTTAAAGCTTGTGGAGGGGGATACTCACCACGGCGGATGCGGACATTGCGGAGGTGACGAATAATGAATATATTGGAAAAAGTGCCGGTGAGGGAGCAGGATCCCAAAGTCCGTGCAAAAAACTTTGAGGAAGTGTGTCTGGGATATAATGAGGAGGAAGCGGTTGCCGAGGCTGAGAGATGCTTAAACTGTAAAAATGCCCAGTGCATCAAGGGATGTCCTGTATCTATCGATATCCCCGCATTTATCAATGAGGTAAAGAACCGTAATTTTGAGAAAGCGTATCAGATTATCAGTGAATCCTCCGCCCTTCCCGCAGTGTGCGGCAGGGTTTGCCCCCAGGAGAGCCAATGTGAGGGAAAATGTATCCGGGGTATTAAGGGAGAGCCGGTATCCATCGGTAAGTTAGAGCGTTTTGTGGCTGACTGGGCAAGGGAGAATGGCATAAAGCCCAAGAAAGCGGAGAAGGTGAACGGACATAAAGTGGCTGTTATCGGTTCCGGCCCTGCAGGCCTTACCTGTGCAGGGGATTTGGCAAAATTAGGCTACGAAGTTACGATTTTTGAGGCCCTTCATGAGCCGGGAGGAGTATTGATTTATGGTATTCCGGAATTCCGTCTGCCCAAAGGGGATGTGGTAGCAAAAGAAGTGGAAAATGTAAAGGCCCTTGGGGTGAAAATCGAGACAAACGTTGTAATCGGAAAATCCACCACCATAGATGAACTTATGGAGGAAGAGGGATTTGAGGCAGTATTTATCGGTTCCGGGGCAGGGCTTCCCCGGTTTATGGGAATCCCTGGGGAGCAGGCCAACGGCGTATTTTCCGCCAACGAGTTTTTAACCAGAAATAACCTGATGAAAGCCTTTAAAGAAGAGTATGACACCCCCATTATGCGGGGAAAGAAAGTGGCTGTTGTGGGAGGCGGAAACGTTGCCATGGATGCGGCCAGAACTGCTTTAAGGTTAGGGGCAGAGGTACATATTGTGTACAGGAGAAGCGAGGAGGAGCTTCCCGCCAGGGTGGAGGAAGTGCATCATGCCAAAGAGGAGGGCATTATCTTTAACCTTCTCACCAATCCTGTGGAAATCCATGTGGATGAGGAAGGCTGGGTAAAGGGCATGACCTGTATTAAAATGGAGCTGGGGGAGCCGGATGAATCCGGACGGCGTTCCCCTGTGGAAATCAAAGGCTCCGAGTTTGACATTGCGCTGGATACGGTGATTATGTCCCTGGGGACTTCTCCAAACCCCTTAATTTCTTCCACCACCAAAGGGCTTGATACAAACAGGAGAAAATGTATTGTGGCAGAGGAAGAAAATGGCGCCACATCTAAACCTGGAGTATTTGCCGGAGGGGACGCTGTGACAGGAGCGGCAACGGTTATTCTTGCCATGGGGGCAGGAAAGGCTGCGGCAAAGGGAATACATGAGTATTTGTCAAATAAATAAATCCTGATATAAAAAAGGAATCTCCCAGGAGAGATTCCTTTTTTATATAGAACACAATATTCATTCTAAATTTAATTTTTTGTCAGTTAGCCAGTAGCACAAGATATAGAACACAATACAAAATACAATGACCTCTATGGTGGACACGGAGAATAGCTGCCGGTAAAACGGGATAAAGGAATCACCTGATATATTTTCAGATATGTGGAAAAGTCTGTCCATGGAAAAAAACTGTGTAAAAAACATAGTAAGGGTTCCCAATATCTGAAGAGCAATGTAAAAGACAAAAAATGTACCAATGGATGCCAGTACCCGGTATTGTCTGAAAAGCTGTCCGATGGCCAGGGAGGCATAAATCATAAGAAGCTGCTCTAAGCCCCCCAATATAGTGAGAGAGAAACAGGGGAGCAAGAAGGAGAATAAAAGTTCTTTGAGGAAAGATATATCACTGTCTACGGCCATTTTTCCCCATTCCTGCCCCATTGCAGTGTAAACCAAAGCGATGATGGATAAAGTTGTAAATACGACAGTGACCGTTACCCAGAACAGGGATACAAACACTTTTGTGTTTACAATGCTTCCCGTGGACAGGGGGAGTGTGTGGGTCAAATATCCCTGGCTTTGGTACATCGTCTTGTAGAACCGCACCGTAAAATACACATAGACCACAATAAAAATGGCAAAAAGGGTTAAAATGTAAAGTGTCAGGGAGGCAATGCCAATCAATGCCATAGCAGGGGTTGAGAGAAGACGGCTTCCCAGCATAACCATCCCCAGCAGGGTAAAGACTAAAATTACAAGGTTTAAGGGAATCATCAATTTTCCCGTTTCCTTAAATTCATGTTTCATATATTTTCCTAACATCTGAATACCTCCCGAAACAGTGCGTCTACCGATTTTCCCTGGCCGCTCCTAATATCATCTACAGAAGATATCAGGGAAATTTCACCATGTTTTAAGAAAATCACCTGGTCTAAAATATTTTCAATATCCGCAATTAAGTGGGTGGAAATTAAAATTGTGGCATCCTCCTCATAATTGCTTAAAATAATGTCTAAAATGTAATCCCTGGCTGCCGGGTCCACCCCGGCAATGGGCTCGTCTAACACATAAAGTTTTGCCCTTCGGCTCATTACAAGGATCAGCTGCACCTTTTCCTTTGTACCCTTGGACATGGTATTTAACTTATCCCCGGGGTTAATCCTTAACTTCGAGAGCATGTCATATGCCTTCTTTTCGTCAAAATCTTCATAAAAATCCATGAAGTAGCTGATAATATCCCGAACCTTAAGGTTCATATCCAAATATGTATGGTCAGGAAGATAGGACACAATCTTTTTGCTCTCCACTCCCACAGGGTTCTGATTAATGTAAAGCTCTCCCTGGGTTGGGGTTAAAAGCCCGTTAATCAGCTTTATCAAAGTAGTTTTCCCGCTTCCGTTGGGGCCTAAAAGCCCTACAATGTGGCCGCTTTCAATGGCTAGGTTTACATTCTTAAGGGCGGGCCTGCCGCTGTAGGACTTAAAAAGGCCCTTACATTCTAAAAGTGTACTCATGCTTATTTTTCCCCTTCCAAAATTTCTGTCAGCAAAACTGCTGTCTCCTCATTGCTAATCCCAAGGTTTTCCATGCTCTTTAAAAACTCCTGTATCTTTTCTAAGGCCATATGGGATTTTAACTCCTGTATCATGGCAGTGTCCTCCGTAATATATCTTCCGCTGGTGCGTTTTGCAAATACCACTCCGGTTTTTTCCAGCTCTGAGAGGGCTTTTTGCATAGTGTTGGGATTCACGGCAGCCTGGGCGGCCAAATCCCTTACCGATGGAAGCTTTTCTCCCGGGGCATATTTCCCTGAAATAATGTTTTGGAAAATGATATCCATAATCTGGGAAAAAATAGGGCGGTCACTTGTGAGATTCCATGGCATTTTATCACCTCTTTCCATATTAACTACTGTATTAGATTAATAATACAATATCACATACAGGGAGAAAAGGCAAGACTTTTTACAGGTTTTCCAGCAGGCAGAGGGAAAGCCTGTCGTTATCTTCCGGCATCATAAAGCAAAAACGGATGTATTTCTGGTCTAAAAATGGGAAGGTGGAGCAGTCCCTTATCATCATTCCCCTGCGGATGGCCCGGTCAAATAAGTCCTGGGAAGTGATATCGTCTTTCAAGATTTTTGCCAGGAGAAAATTTGCGTTGGGAGGGTAGACTTTAAACATGCCGCTTTCAGCAAATTTTTTATAAATCCGTTTCCGCTCCGCTAAAATTAATTCCCTTGTTTTTTCGATGTATTCCTGGTCTGTAAACATTAATTCCCCTGCAATCACAGCCAGGGAGTTTATCGTCCAAGGATTTTTCCTGGTGTTAATGGCTTTGATTAAATCGTGGTTTCCCGTTACGGCGTAACCAAGCCTAAGTCCCGGGGCTGCGAAGAATTTGGCGGTTCCCCTTAAGATTATAATGTTGTTGTAGTAGTTGGTTAAGGGGATAGATGTGGTGTCCCCTACATTGTCTGCAAATTCCACATAAGTTTCATCCACCATCACAAAAATATCGTACTGCTTGCACACATCTAAAATTCCCCGCATTTCCTGCCTGCTTATGGCGGAGGAAGTGGGGTTGTTGGGGTTGCAGATAACTAAAAGGTCAATGCTCTCGTTTAAGTGCTCTTTAAAATCTTCTAAATCCAGCCTAAAGTCATCTTTTTCTTTTAAGGGATAGTAGTGGGTAGTGCCGCCTCCCAAAAAGATTTCCCGTTCATATTCAGAGTAGGTAGGGCCGATAATCATGGCCTTTTTGGGGCGCTCTATCTGGATAAAGAGGGAGATTAACTCCGTGGAGCCGTTTCCCACAATAATATTTTCCGCCTCCGAGCGGACATAATTTGCAATGCAGGTGCGCAGGGAAGTATATTCCCTGTCAGGGTAGGCGGTGATGGCGTCTAAGTGCTGTGACAAAGTGTTTTTTAAGCTGGGGGAGATGCCCAGGGGGTTTACGTTGGCGGAAAAGCTGATAATACTCTCCTTTGGGATTTTATAAACTTCCTCAATTTTTTCCAAATCACTTCCGTGAAAATGGTCTTTGTGTTTAATCATAATAGATACCTCGTTTCTGAAAGATAGCCAGTTTTGCCCTTTGGCACAACTGTCTTAAAAATGTTGAATTTGTACTTTAAATAGTTTATAATTTATAATCATTATAATCATAATCAGTGAAAAAGCAATAGAAAGTGAAAATGGGTGGCATCGTGCGAAAAAGGATTGATGAGCTTGCCAGAGGCAGGTTTTCCTGTGCAGAACCGATGATGGCATTTTCCACAGACCGAGTAGAGCTTCAGGTTTTAGAGGGAAGAACCTGTCAGGGCGAGTTTGAGATGAAAAGCGAAAATTCCCTTCCTCTTAGGGGAAGGGTCTATTCCTCCAATTCCAGGATGGAATGTCTCACACCCCAGTTTGAAGGAGAATCCGTTCGGATAAAATATGAATTCCACAGTGAAGGATTAATGGAAGGGGATATTCAAAAAGGCGATTTTTTTATCGTCTTAAACCAGGCAGAATATAACCTTTCTTTTGTTGTGACTATTGTAAAGCTCTATGCGGACACCTCCATGGGGCCTGTGAGGAACCTTAAGGACTTTACAGCCCTTGCCCAGGAAAACTGGGAGGAGGCAAAAAAAATATTTTATTCCTCCTGTTTTAAAAATATCCTGGGGGAAAAGGCGGGAAATAAGTCCCTCCTCTACCAAGGGCTCTCGAAGGGCAGGCCAAGTGACCTGAATATGGAAGAATTTTTCCTGGCCTGTCATTTAAAGGAGCAGGCGGTGTGTACCTGCGATACCAATGAGGCTTCCTACTATGAAGTTTCGGAGGACTTAAAGTACCAGGTACATTTAACAAGAAATACCTGGGGATATCTGGAATTTACGGTAAAAAGCGACTGTGCTTTTCTTCAGCCGGAAAAAGCAAAAATTACCACCCAGGATTTTGTGGGAAGCCTTTGTATCGTAAATTATTATATTGTGCCGGAAAAGATGCATCCCGGGAAAAATTTTGCCGTCCTTAGTCTTGAGAGCGTGAGCCAGCGCATTGAGGTAAAAATCTGTGCCTCCCGGAAACCCCAGGGGATTTCCACAGGGGGGGAGCACCGGGAAATCAAAGAGATTCATGTAAAACTTATAAAACTTTACACGGATTACCGTTTGAAAAAGATTGTAACGGGTAAGTGGGCGAAAGCGTCGATTGCCCTTTTGGATGAACTGGGGGAGAAACTCCCGGAGGAATCCTGGTATGGCCTGATGAAGGCACAGGTCTTTTTCCTAAACGGACAGAGGCAGGAGACAGAATGGATCTTAAATGAGTTTAAAAGGGAGTGGAAGGATAAAAATAGTCCCCAGTGGGGGTATTATCTCTACATCTGCACCCTTATGGAGCGGGAAGAAGTTTATGTGGATAAACTTACCATGGAAATTGAAAAGATTTTTGTAAAGCACAGGGAAAACCCCATACTGTTCTTTTGTCTTTTGTTTATGGAGAGAGAGTATTCAAAAGATGATTTCAGGAAGTTAAAATCCCTGGAGGGACGCGTCCGTGAGGGGTATAAAAGCCCTCTTTTGTATGCGGAAAGCTTTTGCCTTATGAGAAACGACCCTTTGCTCTTCGGACGGATGGGGGAGTTTGAGCTTGAGGTGTTAAACTGGGGAAGAAAGCAAAATCTTATCAGCAGAGACATTGCCAGGCAGATTCTTAAAATATTCCCTGAGAGGATGGGGTATAAGCACACTGTGTTTTTGCTCTTAAAAGACTGTTATGATGTGTTGGGGGACGATGAGGCTTTGACTGCTGTGTGCAGTTACCTCATTAAAAACCAGAAATACGGAAAAGCCTATTTCCCCTGGTATGAAAAAGGGGTACTGGAAAAGCTTCGGATGACAGGGCTTTACGAAGCGTATCTCTTGTCTATGGACTTAAGGTCGGTAATGGAAGTGCCTGAGATTATTCTTATGTACTTTAAGTATAACAGCCAGTTAGATTACAGGAGAAAATCCGTTTTGTATGTAAATCTCATAGCAAACAGGGAGAAAAAGCCCGAGGAATTTGAACCTTACCGCCAGTCCATGGAAGTTTTTGCCTACGAGCAGATGGAGCTTTCCCACATGGACGATAACCTGGCGGTCATCTACAATGAAGTGATCCGGGAGGGGGTACATTCCCCGAAACTGGCGGAGGTTTTATCCAATGTGATGTTTGTCCACAAGCTAACCTGCCTGGATCCCCGGGCCCTGCGTGTCATTGTAAGCGACAGCGCCCTAAAGGAAGTGCAGGTGATTCCCTTGACGGGGGGAACAGCGTATTTCAACCTGTATTCCAATGAATACTCCATTTTTATTGAGGATGGGGGAGGAAACCGATACAACGGAAGTATTTCTTACCAGTTGGAAAAGCTTATGTATCCGGGAAAATATTTAAGGGACTGCATGGCCTTAGCTCCCCAGGAACTTTCCTATATTCTGTACTATTTTTCCAGCCGCAGGGCGGTGCGTTACTTTGAGGAGAAGGATTTGGATTATTTCCGTCTGGCTATGGGTTCAAAGGAAGTCAGCGATTCTTACCACGCTTGGCTGGGGGCAAAAATGATACGCCTTCTCCACACCATGGGGAACACAGGGGAGATAAACCGCTGTCTGGAAAAAATCGATTATGGGAAGCTTCCCAGGGAGGACAGGGAGTGTATCACAGATACTTTAATCAGCCATAAAATGTTTGACCAGGCATATAAGCTAATGGTTGTCTACGGCAGTGAATCCTGCCCCCTCCCCGGCTGGGGGGAATGTGTTTCCCATCAAATCAGGGAGATGAAATTTGGAGAAAATGAGGCATTATTAAAATTTGCCGCAGAACTTTTCTTCCAGGATGTGAAAGATTCTGTAATCATTGAATATCTGGCCAGGTACTATGAGGGATCCACAAAAAATATGGAAGCGGTTTGGAGGCAGGCAAGAGAGCTTCGGTTAGAAACAGGGGCTTTAGAGGAGCGGATTTTAGTCCAGATGCTTTACACAACAGAGTTTTTGGATTCCTGTTCTGAAATATATGAAAGTTATGAGGCTGCCGGGGACAAAAAGATAAAGAGGGCTTACCTGAACTATTTTTCCTACACCAATTTTATCAATGACATGGTTCCGCCGGCCCATCTCTTTACAAAATTAATGCAGCAGATGAAAAAAGAAGGGGAGCTTCCCATGGTGTGTGAGCTTGCCCTTTTGCGCCGCCTGGCGGAGGGGGGGACCCGGGGAAGCGATGAGGAAGAGATACTGGAGTCCATTCTGCAAAAGTATGTGTACCAGGGGATTTCCTTTGCTTTTTACGGGAATTTAAGCCCCCATATGAAAATGAAATACCAGTTGTTTGACAAATATTTTCTGGAATATAAAAGCATTCCGGGGAAAAAGGTACAGATGCGCTACAAGTCCAGGGAAAATCAGGATATTTATGTGACGGAAGAGATGGCGGAGATGTATGAGGGGATTTATGTAAAAGAATTTATCCTGTTTTTTGGGGAGAGTATCCAGTATTATATTTCAGAGAAACAGGACGGGGAGATGGTTGTCACCCAAAGCGGCACGATTTCAGGGGAGAAACATGGCAGCTTTATGGAGGAGGGACGCTACGGAAGGTTAAACGAGCTGTTTTATCTCAGGGAGCAGGGGAGCACCAAGGGCCTGGCACAACAGATGCAGCACTACAGGAACCTTTTGGAGAAGACAGAGGAAATGTTTACCATACTTTAAGCGGAACCGGAGTGAATGTATATGGGAAGAACAATTGGAATAGACTTAAGTGAAAAATATGCAATGGTAAGTTATTATATGGAGGGAATGTCGGAGCCCAGTACTTTCAGTATGGTGACGGGTTCCCAGGTATACCAGATTCCCCTCTGCATCTGTAAGCGGAAGGGGATGGAACAATGGCTTTACGGGGAGGACGCCAGAAAATATGCCCTTTCCAAGGGCACAGTATGCGTGGAAAATCTTTTTAAAAAAGCCCTTGCCGGGGAGCAGGTGGAATTGGAGGGAAGGATATACGATACCGCCAAGCTCTTTTTCCTCTATTTAAAAAGGCTTATCTCCCTGCCCCTCCAGGCCGGGGGAATAAAGGAGAGCGACAGGCTGGCCATCGTCACAGAACATATGAACCAGGAAATCCGGAAGCTGATTCTGCTTTTTGGGGAATATATGGATATATCCCCCAAGCGTTTCACCCTATTGGATTACAGGGAAAGCTTTTACTATTACGCCCTAAGCCAGCCCAAAGAGCTGTACCAGCACGGGGCGGCCCTGTATTATTACGCAGGGGGAAAGCTGAAATTCTGGCATCTCACCCGGGATAAGCGCACCCTTCCCCAGGTGGTGTCCATAGAGGAAAAAAATTATCACTCTATCGCAGGAAACCGGGACGGGGCATTCTGCCAGTTTGCGGAATCTACCCTGGGGGGAAAGATTATTTCTTCGGTGTACCTAATCGGGGACGGATTTGACGGGGATTGGATGAAACGTTCTCTCACAGTTGTGTGCCGGGGAAAACGGGCTTTTATGGGGAAAAATTTATTTTGTAAGGGAGCCTGTTACGGGGCGTCTGTAAAGGCGGATCCCTCCTCCTGGAAATATGTGTATCTGGGGGATAACGAAATCCGCATGAATATCAGTTTAAAAGTGCTGCACAGGGGAAAAAGCCAGTTTTTTACCCTGATTACAGCGGGGGAGAGCTGGTATGAGGAAACAGGGGAATGCGAAGTGATTTTGGGGGAGGATACCTGCCTTGATTTTTATTTACAGCCTCCGGATTCCAGGGAGACAGCAGTCCGCCGTCTGGAATTAAATGACCTTCCGGAGCGGGAGGGGAGAACCACCAGGCTGCGGATTTTGGCGGAGCCTGTGGCCAGGAATAAAGTAAAACTAACCATTAAAGATATGGGGTTTGGGGAGATTGTGAAAAGTTCCGAAAAGACATGGGAGTATGTTATGACTTTTTAAGGAAGGATAGGAGGAATCTATGGGAGAATTGTTGCTCTGCAGCCGGGAACTGGCGTCCATACCTTACTATATTGATACGGTTTCCCTGAATGTGTATTCCCTGGAGGAAATCTGTTATTACCTGAAACACAATATCGAGGTGGTGGAGCCGGAATTTATGGATGGGGAGCTCTGCGAGTGGATACGCCAGGAGCTTAAAATGAATTCCCTGGCGGATAAGCTTTCCCGGATTATACAGGAGGGCCAGGGATTTGTGGCTTTTATCACCGTTCTTTTACAGGGCTGTGACTACTGCACAAAGGATGAGATTTTAGATATCCGAAAAGCCCTGGAGGATTTTGAGAATAAAAGCGAGGCGGAATGTGCCAAAATCCGGGCGGACCGTTTTTTGATGAAAAAAAGGTATTATCTATGCATATTAGAGTACAAAAAGCTTCTCTTGCGGGAGGATTTGAAAGAGGAGGGCATTGCCTTTGAGGGGAATCTCTGGCATAATTTAGGGACCGCCTACGCAGGGCTGTTTTTCTTCCAGGAGGCGGCCCAGTGTTTTGAGAGGGCCTATGAGAAAAATAACAGGAAGGAATCCTTAACCCAGGCGAAAGCGGCCAGGGAGCTGGAAAAATACAGGGAGGTACTCCCTGGTGAGGAGCCGGGAGAAATGTTTTTCCAGGTGGGTATTGGAAATCTGGCGGTGGCAGATAACCTTTTGGGCCAGTGGAGAGAAGAATACAGGAGAAGCTGCAGATAGCGGCGGAAGGGAATAACAATGGCATTATTTAGGAATGTGAGGAAGAGAAAAGAAGAAAAGCGGCAGGAGGAGGCGAAAAAGCTTCAGGAGGCCATAGAGAGCGGGATTTCCGGCTATGAAATCTCTCCTGAGGAGATGAAGGACGGAAAAAAGCTCCAGCACTTTATCATCCAGAGCTGCGAGGAGATTATTGAGGCATCCAAGGAGCTGGAGGAGGAGAAGGCGGAATACCGCATCGTGACAGAATATCTAAATGATATCCAGATGCTTGAGGAGATGCCGGCGGAGGATATGAATGAGATTAAGTCTGCCGCGGAGAGCGTTCAGAAGCTGGATAAACTTCGGGATGAGTACCACAATGCGGAACGTCATATCTCTGACATGCAGTTTGTCCAGATGCAGCAGGAGGAGGACGTGATACCGGAAGCCATAAAAAAACTTCAGGCCAACGAGGCATATCAGAATGCGGTGAAAAAAGATATGCACTACCTGGAGGGGGAAAAGACGGAGTGGTATTATAATAAAATGGATTTATTGCATCAGCAGAAAATCTTAAAAACCCTCTCCCTTATGCTGTTTTCTATTTTTGTAATTTGTACGGCAGTGCTTCTTGTGGTGCAGATGGGATACGGGGCGGATACCAGGTATGCCTGGATGTTTGTGATTTTTGTGGCGGCTGTAAGCGGGTTTTTGATTTTTCTTCGGATGAATTCCAATCAGACGGAAATTAAGCAGTCGGAAGTCAATATCAATCATGCGATTGTACTGTTAAATAAGATGAAATTTAAATATGTGAATGTGACAAATGCTGTGGACTACGCCAGAGAAAAATATCATGTTAAAAATGCCTACGAGCTGAATTATCTCTGGGAACAGTATTTAAACGAGGTGAAGAAGCGGGAGAAGTTCCGGCAGATGAATGAGGATTTGGATTATTTTTCCGACAAGCTGGTCAAACAGTTAAAGCGTTACCGGCTTTATGATTCCCAGGTGTGGATGAACCAGTCCTCCGCCCTGGTTGACAACCGGGAGATGGTGGAAGTAAAGCATAACCTTTTGGTGAGAAGGCAGAAACTCCGTTCCAGAATCGAGTATACAACAAATAACATAAAAGAGCGCAGGGCCCAGATTAACAAACTGTTACAGAAAGAACATCTGTATACGCCGGAAATCAAAGAGATTATTGATTCTATTGACCAGTTAGGCGGACCCCAGTAAGAATATAAGAGGTGGATTATGACACATGGAGAAAAAGCAAAGGAACTGTTTTTAGAAGGCTACAACTGCTGCCAGGCGGTGGCGGGAGCTTTTGCAGAGGAAATGGGTATGGATTTTAAAACCGTGGTGAAGATGGTTTCCTCCTTCGGAGGAGGCATGGGAAGGCTTCGGGAAGTGTGCGGAACCGTTTCCGGCATGTTTTTTGTGACAGGGGTACTCTACGGCTACGATGAGCCGAAAAATTTTGAGGCAAAAAAGGAACTTTACGGAAGGATACAGGAACTGGCAAAAAGTTTCCGGGAAGAGACGGGAAGTATTGTGTGCCGGGAACTATTAGGGCTGGAGGGAAAAGATACATCCCCCACACCAAGTGAGCGCACAAAAGAGTATTATGAAAAGCGTCCCTGCCCGGATATGGCAAAACTGGCAGGGGATATCTTAGAGGAGTATATCAGGGAAAACCCTTACAGATAGGAGAGACAATATGACCTTAGACAGACTGCCAATCGGCACAGATGCAGTTATCACAGCAGTGGGGGGAGAGGGGGCCTTGCGCTGCCGTCTTTTGGATATGGGGCTTATCCCCAAAACAAAAGTAGTGGTGAAAAAAATTGCCCCTATGGGAGACCCCATCGAAATCCGCCTTCGGGGGTATGAGCTTACCTTAAGGAAAGAGGAGGCAAAAGAGATTGAAGTGGAGGAGGATTTGTCATGACATTTGCATTGGTGGGGAATCAGAATTGCGGAAAGACAACACTGTTTAATCAGCTCACGGGTTCCAACCAGCATGTGGGTAACTTTCCCGGTGTGACAGTGGACCAGAAAGCGGGTTTTATCCGGGGGGAAAAGAACTGCCAGGTGGTAGATTTGCCTGGAATTTATTCCTTGAGGCCCTACACAAACGAGGAGATTGTCACCAGGGATTTTATATTAAATCAAAAGCCGGAAGGGATTATCAATATTGTGGATGCCACAAACATTGAGAGAAATCTTTATCTTACCCTGCAGCTTTTGGAGATGGATATCCCTATGGTTTTGGCCCTTAATATGATGGATGAGGTGAGGAACAATAAGGGCTCCATAGACGTGGAGGAAATGTCAAAGCGTCTGGGGATTCCCGTAATTCCAATCAGCGCCTCCAAGGACGAGGGGATAGAAGATTTAATATCTGCGATTTTAAATGTCTCCGGCAAGAGGATAAAGCCGAAAGTTAAAGATTTCTGCGAAAAAGGCCCGGTACACCGGTGTATCCACGCCGTGTCCCACCAGGTGGAGGACCATGCGGCAAATATCGGCATGTCTCCCAGGTTTGCAGCTACGAAAATTGTGGAGGGGGATACGGAGATTATTGAACGGCTGTCCTTAAGCCAAAATGAGTTTGAGATGATGGAGCACAGCGTGGAGGAGATGGAGACAGACCACTCCATGGACAGGAATGCGGCCCTGGCGGATATGCGGTATCAGTTTATCGAGAAGGTCTGCGATAAAACCGTTATTCATTGTAAAGAGAGCAGGGAGCATGTAAGAAGCGTGAAAATTGACAGCGTCCTTACCAATAAATATCTGGCAATCCCTGTGTTTATTGGAATTATGCTTATGATTTTTTATCTTACCTTTAATGTCGTCGGGGTGGTATTAAGCGATGCTTTAAGCAGGGTCATTGACTGGATGACCAATCTTACCGACCAGGCATTGACGGCCTATGGGATTAAGCCGGTGATGCACAGCCTGATTATTGACGGAATTTTTGCCGGAGTGGGTTCAGTCCTTAGCTTCCTGCCCATTATCGTCACCCTGTTTTTCTTCTTATCCATACTGGAGGATTCCGGATATATGGCCAGGGTGGCCTTTGTCATGGATAAGCTGTTAAGAAAAATCGGGCTTTCCGGCAAAAGTTTTGTTCCCATGCTGATAGGCTTTGGGTGCAGCGTTCCGGCTGTGATGTCCTGCCGTACCCTCTCCTCCCAGAGAGACCGGAAAATGACCATACTTTTGGTGCCATTTATCAGCTGTTCCGCCAAAATTCCCATTTATGGAGTGTTTGCGGCGGCATTTTTCCCCAGGAATCCTGCCCTTATGATGCTTGCCCTCTACTGTCTGGGGATGGCAGTAGGAGTTCTTGCGGCCCTGATTTTAAACCGAACGGCATTTCGGGGCAATTCCATCCCCTTTGTGATGGAACTTCCCAATTACAGGCTGCCCTCAGTAAAAAGTGTGCTGCTTTTAATGTGGGATAAAGCAAAAGACTTTATCCAGAGGGCTTTTACCATTATTTTTCTGGCCACTATCCTTATCTGGTTTTTACAGACTTTTGACGCAAGGTTTAACGTGGTAGTAGACAGCGGAGACAGCCTTTTAGCCACCCTGGGCAGGCTTATCGCACCGGTTTTTGTGCCTTTGGGATTTGGGGACTGGAGGATTTCCACCTCCCTTATCACCGGATTTTCTGCAAAGGAGGCGGTAATCAGCACCATGAGCATTTTGCTTGGCACAAATACGGCGAATCTTGCCGGGGAATTATCCGGGATGTTTACCTTATCCTCCGCCATAAGTTTTTTAATCTTTACCCTTCTCTATACCCCCTGTGTGGCTGCAGTTGCGGCCATTAAAAGGGAGCTTGGAGGGAAGAGGCAGGCGGTGTTTGTGGTGGTGATGCAGTGCGTCGTGGCATGGGTTGCAGCCTTTTTGGCCTACCGGCTGTGTCTGGCTGTGGGAATATAAACTTTCGGCCTGCAATTTACAAAAAATCCCAAACTCTCCCTTGCCGAAGCGTCTTGTTTTTGTTAGTATAGTATGTGGCGGAAAAGTGCCGAAAAGATTTTAAAAGAACAGAGGAGAACTAAAATGAGCAGAGTAAGGACAAGATTTGCCCCCAGCCCTACAGGAAGGATGCATGTGGGAAATTTAAGGACGGCTTTATATGCCTACCTCATTGCCAAACATGCAGGGGGGGATTTTATTTTGAGAATAGAAGATACGGACCAGGAGCGCTATGTGGAGGGAGCGGTGGACATTATCTACCGTACCCTGGAAAAGACAGGCTTAATCCACGATGAAGGGCCGGATAAGGACGGGGGCGTAGGGCCTTATGTCCAAAGCGAAAGGCAAAAGCAGGGAATTTACCTGGAATATGCAAAAAAACTTGTGGAAAAAGGTGAGGCATATTATTGTTTCTGTGACAAAGAGAGGCTGGAGAGTTTAAAACAGACCATTGCGGGAAAAGAGATTGTGATTTACGACAAGCACTGTCTGAATTTAAGCAAAGAAGAAGTACAGGCAAAGCTTGATGCCGGACTTCCCTATGTTATCCGCCAGAATAACCCAAGGACAGGGACTACCACCTTTATGGATGAAATTTACGGGGAAATTACGGTAAACAATGAGGAACTTGACGATATGATTCTCATAAAATCCGACGGTTATCCAACTTACAATTTTGCAAATGTGGTGGACGATCATTTAATGGGCATCACCCATGTGGTGAGAGGGTGTGAGTACTTATCTTCCTCCCCGAAATACAACCGTCTCTACGAAGCTTTTGGCTGGGAGGTTCCGGTCTATGTCCACTGTCCCTTAATTACCAATGAGGAGCACCAAAAGCTTAGCAAGAGAAGCGGTCACTCCTCCTACGAGGATTTAATCGCCCAGGGCTTTTTAACGGAGGCTGTGGTAAATTTTGTGGCCCTTTTAGGGTGGAGCCCTGAAAATAATCAGGAGATTTTCAGCTTACAAGAGTTGGTGGAAGCCTTTGATTACCGCCATATGAGCAAATCTTCAGCGGTGTTTGACATCACAAAATTAAAGTGGATGAATGGAGAATATATAAAGGCTATGGACTTTGACGCATTTTATGAGATTGCCGAGCCCTATATGAAAGAAGTCATTACAAAAGAGTTGGATTTAAAGAAAATTGCGGCCATGGTAAAGACTAGGATTGAGATTTTCCCGGATATTAAAGGACATATTGATTTCTTTGAGGAATTGCCGGAATATGACACATCCATGTACACCCACAAAAAAATGAAGACAAATGAGGAGACCAGCCTTACCCTATTAAAAGAAATCCTGCCCCTTTTGGAGGAGATGACAGATTACAGCAATGATGCTTTATATGAAGGGATTTCCGGTTTTGTAAAGGAAAAAGGATATAAAAACGGATATGTGCTCTGGCCCATCCGCACAGCGGTATCAGGAAAGCAGATGACCCCGGGAGGGGCTACGGAACTTATGGAGATTTTAGGCAAGGAAGAGTCTCTGAAAAGAATACGCACAGGGATTGAGAAACTCAGCCAGATTTAATAGAGATATGGAAAAGGTATGGAACAAAAGTTAAATGAGGGCCAGCTTCAGGCAATACGCCATGGGGACGGCCCGGTGATGGTCCTTGCCGGGCCCGGCTCCGGCAAGACCACCGTGATTACAAGAAGAATTGAATATCTGATACGGGAGAGAGGGGTGAACCCCTCCCATATTTTGGTGATTACATTTACAAAAGCGGCGGCAGGGGAAATGAAGCAGCGTTTCTTAGGGCGTATGCCTGGGGAGAGAAGCACTGTGACTTTCGGCACTTTCCATGCCGTATTTTTTATGATATTAAAACATGCTTATAATTTTTCCGGGGACTGCGTCATAAAAGAAGAAGAAAAGCTCCGCTGGATGCGGGAAAGCATTCATTCCATGAAGCTTGACTGTGAAGATGAGAATGAACTTGTCCAGAATATTTTAGGGGAAATCAGCCTGGTAAAAAATACGGGAATTGACCTTTCCCACTATTATTCCATCTCCTGCAGCAGAGAAGTATTTTTGCAGGTGTACAGGGAATACCACAATTTTTTAAAAAAGTACAGAAAGATAGATTTTGACGATATGCTGGTTTATACCTATGAGCTTTTTTCCCAGAGAAAAGATATTCTTTCGGCCTGGCGGAACAAATACCGCTATATTTTAATTGACGAATTCCAGGATGTAAACCAGCTTCAATATGACATTGTGAGAATGCTTGCTGCTCCAAAGAACAATCTTTTTGTGGTGGGGGATGATGACCAGTCTATTTACCGTTTTCGGGGAGCCAGACCGGAAATTATGCTTCATATGCCAGAACAGTATAAAAATCTTTCAATAATTAAATTAGAAATAAATTATCGCTGTCCCAGCAGGGTGATGGAAATTGCATCGAAAATTATCGCAAATAATAAAGAGCGGTTTGAGAAAAATATAACTGCCGGAAAAAGAAAGGAAGATGCTGTAACCTTTGAAGTTTTTGACCGGGTGGGGGAGGAAAATAAAAAGTTAATAAAACGTTTAAGAAATCAAAAAATCCCTTTGAATAAAACAGCTGTACTGTTTCGTACTAATCTCCAGGCCAGGCCATTGATGGAAAAACTCTTAGAGTATAATATTCCTTTTACTGCTAAGGATAGAGTGCCGAATCTCTATGAGCACTGGATTGCAAAAGATATGTACGCCTATATCAGAATTGCCCGGGGAAGCCGTCAAAGGCGGGATTTTCTCATGATTATGAACCGCCCCAAACGCTATCTGAGCAGGGAAAGTCTGGAAAATGACACAGTGGCCTTTGACGTATGGCAGAACTTTTACAGTGAGCAGTCCTGGATGATGGACAGAATTGACAAGCTCTGGCAGGATATTAATACCATAAAGACCTTAAGGCCCTTTGCAGCAATAAATTACATTCGCAAAGCGGTGGGATATGATGAATTTTTAAAAGAGTACGCAGAATACAGGAATATCAGGGCGGAAGACCTTTTTGGGGTAATGGAGGAACTGCAGGAGAGCACCCGGGGGTTTTTATCTTTTGAGGACTGGTTTTTGCATATCGAGAATTATAAGAGGGAAACGGAGCGTATGTGGGAGAACACTCAGGACAAAAAAGATGCATTGACCCTTGCCACTTTTCACAGCGCCAAGGGCCTGGAATTTGACTGTGTGCATATTATGGAGGTAAACGAAGGGATTACCCCATATAAAAAGGCATCCCTGCTCCCGGAGATGGAGGAGGAGCGGCGCATGTTTTACGTGGCCCTTACCAGGGCAAGGGAGGAACTTTATTTATATGCAGTAAGGTATTACAACAATCATGAGACAGAACTTTCCCGGTTTCTTTTTGAGGCAGGAAAAAAGGAGGAGTAAATTAATCCTCCTCCCATTCTGCTTCGTCTAACAGTTCGTCAAACCGTTCCTCAACAGCCTCATATTCTTCGTCGTTATCAATGTTTTCCAGGGAGGGATTCCCCTCATCGTCCTCAAAATACCGGTAAGTGTAAACCGTTCCCTCAGCATTAGGATTTCCCTCCTCATCCAAAGGCAAAAGAGCGATGTAATCCTGGCCTTTCACTTCAAAAATCGTTAAAATTTCGCATTCCACCTGGGAACCGTCATCCATATCAAGAGTTACAAGAATATCGTCCTGGTCATTTTTATTATCGGGTTTTGCCATAAGCAGCCTCCTTCTCTAAAAAGATCCTGACAGGTTCTACATTATTTCTAATTAAATAGTAACAGGGACATGGAAAAAAGTCAATGCATGAAGAAAAATATATACAAATGTGGAAAAAAAAGCTATAATATAACAGAGTAATGCTAGTTGAGAGCGCAGAATGAATTGTTTTCTCTGTGTACAGGAAAGAAAAGGCGGGATGACCATGGAGTATAGCGTAAAAAAAGGTGATTTTTCACCAATCGGAGCAGTAAAGGGAAAGGGGTTTGTAAATTTCTGCATTGAGTGCAGAAGAGAGTCGGAGTGTGCCATCCTTTTGTATCCCCGGGAGAAATCAGAGGAGAAGGTGCAGATTCCGGTGCCGCAGGAGTTTAGCAGGGGGAATCTTCGGGCAGTAAAAGTATATGGGATAAATATGGAGGCGTATGATTATACCTTCGAGATAGACGGGGCGGAGATTTTAGACCCCTATGCCCGGCGTATTGTGGGAAGAGAGACCTGGGCAGATGAGAAGAGAGTGGAATTTTTAGGCAGGGGATTAAAGTGCAGGATGGAAAACCAGGGATTTTCCTGGCGCAGTGACAGGGAAGTAAATATTGCCAGGAGAGATATGGTTTTGTACAAGCTGCATGTCCGGGGATTTACGAAAGGACTGCCGGAGCATGTGCCGGACAGGGGGACTTTCCGGGGATTTACTAGAAGAATTCCCTATTTGAAATCTTTGGGAGTTACAACGGTGGAATTTATGCCGGTGTATGAATTTGAGGAGTTGGAAAGGCTGGAGTCCCCGGAATTTCCAGAGTATCTGGAATGGCAGGAGAAAAAAAGGGATAAAATTAAAAAGCCCAGGAAAAAACAGGAGTACAAAATTAATTTTTGGGGATATGGGCCGGGGATGTATTTTGCCCCAAAGGCTTCCTATGCCGCCACGGAAAATCCCGTGGGAGAGTTTAAGGACTGTGTGATGAAGCTTCACAAAAATGGTATGGAACTTATCCTGGAGATGGACTTTCCCCAGGACATCAGCCAAAGGATGATTCTGAAGGCCCTGCGCTACTGGGTGGAAGAATATCATGTGGATGGGTTTCATCTCCAGGGAGACAATATCCCGATACAACTGATTTTGGAAGACCCCTACTTGGGGAGGACAAAAATATTCTACAGAAATATCCCCAAGCACTTTATTCCCGTGGAGGAAGCGGAAGAACCCAGATGTTTTGTGGATTCCGATGAGTTTTTGTACCCTGCAAGAAAGCTGTTGAATGGGATAAACGGCAATATTTGGGAACTGGCGGATCAGATGAAAAAACAGGACGATAAGCTGGGATATATAAATTATATCTGTGACAACAACGGGTTTACCCTGGCGGATTTGTTTACCTATGATTTAAAGCACAACGAGGCCAACGGGGAAAACAACCGGGACGGAATGGACTGGAATTACAGCAGCAACTGCGGGGTGGAGGGGGATACCACCAGCCGTAATGTGTTAAAAATCCGGGACAGAAAGATGAAAAATGCCATTGCCATGCTGTTTTTATCCCAGGGCGTGCCCATGCTTATGGCGGGGGATGAAGACTGCAATTCCCAGGGGGGAAACAACAATGTGTATTGCCAGGATAATCCGGTGGGCTATAAAGACTGGAAACAAAGCAAAAATTCTAAAGAATTTTTAAGATTTGTAAAAAACATGATAATGTTTCGGAAGGAGCATACTGTCCTGCGAAGGGAAAAGCCCATGCAGTTAAGTGATTACCGCTCTTATGGATTTCCGGATCTGTCTTATCATGAAGAACAGCCCTGGATTTCTCCCTGGTTTATAAATAGAAGAGCTTTGGGAATTTTATACTGCGGGAAATATGCAGAGGAGGAAGAAAATATTTATATAGGATTTAATTTTTCTGATTTCCGCAAAAAACTCTCATTTCCAAAGGAAAAAAGAAAGAGAAAATGGCATCTGCATATGGATACCAGCAGCAGACAGGCATTTTTATCCACCCCGGTGGTGGTATCGGAGACTTTTTACATTTTAGAGCCTCAAAGTGTCTGTATCTTAATAGGAAAATAAATATACCTGGAGTGTAATAGCATGAAGGCATGGAAACATTTAAAAACAATTCTGCACCACAAAGCCCTGGTGAGAGCAGGCTGCTTTAAAGTGGGGCTTTACCGCCAGGGGCTGTTCCACGATATGTCCAAATATTCCCCCACAGAGTTTTTCGTGGGGTGCAGGTATTTTCAGGGGGATAAAAGCCCCAACAATGCGGAGCGGGCCAAGAAAGGCTACTCTGCCGCCTGGCTGCACCACAAGGGAAGGAACAAGCATCACCTGGAATATTGGATTGACTATTCTGTGGATAAAGATATTATGACAGGCATGAAAATGCCGGTGAATTATGTGGTGGAGATGTTTATTGACCGCATGTCGGCCAGTAAGAATTATCAGAAAGAAAAATATACGGATAGAAGCCCTCTGGAATATTTTGAAAGAGGCAGGGGCCATTATATGATGCACCCGGAGACGGAGGCCCTTTTGGAAAAGCTTTTGGTGATGCTGGCGGAAAAAGGGGAAGATGAGACGTTTCGTTATATCCGCCAGGAAGTGCTGAAAAATAAAAAATGATTTAAGAAAAGAGGAAGAGACATGCTGGGAGACAAGAAAATATTATACAGCGGAATGCAGGCCACAGGAACCCTGACTTTGGGGAATTATCTGGGGGCATTAAAAAATTGGGTAAGCCTGAATGAGGAATATGAGTGTTTATATGGAGTGATGGACCTCCACTCCCTTACCGTAAGGCAGGAGCCGGCGGAATTCCGGAAAAACGCCAGGTCTTTATACGCCCTCTATGTGGCGGCGGGCCTTGACCCGGAAAAAAACTGCATCTATTTTCAGTCCCATGTCTCCGGCCACGCAGAGCTGAGCTGGATTTTAGGCTGCTTTACTTACATGGGGGAATTAAACCGCATGACACAGTTTAAAGATAAGGCCTCCAAACATGCGGACAATATTAACGCAGGGCTGTATACTTACCCGGTGCTGATGGCGGCGGATATTCTTTTGTACCAGTCCGACGTGGTGCCTGTGGGGGTGGACCAAAAACAGCATCTGGAAATTACCCGGGATATCGCCCAGAGGTTTAACGCCATTTACGGGGATGTGTTTACCGTTCCCCAGGCATATATTCCCAAAACCGGGGCAAAAATCATGAGCCTTCAGGAGCCGGAAAAGAAAATGTCAAAATCAGACGAAAATGCCAATGCAACCATTTATCTCTTGGATGACAAAGACGTCATTATCCGGAAATTCAAGCGGGCAGTGACGGATTCCGGCAGCGAAGTGCGTTACGCACCCCAGGAAAAGCCCGGTGTCAGCAATCTCATGGAAATCTACAGTTGTGTCACAGGGAAAGGCCATGGAGAAATCGAAAAAGACTTTGCAGGAAAGGGATACGGAGACTTTAAGATGGCGGCGGGGGAGGCAGTGGCGGAATGCCTTGCCCCCCTGCAGGAGAAGTACAAAGAGCTTATGGCAGACAAAGCTTATATCGATTCTATGATTAAAAATAACGATGAAAAGGCCCAGTATTATGCCAATAAGACTTTGCGGAAAGTCCAGAAAAAAGTGGGGCTCACAGAAAAAATCCGTTAAAAAGGGAAGAAAAAAGCCTGCCCCAGAGCTGTTTAAAAATAGGATATGCCAAGATTTCATAGGAAAAGCACCAACAACATGGCCGAAACATAGGATATATCAAGTAAGTTTTTTAAGGTGCTGGCTTGAAAACTTTTTTATCTCCTCTTACTGCAAAAGAGGAACAGGCGTATTTTAAGCGTTGGAAGGAGGGAGACTTAGAGGCAAAACATGCATTAATCGAGCATAACATGCGGCTGGTGGCGCATATCTGCAGGAAGTATCAGAATATGGAGGAGGATATGGAAGATTTAATTTCCATAGGAACCATAGGTCTGATCAAGGGTGTGTCCACTTTCCAGGAGGGCTACGGCAGCAAACTGGCTACTTATGCGGCGAGGTGCATTGAAAATGAACTGCTTATGTATTTTCGTTCCAAAAAGAAAGTGTCCAGGGAGATTTCCCTCTATGAGCCTATTGGCACAGATAAAGAGGGAAACCAGATTCAGCTAATGGATGTGGTGGAATCCCAGGATAAGGACATTGTGGAACAATTGGAGCTGAAACGGAAAATTAAAAAACTTTATGAGTTAATGCCCCAGGTATTAAATGAACGGGAAAAGAAGATTCTTTCTATGCGCTATGGACTGGAGGGGAAAAAACCTGTCACCCAGCGGGAGATTGCGGGACAGATGAAAATATCCCGCTCCTATGTCTCCA
>Ga0137307_101153_pt1 | contig 25627 bp, 15 predicted proteins | sample NAcewD2O_March_2_FD_97180 | JGI IMG/M metagenome (GOLD analysis project Ga0137307, IMG submission 97180) | Mouse cecal microbial communities from Vienna, Austria - N-Acetylglucosamine amended D2O_March | ecosystem: Host-associated > Mammals > Digestive system > Large intestine > Cecum | place... | reverse complement strand
TACGAAGTGCAGGTGAACGGCGGCGCGGCGGTAGCCGTTGCGCAGGGCGCGACGAGTACGGAAGTAAAGCTTACGGCAAAGAACAACGTAGTAGGCGTGCGGCTTATAGACAAGGAAGGCAATAAGAGCGGTTGGAGCACCGTTAACGTTTCCGCGTTTGAGATCGCGCTCGATCCCAACGGCGGCGTTAATATTGATAGTGTTTACAGAGCGAACGGCGATAAGTTGTCGTTGCCGCTTACTTCAAGGCTTGGGTATGAATTCAATAATTGGTACACTTCGGCGGATAACGGCACGGCAGTGGACGGCGTATCGTTTGTAGGGACGGATGACGTAACGTATTATGCCGGTTGGACTGCAAAAACATATTCGGTCAATCTCAATTACGGAACGATAGGCGTCGGAAATATAACGAGCATGAAAGTCACTTACGATAGCGACTACACTTTGCCGTATCCGACATTATCCGATGATAAAGCTATGTATATGTTTGCCGGATGGTTTGATTCGGCGGACGGACGGGGAACAAGATACACCAACGTGCGAGGGGTAAGCGAAAAGGCATGGTTTAATGCGATAGACGGTTTAACGTTGTATGCCGTATATTACGAAACTTTAAGCTTTATACGCGACGGCGAAGGTTACGCCGCATATCAAGGCTGGCAAATATCGCTTGTGACCGATCTTGTAATACCTGCCACATATAACGGTAAAAAAGTAGTGGCTATAAATGATAATGCATTCATAACAGCGTCACATTTGGATATTATTTATATTCCCGATACGGTAAGATTTGTAGCCGACAACGCATTCTATAGATACGGAGTAGAAAAATTTATAGTATATGAGAGTGGTATAGAGTACGATCCCGTTTATAGAGCAGACGAATACGGCGCGTTACTTCGCAGAAACGAAATCGATAATGCCGTAGAGCTTCAATTTACACCAAGAAAATTAACGGGTACTTATAATATGCCGAGCGATGTGACAAGCATATTGACTCAAGCATTTTACAGCTCGGAATTGACCGAGATTGTTGTGCCGTACGGTGTAACGCGAATAGCTATAGATGCTTTTTATAGATGTTCCAATCTTACCAAACTCACGTTCCAACCCACTCCGTCGGGACAGAGCTTGGAGCCGTTGAAAATGCATCCTGCCGCAATAGGAGAAAGGTGTAATAAGCTAACTTCCATTACATTGCCGGCACGGCTTGCCGAATTTGAGAATATTACGCTACATGAGGTATTCGATAATTATAGCTTTAAAGAAATTAAAGTCGAAGACAGGGGAAGTGCGAATATAGCATACGCGTCCGATGATAACGGCGTTTTGCTTAACGCGGCAAAGGATACTATAATATATTTCCCCGTGTGGTCTGAAATCAAAACATATGTTGTTGCAAGCAGTATTACGAAAATAGCAGATAAAGCATTCGATACATCGGGTGTATCCGATGTCAATTACCACGGAGAACCGACAGCGTCTAATCCGAATAAACACGGTGGATTGTGGCTCGAAGAGATAGTATTTCATGCAAACATGCAAGAAATAGGCGAACGCGCGTTCTATAAAGCCGCGAAATTGAACAAAGTTACGTTTGCCGCATCTGCTTCGCAAAACGTTTCAAATAATCTTGTTATAGGTAAAGAAGCATTTGCAGAATGTTCGAAATTAACTACGGTATTATTCGAAGAGGACGGCGCTTTAAACGGTGGTGTGTTTGTTCCTGTTTCGAGCAGCGGCGTGCGATCTATAGGCGAAAAGGCGTTTTATAAATGCGGAATAACGACTACAGAGCAAAATTCGCTTGTATTGCCGTATTCTTTAAACAGTATAGGAAACAATGCATTCGATGGTAATTCCGATTTGGCTAACGTCGATTTAAGTCATATCAAGTCCGACTTGGTATTCGGTTCTACGGTATTTAACGGGTGCAAAAAGCTTACAAGCGTTGCCATTACGCAAAACGTAGGGGATATCAACTTGAAAGACGTATTCCGCGGCAGCGGTATAACGGCTTTTGACGTTTCGGGTAACGATAGATACGAATCCGATGCTAACGGCGTACTTTATAATAACGGACGAACAAGGATACTGTATTTCCCGTCTGTTTATACGGGAACCGACGGTGTATATCAAATTCCCGATACGGTTTTATCGTTAGATAACAATATATTCGCCAATGTCAGCGGCTTGAAGTCCATAAATATTCCGATGCATATATCAAGCATAGGTAATAGCGCTTTTGAGGGTTGCAAGGATTTAACCACCGTTACGTTTGTCGACGAAGGAAATGTAGCCGACAATCCTCTTACTATCGGCAATGCGGCGTTTAAGGGGTGTTCGGCGCTTGCTTCGATAAATCTGCCGTCGCGCACCGTTTCAATAGGTAACGAATGCTTTAAGAGTACGGGTCTTACGGGCGATAAGATAGTCGGAGGCGTTGTTGGCGGCGATACTATACTTAACGAGGGCTTAAAGACAATAGGCGACAGCGCGTTTGACGGACTTGCCGATTTAAAAGCTATCGTTATTCCGAGCACTGTAGAAGAAATAGGTCAATATGCATTCCGCTCTTGCGGTGTTTCTCAATATGTATTTGCCGTATCGTCGGAAAATCCCAATGATTTGGTTTTGGGCGTCGGAGTATTCTCGAGTAATACATCCTTGACGACTGTAGTGTTGCCGGAACGCTTACAATATGTTCCCGAAAATGCTTTCTTCGGTTGCTCGTATTTGACCGACGTTACGATACCCACCACCGTAGGAAACGTAAACAATATTCGCGGAATAGGCGTCGGAGCGTTTAAGAATTGCAATCGGTTAAACAATATTATATTCACGCCGAACGGAACAAGAGAACTGTCGTTCGGAGCGAGTGCGTTTTACGGTTGTACGAGCCTTGAAGAGCTTAATTTACCAAACAGAATAAGCGGTTTATTAAGTGAATACGATGTGTTTGAATTCGGTTCAACCGTTTCCGGCTCGCTTCTTAATTATAACTATGCCGTTACATTTGCTGAAAAGTCGACATCGTCGGCGATTGCTCATTTCACAAGAAGTTTACAAAGGTTGACAATAGAAGAAGGATGTACTACGTTTGCAATATACGATAACGTGCTGTATACAGGGGACTTATCCAAGGTATTGTTCTGTCCGATGGGAAGAGTCGGAAGCGTTGAAATTTCAGATAGAGCTACAACCGTGAGACCGTCGGCATTTGCTTTTTGTAATGATATAACAGCCGTTTGTTTCGAAAATTCCGATTTATTGGAAGTCCCCATAGACCCGAATGACGAAAATTCGGAAAAACGTACTTTGCCTGACTTTGTATTAGAGGATGCCGGTACAGGAAATTTAGCGAATAATCAAGAACTGATTTTTTACGGATGCAACGGGCTTACCGAAATATCTTTGCCTGCGCGTTTGAAGAAAATAGGTAATTTTGCGTTCTATCGTAATAATAGTCAGAAAGCTAATTATCATCAGATCACGCGTATGGTCTTTGACGGAAATTGCAAGCTCGAGAGTATTGGAAAACGCGCGTTTGAGGGAACTTTGCTAACGTCCATAGAATTGCCGGCAAACGTAAAAACCGTAGGGGCAATGCCGTTTTTAAATTATGTGAACTCTACAATAACGGTCACGTTGCCGCTTAACTTAACTGCGGCAAGTATAGGCAATATACTCGATACGAGTAAAGCCATACCTAAGCTTGTAACGCGCGACGGCGGCAATCTTCAGATCGACGAAGATACGCGGATATGGTACTTGACAGAAAACGGAGTAAAGGCTATAGCGTATTGCGATGCGGATAAGGACAGCGAGTACGGTGCGGACGTACAGTTAAAGGATTTGGAAATACCTGCCGATGTTGCGGTAATAAGCGCGCGTGCGTTTAACGGTATCAAGCGATTCGGAAAAATAACGTTCGCTCCGTCGGAATTGGATCTCGAAATCGGCACAAACGCTTTTGAAAATTCAGGTATTACTTCTATCGTTTTGCCGAAGAGATTGAAGTCCATCAGAGTAAATGAATCGGGAGGAACAAGTGTTGATAAAGCAGCCAATACATTTAAAGGTTGTGCCGCCCTTACGACCGTTGATTTCGAAGACGGGTACAATTACGCAGTATTGCCTTACGGCATTTTCCAAAATGCGGGATTGACCGAGATTACCATTCCCGATTGTGTGACGTATATAGGTTCGTATGCGTTTAGCGGTTGCAAGAGCTTGGAAAAAGTCGTATTGAACGATACGAGTAATTTGGTTGATATTTATCAAAACGCATTCCAAAACTGTTCGAAGTTGAAAAGTATTAAAGTTCCCCAAAATGTGGAAAAAGTAGGCGTTTCCGCTACTTACGGTTATGTATACTTGGAAGGTTCAAGCAGTTTGGGTTCAATTGGCAGTGTGTTTGCCGGTTGCAGCAGTTTGGAAACGGTAACGATCAATTCCAATAAGATCGAAGCAATATCGTTCGGTATGTTTGCAAGCTGTACTTCGTTGACTTCAATAAATATTCCCGATTCCGTCGAGCGTATTTGCGGAGCTGCGTTCTATAACTGTACTTCGCTCAAGCGTATAGATATCCCCGATTCGGTAAAGATCATAGACGGCAGGGCGCAAAGCAGCGGCACCCCGAGCGCAACATCTTTTAACAGTGCCGGAACATTCCAAGGCTGTACTTCGCTTAATACGGTAAATATCAACAAAACGAGTACGCTTACGACGATAGGTCAATGTTCGTTTAAGGGAACTGCTATAACTTATATATATATCCCGAGCGGCGTTACTGCGTTGGGAAAAGAAGGTCTTAAAGATTACTCAGGTGAAACGAGCGGCTATGTATTCGAGGATTGTACGTCATTGGCTACGGTGACTTTCGGAAATAACAGTACTCTTCAATATATTGCGGGATATACGTTTAAGGGTTGTACGGCATTGTCTCGCATCGGCGTTGAGGATTCAAACGATCCCACAAAGACCACGGTAAAGCTGCCGAGCGGTATTCAAGCTATAGGAGGCCGTGCATTCGAAAATTGCGGAACTGCCGTGCCCAAGACCGTGACGGAGATCGACGAAACCACGGGTGAAGAAACAGTTAAAAAGACCGAAATCGAACTGTGTATACCGTCGAGCGTAACGGCAATAGGTGTAGGTATTTCAGGCTCAAGCGTATTTAAAGGCAGCGCTTTTACAAAAATAGACTTTGAAGAAAATTCGAACCTTCAAACTATTGCATCCGGTTCATTTATGGATTGTGCGGATTTGACGGAAATATCGTTGCCCGATACGGTCAAAGAGATAAAAGGCGGTAGCAAGAAAGGCGCGTTCCAAAACTCGGGTATAGTGTCTATAACAATCCCGAAGAATGTGTCGGTTATCAACGAGTATTTATTCCAAGATTGTTCCGATCTTAAATCCGTTATAATGCATGACGGAGTTACCGAAGTAAAAACGCATGCTTTCCACGGCTGCACGTCGCTCAATGAAATAGATCTTAAAAAAGTGCAAATTGTAGGGCAAGATGCGTTTAACGGCTGTGAGTCGTTAGTAAACGCGGATTTGTCCGGAATAGGAGAATATTTGGGACAGAAAGCGTTTATAGGTTGCACCTCATTGAAAAATATTACGCTCGGACCTAATCTTCAAAGGATAGGAGGAAGCGGTACGGTATCTATAACGACGGATGCCGGAACTTTCCAAAATTGCGAATCGCTCGAAATTATAAACATACCTATGTCTGTTACTCTTATCGCAAAAAATACGTTTAACGGTTGTACAAATCTCAAAACGGTCATAATGCCGGGTGTAACGCAAGTAGGGCAAGATGCGTTTAAAAATTGTCCTGCCGACATGACTTTCAAATACAGTGCAAATTCCGATAACATGAGCGACGGAAACGCCGTATATCAAGGAACAACACTTGTGCTTTATTACGGTTCTGCCGCGGACTACACGATAAAAGCCGGCACAACTGCAATCTCTCAGTATGCGTTTGTCGGCAATACGAATATTAAAAACATCGTTTTACCGGAATCACTTGTCACTATAGGGATATATGCTTTCCAGAATTGTTCTAATCTTGAAACGATCGGTTACTACGCCGATCCCGAGGAAGAGGGCGGAGAAAAAGTGTTTAGAGGTTTGGCTAAGGTTACGAACATAGGGAACTACGCTTTTGACGGTTGTGCAAAACTTAATATCGATATTAAATTCGATAGTGATGCCGTAACATTGGGAACATATGTTTTCAGAAATTGTAAAAAAATTACGACTGTCGATCTTACAGGTGTGTCTGCTTTGCAATCATATGCTTTTTATGGCTGTATCGGACTCAATAAAGTAAATTTAGGCAGTGTGACAAATATCGGTGGCAGTGCTTTTTACGGCTGTACAGGGTTAAAATCCATATTTATCGGCAGTAAGGTTACTACTATCGCAAGCGGCGCTTTTAATAATTGTTCCTTGGATTTAAAAGTGTATACGCCGTTTGGCAGTAAGCCTACGGGGTGGAATAACAGTTGGACGAATAAAAACGAAATAAAGAATAACGTCGTTTGGAATTACGAAGGCACGGATATTCCCGAAGAAACCGAACCCGAAGTCGATCCGAACGATTCCGCAAACGTTCAGCCGTGATCCGATTCGATATTGCCTCATCTACACGCCGTTTCGCGGTTCTCCTTACGCGGAGCGGCGTTTTACGTGGCTTTAAATAGGGTTGACATATCGCGCTTATTACTGTATAATATATTCTATCGATTCTGTACTTAACGAGGTAGATATGAAAGGCAAGCTGCTTGTAATTTTTAAATCGATCCACGGGTATGTCAAACGTTATGTTGATATCCTCGGCAATGAGCTCGGTTGCGACGCCGTTCCTGCGGACAAGCTCCGCGCGGACATGCTCGGCGGCTATGATAAGTTTGTATTTATAGGCAGTGTGCGCGGCAGTTCCGTTCTCGGCTTTAAGAATATTTCGGACTATCTCGACATTATTTACGATAAGCTTGTCGTTTGCGGCGTGGGCATGCTCCCGTTCGCTAAGGAGATCGCCGACAGGCTTAAGGACGGCACGATAAGCGTCGCGTACGAAAAGTTCATTCCCGTGTTCTATGCGCAAGGCGGTTTCGACGTGGACGAACTGTCGCGTACCGAAAAAATGTCGTACGCCATGCTCATTCGTCAGATAAAAGCGGCGAACGTTCTTTCCGCCGACGACACGTTTATCATACATGCCGCAAATGAACCCGTAGACGAGGTGAAAAAGGAAAATATTTTGCCGCTTATAAACTATCTCGAGGAAAAGACGGTAGCCGACGATATGTATTCGCCTGCGGAAGTCACCGATCCCGAAGAACAAAAGAAATTCTTTAAGGAACTCGAAGAGTCAGCCAAAGCGCCCGAAAATAAAAAGCGCGCGCTTAAAAAGAAACTCAAAGGCAAATAATTTTCGGTTTGAGAGGTTGATGAAAGTATGTCCGATATGCCTGTATTCAAGATCAAACGCGGCGGCGACGATAGATCGTGCGTGCTTAAAAAGGTCGTGACTGCCGAACAAAGTTTGGAGCTTCCAAAGTACATAGACGGTATGTATGTTACGGTCATCGGCGGCGGCGCGTTTAAAAAGAGCCCGCGCTTAAAGTCGGTTATAATACCCGATACGGTGACGGCGATCGCGCCCAAAGCGTTTGCAGGCAGTAATATAGAGAGCATAGTTATTCCGCGATCGGTCACCGCAATAGGCGATAAAGCGTTCGATAAATGCGTTTATCTGCGCGAGATAACAGTTGAAAACCCGGCCGCTAAGTTAGGTAAGTCATTGTTTTCGGGTTGTTATAACATTCGGCGTGCAAGCTTGCCCGTTTCGGCGTTTGTAGGCAGGTGGTTTACTACCGTAGAGGATCTGACGGTCACGGGCAACGGCATAATATCCGAAAACATGTTTAAGGATTGCGGCGCGCTCAAAAGCGTTACGGTCGGCGAGGGAATAACCGAATTGCGCGAAAAGGCGTTTTGCGACTGTACCGCGCTCGCCCGAGTGGTTTTGCCGGACAGTCTTAGTATAATCGAAGAAGACGTTTTCGAGGATTGCGGCGCACTCAAAAGTTTTACCGTGCCGAAAGGCGTTACGGAAATATGGTGGGAAGCGTTTTCGGGCTGCGCGATCGAGAGTTTCGACGTAGATAAAGATAATCCGAATTTCCGCAGCGACGGCAATTGCATTATCGAGATCGCCGAGAAAAAACTCATAGCAGGCTGTGCAAACAGCGTCATTCCGGACGACGGCAGCGTTAATTATATCGAAGACGGCGCTTTCAGCGAGTGCAAGGAGCTGAACGCGATCGTTATACCGTCCGCCGTAAAGACTATAGGCGATCACGTGTTTGTGAACTGTGTGAAGCTTGAAAGCATAGTATTGTCGGAAGGTGTGGAAGAGATATGCGATTTTGCTTTTGCCGGCTGTTCGCATTTGGAAGCGATCAATCTTCCGTCTACGGTGAAAGAACTCGGGTTCGGGATTTTCGGCGATTGCGAGTGGTTATCCGACGTATTTTTTAACGGTACGATCGCCGCGTGGCGCGATGTCCGCGTTGACAAGAATTTCGGCGGTAACAGCTCGTTTGTGCTGCATTGCACCGACGGCGATGTGGAAGATTATAAATAAAATATCTGTATTTTAACTATCTAAAAAGTTGAAATATTAAGATTTCGGTCCGTTTGCGGTAATGTAAGCGGACTTTTCGTTTGATTGCCGAAAATATTTTTATTATTTTAAAAAACATGCCTTAAAATAATTGACATATATCGCGTAATACCATATACTATCATTCGTTTAGTTTACTAAAAGTAAACTAAAAGTTTAAATAAAATTAACCTTTATTTTGCGAGGAAGTGACAAAGTGAGTGATGGCAACAGTATAACGCTCGGTTCGAAACTGAGGGATCTGCGGCTTAAAAACGGACTGACGCAAGAGGAACTTGCCGACCGTGCGGAGCTTAGCAAGGGGTTTATAAGTCAGCTCGAGAACGATCTTACTTCGCCGTCGATAGCGACGCTTATAGATATTCTTACGCTGTTGGGGTCGAGCCTATCCAAGTTTTTCGCCGGCTTCGACGAGGAGGCGCAAGCAGTGTTCACGCCCGTCGATTATTTCGAAAAGCGGTACGATGACGAAGCTATAACATGGATAGTGCCGACGGCGCAGAAGAACGCTATGGAACCGATAATCGTCGAACTTATAAAAGGCGCGTCCACCGACGCGGACATTCCGCACGAAGGCGAAGAGTTCGGGTATGTGCTCGAGGGAGCGGTGGAAGTAGTTATCGGCGATCGCGCCACGGTAGCGAACAAGGGCGACAGTTTTTATTTCCAGTCCGATAAGCGACACTTTTTGCGTAACGTCTACGACGGAGCGAGCAAGATTTTATGGGTGTCCTGTCCGCCGACGTTTTAAATACGAAATTGAGGTCATCGACCGCCGGCGCGGATATGACCGACAATATTGCATTACATTTCGGGAGAATATAAATGGCAAATGCGACAAGAGAAAAGTTCGATAATATTATCGAGATCAAAAACGTAAGCAAAGTCTTCGACGGTATTACCGCCGTGGACAATGTCAATCTTGCCGTTAAGCGCGGCGAATTCGTTACACTGCTCGGTCCGTCGGGTTGCGGAAAAACTACGTTGCTCCGCATGATAGCCGGATTCGAGCTGCCTACTTCGGGGTCTATATTTCTGGAAAAGCAGAACGTTACCACCGTGCCGCCGCATTTGCGTCCTATAAATACGGTGTTTCAAAAGTACGCGTTGTTTCCGCATCTAAATGTTTTTAAGAACATTGCGTTCGGTCTCAAGCTCAAGAAGATACCGACAGGCGAGTTCGATAAAAGCGGCAAGCCTGTATTCCGCAAATTTTCCAAAGACGAGATAGCCGAAAAAGTAGAGCGCGTGCTTAAGCTCGTAAATCTCGACGCTTACGGTTACCGCGGCATAACGGGACTTTCGGGCGGACAGCAGCAACGCGTTGCTATTGCGCGCGCTATAGTTTGCGAACCGAAAGTTTTGCTGTTGGACGAACCGCTTGGCGCGCTCGACCTTAAAATGCGCAAGGAGATGCAGATAGAGCTTGCCGCAATGCATAAGAATATCGGCATTACGTTCATTTACGTAACGCACGATCAGGAAGAAGCGCTCACCATGTCGGACAAGGTGGTCGTAATGACCGACGGCGCGGTACAGCAGTACGGCACGCCCAAAAAGATATACGACGAACCGACAAACGCGTTTGTCGCAGACTTTATAGGCGAGAGCAATATTTTGTCGGGCGTTATGAAAAAGGATTTTCTTGTAGAATTCTGCGATACGTCGTTCAAGTGCCTCGACAAAGGGTTCGGCAAGGACGAGCGCGTGGACCTTGTTATCCGTCCCGAGGACATTTTGCTCGACGGCAAAAAAGGCATGCTCAAGGGCGAAGTGGTTTCCGCCGTGTTCAAGGGCATGTATTACGAAATGGAAATACTTGCGTCCGATTATCAGTTTACTGTTCAGAGTACCGTAGAACACAAGACGGGCGAAACGGTGTGGCTTAATATCGAGCCGGATGGTATACACATCATGAAGAAGCTGAAGACAGTCAACGAATACGACGGCGAAGTTACTTCCGAGAATACAGTAAAGTTCTGCGGCGGAGAGTTCGAGTTTATAAACGCCGAGGAGTTCGAGCGCGGCGACGAAGTGCGCGTGTCCGTACCGTTCGACAAGATAGAGCTTACCGACGACGAGAGCGACGGAGTTATAGGTGCAAACGTCACGCAGACGCTTTACAAGGGCAGTTATTATCAAGTTCAAGTCTATACGGACGACGATAACGATTTCCTTATCGATACCGTTGACGAGTGGGATATAGACGACCGCGTAGGAATAAAGATCGATCCCAAAGACATAACGGTTTCGCGCAGGACCGCCGAGCAAAACGATAAAAGCGGCGCGTACGATACGGCGTCGGCAGAGGAGGGCGAGAATGGATAACAATACAGCCGTACAATTACCCGAAAACGGAGCAACGCCCGTTAAAAAGGCAAGCAAGCTTAAAATACGCGGCGTAAAACGTTCGGCATTCGCTTTGCCGTATCTGGCGCTCAGCATTCTGTTCGTTATCGTGCCGTTGTTTATAATGCTGTACTACGCTTTTACGGACGGCGCGACCGGCAGCGCGACGGGCGCGAACTTCATACACTTTTTCAGCCGTCCCAACATAATGGCTGTCATGGGCAAATCGTTTCTCGTGGCGTTGCTTACGACGGTGTTCTGCTTTATTTTGGCGTATCCGCTTGCCTTGGCGCTTGTTTCGTCTACGCTCAATAATAAAGCGATACTCGTCATGCTGTTCGTACTGCCTATGTGGATAAATTCGCTGTTGCGTATCTATGCGGTAAAGATAGTTTTATACATGTTAGAGATATCCAACGCTTGGGTGGCTGTAACTATCGGCATGGTTTACGACTTTTTCCCGTTTATGCTTTTGCCGTTGTATTCGGTTCTGTCGGGCATGGATAAATCGCTTATAGAAGCGTCGCAGGATCTCGGCGCGTCGCCGCTTACGACGCTTGTCAAGGTGCGTTTGCCGCTGAGCTTACCGGGCATTGTTTCGGGCGTACTTATGGTATTTATGCCCACCGTTTCCACGTTTGCCATATCCGACGTTTTGGGCGACACGTCAACTTATATGTTCGGCAATATTATCAATCAGTGGTTCGCCAACAGCGGCGGTTGGAACATCGGTTCGGCTTATTCGCTTATACTTCTTTTACTTATAGCGGTAACTGTGGTCGTCGCCAACAAGTTCGGCAAGGGTCAAGGTCATGCCGAAGTAGGGGGTGTGCTGTGAGTAAAAACGTCAAGACGGGTGTTATTTGGGCGTTTGTCGGCATCATGCTCGCGCTTATGTACGTGCCCATACTTATACTTATTATATTTTCGTTTACCGACGCAAAAGCGCTCGGCGTATGGAGCGGTTTTTCGTTCGCGCTGTATGTCGATTTGTTTACCAATGAGAGCATACTCAACGCGTTTAAAAATTCGTTTATTCTCGCGTTTGTATCGGCGGCGCTTGCGACCGCGCTCGGAACTACAGCCGCTATCGGTATCTTTCACATGCGCAAATGGAAAAAGACGGGCGCGAATTTTATTGCGAACATAACGATGGAAAACGCCGAAATAGTAACGGGCGTAACGTTCATGATGTTCTTTCTTGCGTTGCGCTTACCGTACGGCTGGACGACGCTTATTATAGCGCATACCATGATAACCGTGCCGTACGTTATACTGTCGGTTACGCCGCGGCTTACTCAGCTTAATCCCAATCTTTACGAAGCCGGACTCGATCTCGGCGCGTCGCCGATGCGGTCTATGTTTACGGTCATAGTGCCGCAGCTGATCCCGGGTATGATAAGCGGATTCGTAATGGCGTTTGCGCTGTCGCTCGACGACTTTATAGTGTCTAAGTTCGTCAACGGCAGTGTGGAAACAATACCCGTGTATTTGTATAACGCTTTGGCAAAACGCGGCGCCGACCCTACGTTGCGCGCGCTGTCGTCCGTTCTGTTCGTGATCGTTTTAGCCGTGCTTATCGTGCTTAACGTAGTAAGCTCCAAACGCAAAAAGATAGCTTTGTCGGCTGTAGGCAAATAGGAGGAACGATGAAAATGAAAAACAAAATACTCCCCGTATTTCTTTCGGTCGTATCGGGTATGTCGGTCTTGCCGTCGCTTGTCGGATGTTCGTCGCGCGACGAGGTTTTAAAGATATATAATTGGGGCGATTATATCGACGAGGAGCTTATAGGCGATTTCGAACAGTGGTACGAGGATCAGACGGGAAGAAGCATAACCGTGCAGTACGACACTTTCGATACAAACGAGAGCATGATCATGCGCATAGAGGTGCTTAAAAGCGATTACGATCTTGTTTGTCCGTCCGATTATATGGCGGAACGCATGATATCCGACGGTCTTGCGCAAAAGGTGGATAGGAGCATTTTCGACATGACCGAAGACGGATTTTTGTACGACGGACTTGCCGAAATGGTAAAGCCGTTCGACGCACAAAACGAATATTTCGTGCCGTATGTTTGGGGGACGTTCGGGATAATGTACGACACCGATCACATAGACGCCGGTTCGGAGGATATGCGATCGTGGAGCGCGCTGTGGTCGGACGAGTATGCCAAGCGCATTCTTATGAAAGACAGCGTGCGCGACGCGTATTCGGTTGCGCGGATATATTCCAATACGGACACACTGTCCGAGCTGTCGGACGGGTTTAATGACTATAATGCCGAGTACCAAGCCGAAATAAAGAAGTACTTTACGGAAATTTCCGAGGACGCGATAAAGCAGGCGCAAACTGCGCTTATCGACCAAAAAAAGAAACTTTACAAATACGAAGTGGACGACGGCAAAAACGATATGCTTGCCGGTACGACCGAGGCGTGGCTCGGATTGTTTTGGTCGTGCGATACTTGCCTTATAATGCAAGAGGACGGCGGAGAGCATTTTTATTACGAAGTACCCGAAGAGGGTAGCAACGTTTGGGTGGACGGCTGGATCATTCCCAAATATGCCGGCAACGTTACAGCCGCAAATTATTTTCTTAAATTCATAAACACTTACGACGACGATTACGATTTCGCTATGCGCAACTTCGATTATATGGGCGCGTCAATGGCGAGCGCAAGCGTTATGGCGGACGCAAAAGCCGCGCTCGAAGAGGACGACGGCAGCGACGAGGACAGCGTGTTTTTCGAAAAGGACGATTGGTTTAAAGATATGTACATCGACATGTTGTTTCCGCCCGAAGACGTGCTTGCGCGCTGCGGAGTTATGCGCGATTTCGGTAAGGCATGGAGCACCGAGCTGGACAGCATGTGGATAGACGTCAAGACCACGTGATTGACGCATATACTTAATAAAAAGCGTGAAAGGTAAGAGATATGCAGATAGTAAAAAGTAGGACGGCGGCTTTGGATATACTTATAACCGCGATAATCGTTGTTATCGGTTGCGTGGGCATGGGCGTTGCATCAGTCAACCGCGTCGATAAAAATTCGGGAACGATAACTATAGATAATTATGAGGATTACTTGCAAGCCGGGTGCCGAATAGGTACGGGGCACGGCGGTGGTAACGAAATGGATTTTAAATATACATTCTATATTGTTGCCGCGCCGTACCGCGCTATAAGCGATTTGGAAATCTCAGTCGAAATAATAAGCAAATATTCGGATTTCGAACCGCTTACGCTTCATATAGGATATTTGGATCCGAGCAGCCCTTATACTTTTTCGGATACGGTTCACTATACATTTCCGTTTTATACCCTTTATCCGACTATTCCGGAAGTTGCTGTGAATGTAGTATCGATATCGGGAGTGTATGATTACACGTTGGTAGAGGGGTAGATTATGAAAAAGATATTGAATATAGATAATATATTGATGGTCATACAAATAATTATGACAGGTCTTGTCGCAATGATATTTGCTCTGTATAAGCCCGTTAACGGTTGGTTTATAACGATATTGTCGGCGATAGCGGTTATCGGAATAGTCATTCTCAGATTTGCCGAACCTTTGGCTAAGCTGAATAATCGGATAATGTCGATATTTTACCGCGCTAAAGACACTCCGGACGAGTACAACGAGCCGAGTATTTTTGCGATAACGGTGATAAAGATCGGCGGATACTTGCTTCTTTGCATACAGTTGATATATCTGTTTATCGTTTGATACGGGGATATTCTTCGAGAGCGAGATATAGGTAAATAGGCAAAACAATGGAAATTTTTTACGATGCGATAGTTATAGGCGCCGGACACGCCGGAATAGAAGCCGCGCTTGCGCTTGCAAAGACGGGCGCGAAGACGCTTGTTACGTCCATAACGGTGGATAACGTCGGATATATGGCGTGCAATCCGTCTATAGGCGGCACTGGCAAGGGACATCTTGTGCGCGAGCTTGACGCGCTAGGCGGATTTATGGGTATAGCCGCCGACGCGTGCGCGACGCAGATCCGCATGCTCAATTCGTCTAAGGGCCTGGCGGTGCGGTCGCTTCGAGCGCAAGCGGATAAATACAAGTACCATGCGTTTTGCAAACGTGCGCTCGAAAGCGCGGACAACCTTACGATGCGTCAGGACGAGATAAAAAGCATCGTTCACTGCGGCAAGGATTTTACGGTGGAGTGCGTTACGGGTTCGGTATACCGTGCGCGCGCAGTAGTTATTGCGTCGGGCGTGTACATGGACAGCACTATTATTTGCGGTAAGTCGGTGCAAAATCACGGTCCCGTATGTTTCTGCCGCAGCGAATATCTTGCAAGTTCTTTGCGCGCATTGGGGTTTGAGCTTAGGCGGTTCAAAACGGGTACTCCGGCGCGGCTGTCGGGTCGTTCCATAGATTTCGGACTGTTGGAGATACAAAGCGGCGACGAGGTACCTTATACGTTTTCGGCGCTTACAAAAAAACAGCCTAAAAACACTTCGGTGTGTTATCTCGGATATACCAACGAACGCACGCACGAGATAATACGCGGCGCTTTGGGTTCATCGCCGCGTAAGCTCGGGCTTATTACCGGCACGGGCGCGCGGTACTGTCCGTCGATAGAGGATAAGATAGTCAGGTTTGCGGACAAGCCGCGGCATACGTTCTTTTTGGAGCCGGAAGGCGAAGGCACGGATGAATGGTATATACAGGGCATATCGACTTCGCTTCCGCCCGACGTTCAGCGCGAGATGTATCGGTCTATCGTCGGTCTGGAAAACGCGGACGTTGTACGCGACGCGTACGCGATAGAGTACGAATGTATAGACGCGCGCGAGCTTTATCCGTCGCTTATGAGCAAGCGCATAAACGGCTTGTTCTTTGCCGGACAGGTAAACGGCACGAGCGGCTACGAGGAGGCGGCGGCGCAGGGCATGCTTGCCGGCATAAATGCGTCGGCGTATTTGCGCGGACTTTCGCCGCTGGTGCTTGACAGAACGAACAGTTATATAGGCGTTATGGCCGACGATCTTGTGACCGTCGGCAGCGACGAGCCGTACAGAATGCTTACGGGCAGAGCCGAATGCAGACTGAGTTTAAGACAGGATAACGCCGACTTAAGACTTACAGAGCTTGCCGAAAAGTACGGTACGGTATCGCCCGAGCGTAAAAAACTTTTAAACAGGAAAAAGAAAGACATAGCGCGCTGTTTGGAAAGATTGCAGCGCGTAGTTCCGCAGGACAAAACAGACGCTATACTTGCCGATGGCGGAGAAGCTCCCGTGCATCGCGCCATGCGCGTTGACGAAATATTGCGCCGACCGTCGGTCACCCTTGAGTTGTTCGAAAAACATTCGCCCGAGCTTGACGGAATAATGCCGTCCGCGCGTCTCGAAGTGTACGCGCAAATACGTTACGACAGTTATCTGCGCAGACAGAGCGCCGAGCTAAGAGAAAAATCGCGGCTTGAAAATATGCGGTTGCCGTCGGATCTCGATTACCGTACAGTGGACGGGTTAAGACTCGAAGCGCGTGAAAAGCTGTGCGCCGCCAAACCTTTATCGATAGGTCAGGCGTCGCGCGTACCGGGTGTAACGCCGGCGGACGTGTGGGTGCTTATCGGACGGTTAAGGCAGAATTAAGCAAGAGCCGGACTTTAAATAATTCAAGACATCATTTGATTTTTATTCCGTTATGACATCGGCAAACAAATTTACTAAAAAAAAGCTATTGGCATATTTTCTTAAAGGCAGTCTTTCGCTGTTTATAGCTGTAATAATTTCGAGCTTGATGATCACGCTTATAAGATCTATAGTTCCGCAGATCATAGGCTTTACTATAGATTGCGTGCTTGGCGACGTACAGCCTACCGGTATGTATGCGAGCATAGCGGCGGCATGCGGCGGCGTCGATCGCATAAAAGCCGATATTTGGATAATGGCGGCGGCTATAATCGTTATTGCCGTCGCGGAATTCGTATTCCACTACTGTCGCATTTATCTTACTGCGCGCGCAAATCAAGTATTGATGAAACGAATGCGAAACACGCTGTTTTCGCACATTCAGCGGTTGCCTTTGGCGTTTCTCAATTCGCACAATACGGGCGATATTATTCAACGCTGTACTTCGGACGCGGACACTATATCTAACTTTATATCGGGTCAGTTGCTTTCGCTGTTCCGCATTATACTGCTATTGCTGTTATCGTTCGTGTTCATGTTTATGACCGACGTGCGGCTTGCCGCAATAGCTTCGGCGTTTATTCCGCTACTAATAGGCTACTCGGTTTTCTTTTATTTTAAAGCCGGCAAGCATTTTAAAAAGTGCGACGAACAGGAGGGCGTATTGTCAACGTACGCGCAGGAAAATTTGACGGGCGCGCGCGTCGTGCGTGCGTTCGGCAAAGAGCGGTACGAGCGCGACAAGTTTGAAAAACAGAACGTTTACTATACAGGGTTGTGGGTACGGCTCGAAAAGTTTTTGGCGATGTTCTGGACGTCGAGCGACTTTCTTGCGGCGATGCAACTTATGTTCATTGTGGTTATCGGCACGGTGTTTTGCGTTAACGGCGGAATGACCGCCGGCAGTCTTGTTGCGTTTATTTCGTACAATACGATGATGATAGGTCCCGTAAACGAACTGGGCAGAATAATATCCAACCTGAGCAAAGCCGGAGTTTCGCTCGGCAGGATAGGCGAGATCATGAACGCCGAAGAAGAAGATTACGGAACGGACGAAGGCGCGCTGTCTGGCGATATAGAGTTCGAAAATGTCGTTTTCGAGTACGAGAACGGAAAGCCCGTTCTTAAAGGCGTCAGCTTCACCGTGCCGCAAGGCAGTACGCTTGGTATAATCGGCGGTACAGGCAGCGGTAAGTCCACTATCGCCTGTCTTCTCGACGGACTGTATCCCGTATGTTCGGGCGCAATAACCGTTGGCGGACGAAATATCAACGATATTCCGCCTTTGACGTTGCGCAAAAATATCGGATACGTTCTACAGGAAGGGTATATTTATTCGCGCACTATTGACGGAAATATCGGAATGGCGGCGGATAATGCGGAACGCGCTGATATCGAGCGCGCCGCGGATATCGCGTGCCTATCCGATAATATCTCGGGTTTTGCGCACGGTTACGATACTGCTGTCGGCGAACGCGGAGTGACGCTTTCGGGCGGACAGAAACAGCGCGTGGCGATAGCGCGCACCGTGATGCGCGACGCGCCGTATATAATACTCGACGATTCGCTGTCCGCGATAGACAGCGATACCGACGCGAAGATCCGCGCCAATCTTAAAAAAGAATTTGCAAATTGCACCGTAATAATAATTTCGCACCGAATAACAACGGTGATGCACGCCGATAACATAATCGTAATGGACGGCGGCAGGATAGCGGAGCGCGGTACGAACGAACAGTTGTTGGCAAATAACGGTATCTACAAAAGCATATACGATCTTCAGATGTCGCTCCCCGAAGAAATAAGAGGGGAGGTGAATAATGAAAACTGAAAACGGAATGTATTCTACAAGGAAAACGCGATTTTTCGGGTTGGGAAAAATGCGCCCGTACGTGAGCGCATATAAAGGCACGTTCGTTATGCTTGTTCTGTGTACGCTTGCAGTGAGCGCGCTCAATACGGTCACGCCCCTTTTTCAAAAATACGCGATAGATAATTTTATCGCAAACAGCACACTCGACGGTCTGCTGCCATTCGTGTCGTTGTACGTTGCGGTAAATATAATGATAATGGTAACCGACTTTTTCGGCGCTTACGGGTGTTGTAAGCTTGAAATGTATCTGTTGCGCGATATGCGGCGAAATGCGTTCAACCACTTGCAAACCTTGTCGGTTTCGTACTTTAACCGTAACAGCGTGGGCAAACTCCATGCCCGTATAATGAGCGACACGAGCGTCATATCGAGTACTCTGTCATGGGACGTTTACCGCAGTGTATGGAATATGGCGTACATGCTCGGCGCGGCGATCGTAATGTTTGTTCTCGATCCGATATTGGCGCTGTGCGTGCTTACGGTTGTACCGCTCGTTATAGTGGTTTCGATATATTTTCAGCGCAAGCTGACCAAACTGCACCGCCGCGCGCGCGAAATAAATTCCGAGATAACGGGCGGATTCAACGACGGGATAACGGGCGCTCAGACGTCCAAAACGCTTGCCGTGGAGAGTAAGCTCGACAACGAATTCCGCAAGCATACCGACGATATGAAACGCACTTGGCAAAAGATAGGGCATCACCGCGCGCTGTTCTATTCCATAATAGCGTTTTCGGCGTCCGTAGCTTTGGCGCTCGTTTTGTGGTACGGCGGCGTGATAACGCAACGCGGTCTTATGATCATAGGCACGCTGTCCGTGTTTATGACGTATGCGCAAGGCATTGTGGAACCCGTGCAGTGGATGGTTGACGCGCTCGGGGATATGGTATCCATAAAGGTCAATATAGAAAGATTTTCCGCGCTTACCGAAAGTACGTGCGACGTAGAAGATACGCCCGAGGTAATAGAAAAATACGGGGATACGTTCAACCCGAAACGCGAGAATTGGGAAAAGCTCGACGGCGATATCGAGTTTGACGACGTTACGTTTAAATATCCCGACGGCGAAGAATATATTTTAGAACATTTTAACTTAAAAGTGCCTAAAGGCTCGAATGTCGCGATAGTGGGCGAAACGGGCGCCGGAAAATCGACACTCGTAAACCTTGTGTGCCGTTTTTTCGAACCGACGAGCGGAAGAATACTTATAGACGGCAGGGACGCGCGCGAGCGGTCGGTCGGGTGGTTGCACGCCAATATCGGTTACGTTTTGCAAACTCCGCATTTGTTTTCGGGCACCGTGCGCGAAAACTTGATGTACGGCAAGCCCGACGCAACGGACGCACAGCTCGACGAAGCGGTAAAAAGCGTCAATGCCGACGGTATAATCGCGCGTATGGAAAACGGATACGATACGTTAGTGGGAGAGGGCGGAAATACACTGTCTACAGGCGAAAAACAATTGCTGTCGTTTGCGCGCGCCATACTAACCAATCCGGCGATTTTCGTACTTGACGAGGCAACTTCGTCCATCGATACGCTTACCGAGCGCCTTATCCAAAACGCCGTGGAAAAGCTCATGGACGGAAGAACGAGCTTTGTCATAGCACACAGACTTTCGACCGTGCGTTCCGCCGATATAATACTTGTAGTAGACGACGGAAAAATAACGGAACGCGGTACGCATGAACAGCTTTTGGCAAAACGCGGCGCGTACTACAATCTGTATATACGTCAGTTCAAAGAAGAGAACGTCGCGGCAAGCGTGAATAAGTGAGTGAAATTGTCGCTGTAATAGCAAAACCCCTCAAGGCGTTACCGAGAGGGGTTGTGTGTGTTTTTGCGTACAACAAAATTCATCACTTTAATTATAAAAATAAATAACAAACATTGTCAAGCATTTAAAATCGGTCTAAAAGTCAGAAGACTTTTAGACCGACATGCTTGGAGCTACTGGGCGGACTCGAACCGCCGACCTGCTGATTACGAATCAGCTGCTCTACCAACTGAGCCACAGTAGCAAAATGCAAGATATAAAGATGAGAGTCGGCGGCGAGAAGAACCGCCGCAGCCCGTAGGGCTGTCATCGCGTAAGCGATGTACCTGCTGCTACGAAGCACGAGCGGAGCGAGTATTACGAATCAGCCGGTCCAACTGAGCCACAGTAGCAAAATACAAAGATATAAAGATGAGAGTCGGCGGAGAGAAGAACCGCCGTATGCCGTAACGCGTTATAGTTTACGCAACGGGAATAATATACCATAATTATTTTCGGTTGTCAAGGAAATTATTGATATAATTGTTACGATTTGGCTTATATGAATAAAGAGTCGGAAAACGCGGATCTGTAAATTGCATTACGCATTGACAAGTTTTTATATTATATGATACAATTATATCATTAAAATTATCGGGCGGAATAATGAACTGCAAATACATATTATCTATCGATCAGGGAACTACGAGTTCGCGCGCGGTGGTTTTCGACGGTCGCGGCGAATCGAAAGCTATAGCTCAAGCGGAATATGCGCAGTTATATCCTCGCGACGGGTGGGTGGAACACGATCCGCTCGAAATTTATTCGTCGGTCGCCGCCGTGACATCGGAGGCGCTTGCGCGGTGCGGACTCAACCGCAACGAGATAGCCGCTATAGGAATAACCAATCAGCGCGAAACGACAATAGTATGGGACAAGCATACGGGTTCGCCTGTTTATAACGCAATTGTTTGGCAATGCCGCCGCACTGCGGAGGTTTGCGATAAACTGAAGGCGGACGGCTGTGCCGAAACGGTCTACGCCAAAACGGGTCTGCCGCTCGACGCGTACTTTTCCGCCACAAAACTTGCCTGGATACTCGACAACGTGTCGGGTGCGCGCGAAAAAGCGGAAAAAGGCGATCTGTTGTTCGGCACGGTGGATACATATCTGATGTGGAAGCTGTCGGCAGGCGCGATTTTCGCGACCGACTATACAAACGCATCGCGCACTATGCTGTTCAATATCCATACGCTCGAATGGGATAAAGACCTGTTGAAGTTGTTTCGCATTCCTTGCGGTATGCTTCCCGAAGTGCGTCCGTCGGGAAGTCTGTTCGGACATACCGACGTAGCGGTGTTCGGTGCGCGCGTGCCTATCGCCGGTGTCGCCGGCGATCAGCAATCCGCGCTTTTCGGACAGCGTTGTTTTAAAAGCGGCAAAGCCAAGAGCACTTTCGGCACGGGCTGTTTTCTTTTGATGAACACCGGCAACGACGCGGTCGTGAGCAAGCACGGGCTTATAACTACGCTTGCGGCAAGCGCCGACGGCAAACCGACGTATGCTATAGAGGGCAGTGTTTTCGTCGGCGGCGCGATAGTTCAATGGTTGCGCGATCAGATGCAATTGGTACGGACGTCTGCGGAAACTGAGCGGTATGCCAAATCGGTCGAAGATACGCTCGGAGTGTATATAGTTCCGGCGTTTGTCGGGCTGGGCGCGCCGTATTGGGATCCTTACGCGCGCGGCACGATAACGGGCATTACACGCGGTACGACGCGCGAACATTTTATACGCGCAGCGCTCGAGAGCATAGCTTATCAAGTGAACGACGTGCTGGTGGCAATGGAAAAGGATTGCGGAATCAAAGTGGATCGGCTCGCGGTAGACGGCGGCGCGTCTGCCAACAATGCGTTAATGCAGTTTATGTCCGATATTTCGGCGCTCGATGTAGTTCGTCCCAAAACAATAGAAACTACGGCGCTCGGCGCGGCATATCTTGCCGGACTGACCGTTGGCGCGTTCGATATGGCGGAGCTTGAAAAGCCGAACGACGGCGAAACTTTGTTCAAGCCGAACATGGACGCGCAAAAACGCGCCAAACTGTTAGACGGCTGGACTGCGGCGGTAAAAAGAGCGCGCTATAACGATAACGTATAAAATTAAAACTCCATTAAAAATCGGTCACGTGGTAAAAAATGCTTGTACAATTCGGTCAAACGTGATATACTACTGAATAAGGAAATTTTAAGTAGGGGTTTTATGCCCTAAATCGGGTGTAGACGTACTTAGAACGACCGATTCGGAGGAATCGTATTTGAAAACAAGCACTAAGGTATTGATAGCGGTCATAAGCGTTATTCTTATAGGCGTCATCATCGGCGTTATTGTTTACGCGTCCATGGGATTGCAAGAGAAAACGTATACGGAACTCGTGAACGATATAAACGACGGAAGCGTAGTAGAGATATATCTCGAAAACGATACCGCTTATGTCCGCACGGACGACAGCGGCAAATCTTATAAATATAAGGTTTTTTCGCGTTACGAACTTGTAATCGAAGCCGTCGATAAATATGTAGGCAACGATGAAGATAAGCAGATAATCCTGTCCTTCAACGATCGTTACGCAACTTCTATTACGGAATATATTATTCCCGTACTCGGTCTTGTGCTGCTCGTCGTTCTGATGATATTCATGTTTAAAGCGATGGGCAATGCCAACAAAACCACAATGGATTTCGGTAAGACCAAGACCAACATGCAAAATCAGCTTAAGGTCAGGTTTGCCGACGTTGCCGGAGCGGAAGAGGAAAAAGAGGAGCTTAAAGAGATCGTCGAGTTCCTTAAAAATCCGCAGAAGTTTACCGCAGTCGGCGCGCGCGTTCCGCACGGCGTACTGCTTGTAGGTCCGCCCGGAACGGGTAAAACGTTGTTCGCCAAAGCCGTCGCCGGCGAGGCGAACGTGCCGTTCTTCTCTAAATCGGGTTCGGACTTTGTGGAAATGTTCGTAGGCGTAGGCGCGTCGCGCGTGCGCGATCTGTTCGATCAAGCCAAAAAGAATATGCCGTGCATAGTGTTTATAGACGAGATAGACGCGGTAGGACGGCAACGCGGCGCCGGTATGGGCGGCGGTAACGACGAACGCGAGCAAACGCTTAACCAATTGCTTGTGGCTATGGACGGTTTCGAGTCCAACGAGCATATCATCGTAATGGCGGCTACCAACCGCAGCGACGTTCTCGATCCGGCTCTTATGCGTCCCGGCAGATTCGACAGGCAGATATATGTCAACTTGCCCGACGTGCGCGGAAGGGAAGCGATATTCAAGGTTCACGCGCGCAACAAACCGCTTGCAGCCGACGTGGATTTCCAAACACTTGCGCGCATCACAAGCGGCTTTTCGGGCGCGGATATAGAAAATCTGCTTAACGAAGCTGCAATACTTGCGGCGCGCGAAAACCGTACGCGCATATCTATGGAAGATATGTTCGAAGGTATCGATAAGGTAGTAATGGGTCCGCAAAAGAAATCGCGGCTCGTCACGCCCGTCGATCAGCGTATCACAGCTTACCACGAAGCGGGACATGCGATCGTTGCGCGTATGACAAAGGGTTGCGATCCCGTTCAGGAAGTTTCGATAATCCCTCGCGGTCAGGCTGCCGGATATACCATGTACAGACCCGATAACGATAACAACCACATATCGCATAGCAAAGTGCTCGGTATGCTCGCTCAGGCAATGGGCGGACGCGCGGCGGAAGAGCTTGTTATAGAGGACTACACGGCAGGCGCGGTCGGCGATATTCAGCAAGCGACAAACATAGCGCGCAAGATGGTCACCGAGTGGGGCATGTCGGAGAAAGTCGGTCCCGTGTATTACGGCGGCAGTCAGGAAGTGTTCCTCGGCAGAGATTATCAAACCCAGCATTCTTATTCGGAACAAGTGGCGTCGCAGATAGACGGAGAAGTAAAGCGTTTGCTCGACGAAGCGCATGCCAAGGCGCTCAAGATACTTTCCGACAATCGCAAGATCATGGAAAACATGGCGCGCGTGCTGTTGGAATGCGAAACGATATATACCGAAGAAGTGGATATGCTTATGTCGGGAGCGTCGCCGGACGAGGTCAAAAAAGCGCTTAACGAGCGGCTCAGTTACAAAGCGGCGCACAAAGGCGAAATGGAAAAAGCACCTGTTAAGAAGCTTTCTGACTTTAAGCCGATAGCCGAACCCGAAAAAGTAAGTACGATAGGCGGTGACACGGAACCCGATAGCTTGTCGGATCGGCAGGATCCCGTTGAAGCGAAAGGTACGGAAACGAGCGATAGCGACGCCGAAAAATCGGGACACAGTACCGTCAAAAAGCCTATCAAGCGCAGTACCGCCAAAACAAAGACGTCCGATGACGAAAACAAAGCGGACGGCGGAGACGGCAAATAGTACAAATTCAAACTCCAATCAATAAATTCGGACGGAAACAATATGGCGAAGAAAAACAAAACAATCAAAAAGACGAATAACGTTACGGTCACAAAGAGCGCGCACAGAACGTCGAATATAATAGTGTCTGTCGTCGGCGGCATTACGGCGCTCATACTCATAGCGATCGCCGTGCTGTGCGCCGTGCGTGTAGATCCGCTCGATAAGCTCGAAAGCCCCGAGCGTTACGATTTTTACGACCTCGGCAAATCATCCACGTCGCCGGAGTCTACTAACGATAATATCCAGAGTAAGTTGCGCAACGCCATGAGCGATATGGATTTCAATATCATGAGCGCGATACTTCAATGGAATTGGGATTATTCGTATAACTTTGTCCGCAATACGAACGGCGATAAAATAAAAATGTCCGCCGAGGAAGTGGATAACATTGCGCCGTCGAGCGAGCAGTATATGGTAGAGTATATTTACAAGTCTGCCGAAATAGTCGACGGCGAAGTTCAACTGTCGTCCGTTAAGTCGCTTAACGTCGACGGCGAAACCGTTTACTTCGACAGAGTAAAGGTGCTTATCGGGAATAGCGACGGCAGTGTGGGCGAGATATATCTGTACCCGTACATTTACGATCGAGTAAAGAATAAAGTCGCCGACGACGGCGTTGCGTATGAAACGTATACCGTGACCGCAGTTAAAGTGCGCGCAAATACGTCCGATACCTATGTCGCTCTCGGTGAAATAGCAACTTTAATAAAGAACGGATAACTATTGCGATAGCAATACAAAAGCTTTGCTTTTATAATAAATGAGCAGGCGCAGCGGTGC
>Ga0137307_100790_pt1 | contig 25733 bp, 40 predicted proteins | sample NAcewD2O_March_2_FD_97180 | JGI IMG/M metagenome (GOLD analysis project Ga0137307, IMG submission 97180) | Mouse cecal microbial communities from Vienna, Austria - N-Acetylglucosamine amended D2O_March | ecosystem: Host-associated > Mammals > Digestive system > Large intestine > Cecum | place... | reverse complement strand
GCTTTTGCATTGTCGGTTGCCTCAGTGCTTATGATTGCATTTGCTTCTGCATAGCTTGGCCGTCAGCGTGGCCCGTTGTGCAGGAAGGGAGGTGACGGTTTGCGAGTAACCATCGACGGAACCCCGGAAGAAATCGCCGCCCTTGTGTTAGCGGCACAAGAGCGGCGGGAGATGTCGCCGGAAGCGTTTAACAGGGCATTGGACACCGCGTTAGTGTCCGTTTCCTCTGTTAAAACAGTAGAACGAAAACAGATAAGGAAGATGGAATCATACGGTTTTTCCCCGTCCGGATTCAATCAGATTATCGTGTTCAGGAGCGAAGAAGATTTTAAAGAGGCTTTGACCTTCAACCATAACATGACGGCTATCATGGGGGACGACAAGCACACAAAGGAATTCTATCCAGGTGTGTTCATCGCCGGAGTTAAGGCCAGTTTACCTCGGGGAAAATAGGCGGACTTACTCGTTCCCACTCAAATACAATTTTGTATGGAGGCCCATCATCAATGATATCGTCAATATGCTTCCAACCATTTTGCGTATATGCAAAGATGACAGCTTCCAATTCTTGAGGGTAAATGCTTTTCATTTGGTAGATATAACGAAATCCCTTCCTGGACATTTTATCACCTCCATAACAGAAATTCTATTCTCGGCCCCGCAGACTTTACAGATTACATCCATCGTTAAAATCATTTTTCACCTGCTTTCTATTTTTGAGGGGATAATCAATGAGAGACGATAAGATTCAAACTGGACTGCGAATTCCCCAGAAACGGTATGAGGAACTAACAACAATCGCAGAAGAGATGGGCGTTTCGCTTAATTCTCTGATCTTGATGCTGGTGGACCTTGGTTTGACATTGCGAAATGGCCGGGTCATTCTCCAGAGGGAAGAGTAATAGGCCCTATCCGGTTTTCGTAGTCCTCGACGTACTTTTGCGCGGCATATTCAAGCAGATTGTTTAACGAGCGGTTTTCCTTTGCTGCAATGATACGCAATTGTTCGTAAAGCGTTTCGTTCAATCGCAATCCTGTGGTGTCACAAAAAGCCCATCTCTTGATACTATGAAAACACTTGTATACGCAATGGGCTATACTCTGAAAGACTTAGATGATGGTATCGAAAGCAGTGATACACTCAGCAAAAAGGAGCGTTCCCACATAAAAAAATACCGCTCCCTTGACCCATACGGGAAGGAAGCGGTAGACGGTGTGTTAGATGTGGAGTTTCGGCGTTGTGAAGCAGACCGGCAGGCCGACAGAGCCACCGCCCTGCGGGAACAGCAGCAACAGATGGAAGCTAGTGAGATGATGTAACCGGAAAAGGTGATCCGATTTCGGGTGTCTGAATATACCATGCCCATGAGCGCCGGAACCGGGCAGGAAGCTGGGCAAGAGTTCCCCAAGGATCGAGAGCTTGTCAAAGCCCCTCCGCGCGGAACGTCTTATATTTCGCACGTCAACGGTGAAAGCATGGAACCCACTTATCACAATGGGGATATGGTCTTTGTTCACGCCTGCGAGGAAATCCCTATCGGCAGAATCGGGGTATTCCTTATGGATGGGAAACAGTGGATTAAGGAGCTTGGGGACGGCGTTCTGATCTCCCGTACCCTGCTCCAGAAGAAATCCCCTGTAGCCGCAATGGTTGCAGGGGTTTCTATTGTGCCGCAATGGATACAGGCGGCAAGAAAATTTATATATTATGAATTGATTTCATAATATCTGAACTAAATTCATGTTTTATAAACCAGATTTGCACATGGATTTACACACGGGGAAAGGGAGGCAAATGCCCCCCCCTTAATCAATGCCTTACGATATACTGATAATACCGCGCCAGTTTTTCAGGCTGTGCGTCCTTGTCGTCCAGGAAGGCCTTTGCCATATAGGCGTAGAAATCCATACTGCTGCATCCGGATTTCTCCGCAGCCTTGACGTAATCTGAATACATCATGTTCATCGCCAAATAGTATTCCAGTGGGTCGCACTGGATTCCCCTTTGGTTTCGGGCTTCCTCAGTCTTTTCCATGGACCAGTGAGGGCCACGGGACCCGTCGGCGTTCTCCATCTGCCGGGTCCACTCCATAGCGGTCTCCCGAGTCATGGGCTGGGCCTCGCTTCCGGAGCTGTAGCCCATCTGAGCACCGCCCCGCCGGTAAGCCGTTTCGTCCATGTTCTGGCGGCGTCCGGCGTCGGTGCGGTACTCCCGGCCAAACTCCGGCGGGGTCCTGGCAGAATCGTCCTCCATGACAAAACCGATCTTATTCCGGGGGCGGCTGTACTCCTGGTGCCGGTCAGACTCGTATACGGGCGGAACATAGGGTGTCGTCATAGGATAATGGCTTTCAGGCCGGTATGCCTGCCGATCGTCCCAATACCGGCTGTCAGCCCACATACCCGCGCCGTCGTTTTGAGGTGCAAACCGTCCATCATCGTAATGTTCACGTCCGCGGCGGTCCCGGAAGCGGGCATCAGTGCCGTAGCTGCCGGACTCAGAACGGCCAAAGTCGGAACTGTAGCCGACTCTACCGTAATTCATCTGACCGCTTTCGTCGTATCCAGATCGGCCATAATCGGGACGGCCATCATAAGACCGTCCGCTGCCCTGTCTTCCTTGTCCGGCGGACATCAACAGCATTCTAGTGCTTCTCTTCATCTGTCAGTCCCCCCCTTTCAGGCAGTAGGTGTCACAGGAGCAGTGGGTGCCGTTCCGTTAATGCTGGCAAGAGAGTTGTCCGGGCAAGGGCAAGTCTTACCCAGGAGACGGAACGTTCCGCCGGTAGCACTGGTGGATACTAATGTATTCACACGCCTGGTTCATCTGGGGGTGCGGCGTTTTCGGCACACCGCCCAGGAGGGTTAGACCTCCCGGGAAAGCGCGTTGTACTGGTCAATCTCTTTGCCCTTGAGCCAGCCGTAAACATACCACACTTGCAGCACCTCCTGATGGGTGCCCTTGCGATATCGCAGGTAGCAAGCACCTCAGACAGGACGCTAAGCGTGATTTCTTTTCTTGTCATGTTAATTCCCTCCCGCCAGTTTGGGCTGTCTATCATGTGTGATTACCGGGGATGGTACCCCATAACAGGGCAGATTGCTGGGCTGTGTTGCCTCTTGTTGTTATTATAATAACATGGTTTAACCATGTAATCAATAGTGAATATTTACAAAAAATAAATTTAGTTTTGTAGAAAATATACATGGTTATACCATATAATATTTGATATAATATGTGACGAGGTGATATTATGGGTTTGACTGATGCAAAAAGAAGAGCAAATAACAAATACATTGCTGCTAATATGACCGTTTTGGGATGCAAAATGCGCAAAGACAAAGCAGATCGATTCAAGATGGCCTGTAAATTAGCTGGAACTACTCCAAATGCTGTATTTACCAAAGCTGTTAATGCGTTTTTGGGCGAAAAAGAAGAGGCCGGGGATTAAATTCCTCGGTCCTCTTCTTTTGCGTTATTCAATTCTGTACTTTTTAGATTTTGTCTTTTATGGATCTGATACGGCGGTCCACAGTGGGAACAGACAGGCGCAAGGCTTCTGATATCTGCACACGGGATTTTCCGCGCACACAGAGGTCGAAGACGGCCTGCTCCTCATCGGTGAAATTACAATCCCTGCGGTATCGCTGACAATCCGATAGAATCAGGCAACGCAGGAGGTTCATTTACACCTTCCCGATTTTCTTTGCGAACCGATAGAGCATGGAGCACATCTGCTGGCGAGTGATGTTCTGGGAGAGCATCAGATCTCCGGAGCTGTTTCCGGTGAGGATGCCATTCTTTTTTGCCCACTCGACCGCTTCTTTGTGGGCGGGGCTGGGGGTATTGTCCATAGGTTTGACCTCCTTATCATAGTTTTGGCGGATGTAGGCTTTGACGGTATAGGTCTGGCGGGTTTTGCGGCAAACCATCCCGCCGTTGGACTGACTGCCGGAAGAACCGGGGGATGTGTTGCCCTCAATTGCGGTGATGGTATTGCCGGAGACGGATTCCACGATGCCGGTATGCCCAAAGGTGTAGATCACGATGTCCCCAGCACGCGGCGCGGAAGTCTTGACCTGATCCGGATGATTACGCTTGTACCAGTTCAGCAGTTCGCTACAAGACGCCGTGACGCAGGGCAGACGCATATCGGCACGGGCAAAGCACCACTGGACAAAGGCCATACACCAGGGGTAGGAGGAACCAGACACGGACTTGCCATAATACCAGGTATTGTACTTGACATTGTTGGAGTTTGCCGGGGACTCCTTAACGCCCAATTCCTTCTGCGCAACATCTAAGATATTTTTAGCCGTTGCCATCGTTGCCACCCTCTGCATAGGCGTGGTTGGAGTCGTAGATAGTTGTGGACCGGGTGACAACAGTGCTTGTCCCTGTAACGGTATCCACAGCATCCTGTACGCCATCCACGGTCGTCTTGACGCTCTCTGCATCTACCTTGCCCTCTGCCATGATGTACGCCACCACGGAGGCCACAGACACCACAGCACCCGCCACAGTGCTGATGGTGTTTTCGTCAAGGCCGAAGACCATTGCCAGGCCAGCGACGATTCCAGCAATTGCCGCCCAAAGTTTGCGGCTACTGAGTTTGCGTTTCCAGTCAATCTTGTTCATATAGTACCTTCTTTCTCCGGATTTGCTCCGGTTTTTAACTTTTTGGGCCATTTTTGTTAACAAAAATTTTTTACGCTAATTTTAGCATTTTCTATTGACAAACCGCTAATATTAGCGTATAATAAGAAACATCAAGAGGGGAAACCCAAGGAGGAAAACAAAATGAAGAAGTACAATCTGTCTAGCATCATGAAGGCCGCATGGGTACGGTTCAAGAAGTTCAACGCTCCCTATAACGGCAAGATCGTTCACACTTTCGGCGAGTGCCTGAAAGATGCTTGGGCTGAGGCTAAGAAAGCTGCCCGCGTGTTCACCGGCATCGTACGCAATGTGCAGGTCGCTGGGACCATGATGCACCCCGTTCTGGTCAATGTCGATATGGACACTCTGACCGTGACCGGCAACACTTTCCCTGTGCGTAAGCTGATGCGGGAGCTTGGCCTTGATTGGGACAAGGAGAACAAGGCTTGGACCGGGACCCGTGAAACCCTGAATGCCCTTTGTGTTAAGTTTGCCTGATTTTAAGGAGGAAAAGATGAATAGCCTTAATCCTATCAACTGGGGCAAATTGCCCGAAAAAATCTTGAATTCCATCGAGGCCGCAAAAGCGGAATATGGGTGGGATAGCATTGGAATCCGTATACAAGAAGATATCCCCTTCACGGTCGGTCCTATCAATCATGTTTCTCGCGTATGGATTGATGGTGAAGAAACCGAAGAAGAATTGCCTGGCATTTGCGCGATTTCTGCGACTTGCATCAATATCTTGTGCAAGGCAGCTACTTGTTATATTGGGGATCATGTTGCCATCATTGCAGGTGATGTTGTACAGTACGGAGAAGACTTAGGTGAAGTAATTATGTCAGACGCCGAAGTGGTGGAGGTATTAGTATGAGGCGCAAATATAGAGACTGCCAGCGAGCGGACGGTGATTGCACCGCCTGCTCTTTGGTCAACTATGGACGGGACTGCCACAACCGGACGATTGTCAGCCTGGAGTGGACGCGGCTGGCGGTTGGGATGTCTCAAAAGAAGCTTGCGGAAAAGTCCGGCGTGAACATCCGGCAGATTCAGCGGGTGGAGCTGGGGGAGGCGGAGGCCGGAAACCTGACCGCCAAGAACCTCCTTGCTCTGGCTGATGCTCTTGGCGTAGAAGTAAGGGATTTGATTTGATATGGGGAAAAAATTGGATTTAACTGGGCAGGTTTATGGGGATTTGACGGTTCTGGAAGACACTGGAAAGCGGTTCCATAGAAGTGTTGTCTGGCTTTGCCATTGCTCTTGTGGGAATGAATGCGAAGTCCCTGCTATGCATTTGCGATCCGGGTCTAAAACAAATTGTGGATGCAAAAAACGGAAAATTGAAAAGAGAAAGCAACCGGGAATAAAAGACATATCTGGGTTAGTTTTTGGGGAGCTTACAGCAATAAGGCCGACTGAAAAGCGACAATCCGGAAGCATTGTCTGGGAATGCTTATGCTCTTGTGGGAAAACAGTCTATGAGCCCGCTATAATGCTCAGATATGGAAGTGCTTCTTCATGCGGTCATAATCGAGGCAGGAAAAAGGGGCCAAATAGTGGGAAAAATTTAACAGGGAAAATATTCGGTGAACTTACAGTACTAAGGTATACTGATGAACGGAATAGCTATGGCGGAATCCTTTGGGAATGTCAATGCTCTTGCGGTAAAATTTGCAAATTCTCCACAGGCGATTTGATCAGAGGAATTGTAAAATCTTGTGGCCATGAAAAACTTGATTTAAAAAGCGGTAAAAGGCCTGTTTTAAGCGAAAATGATAAATTAGATTTGCTAATAAATGAAAAGATAGATTTAGTTGGAACGCGTGTGGGAAGGCTTGTAGTATTAGGTGGAATAAAGAGAAGCATTTCATATTGGTTTTGCCGTTGCGACTGCGGACGCCCGATAATATTGGAAGCAGATGTTGCAAAAAAACAAAAATCTTGTGGGAGTTGTCTTTCTAAATGCTCTAATAAAACTGATGCAATTTGCCCAGTTTGCAAAGGTGAGTTCCCAATTGTTTTTGACGGCAATCCAACCCCACAATTTTGTGAAGAATGCTCAAAAATATATGCTGTAAATCGCTATTTTATATGCCCAGTTTGCGACAAACTTTTTAGATCTGCAAGCGTAGACAATGCAATAACTTGCCATGATGAATTGTGTGAAAAATTTTGGAGCAGTTATATGCGCAGAAGAATAAGTGAAAAAACTTGGATAAGTTATATGCATGGAAGAGTAGGAAGTAGAAAAACTATAGAGAATTTAAAAAAAGCTAATGATGCGTTAAAGATCTCTCCAAATTCTGGACGTTTTGTGTCAAATAATAGGGCGAAAATTTGGACGTTAGTTGACCCATCTGGTAATGAAATTGTCGTTCGGAACCTTCTCTTATGGGCACGTGAAAATGCGGGATTATTTGGAAAACCAAACAACGACAAATCAGCGTCCCAGATTTCCAGTGGATTTAAGGCAATCGCAAAGACTTTGGCCGCAAATCAAAACGTGTCAGGAAAACCAACAAAGGCTAAGACATACTTTGGCTGGACCTTAAAAGAGATACCGAAAAAGCCAGAAGATTAGATTTGCATCAAACCGCTCGCCCCATGTGGCCGGGCGGTTTATTCTTCGTCGTCTTTCTCCCCAGCGCGAACTTTGCTGATCTTGATTCCTGCCAGCAACAGGGCTTCTACCCCGCCAGCGCCCAGAGTATACTGTATCAGCGTATCCGGCACGGAATCCTTGATGCAGAAGATCACGGTCATGGCAACGATAAACGTCACGGCAAAGAGGCCCATTGCCAAAAGGATAAAGTTTGAAGTCTTCACAGGCCCACCCTCCCCAGAAGGAATGCAATCACAGCCGCCAAGACAGCCCAGATCGCCTTGTCTACGATGCCGTCCCAGCGTTTGGCGGGTTTGGATTCCAGCGCTTCCAGCTTCCCGCAAAGGTTATCATGGCGGTGGGTGAGGGTGTCCAGTTTGTCCAGGATGGTATCATAACGTTCGTTCTGGATTGCGTTGGTCAGCTCGACTTTGTTCAGCCGGTCCCGCAGTTCCTTGTGGTCCTCGCCGTTTTGCTTTTGCAGATCAATCAACTGCTGCTCCAGGCGCGTCAGGTCCGCGCAGGGTTCCGAGCATTTTTCAGATATGGATATCACCTCCTCCTGAATTGGTCCGTCGAAAGTGTATAGTCAGCATACTGCAAAATCTGTTTGGGCATTTTATCATCTCCTTTTGGTCACTGCTTCATGATGTAGCAAAGAGCGTAGTAAGGGGGCATATTGTTGTGGGGTTTATTATTACCCTGGACCCCGGTCATAGCATTATTAGAGCCATAAGAGTTGCCCTTAGTGCCGAGTATATTTTTGACTGGCGCTAAAGTATCTTCCTTGTCGATCATGTTCAGTGAGTGTACATGACCGGGCAACTCTAGAACAGTCAACTTATGTGTTGCTTCGCCGCCCGTATCTCCTACATTATAGGTACTTCCTGCCCCAACCACAAAACGGTCCCTCAAGTCTGGTGTCCCATTATCGCCATTGCAAAGCACCCAGCCAGCAGGAATATCCGTTGTTGCACCGGACCACATGACAATAACTCCAGACGGAACCCCGGACAGTCCCGCGATAGCTGATTGTGTGACAACCGGGTCGCCGTTGAGTTCGAGCGAACCGTCCCCGCCTCCAGTATCGTAAAAGATCAAAAGGGGTCCCTCGCAGAGTTGCATTTCGACCCTATCAGGTCCAAAGAGCATGTGTGCTTCTGCTCCAGTTCCACTTTCTATCTGTTGGCAGATTACCCCATCGCCAATTTGAATTTGGGATTTCGTTGAATCGTTGTAATTTGTTACGGATATTTCAACGGGGAAGTTGTGGATACCATCCGGATTAACTATACCCGATAGAAAAAATTCAGTCAATCGGCTCTGATCTTCATCAGATGACAAAAGACACCTGCCACTCCCCAAAAACAGCCCAGTTTTAAACATATCAGGATCGCCAGAGGAAATAACCGCAACATCCTCTGCAGTTGACATTGCATTGGCAGGGTCCAGACTAAATTTAACAGAGTCATCCTGCGTGCCGAAAAGAAAAGCAGCGTCCTCCGGAAGTGTTCCGCCGGTCTTTTTCAGGTATGTATTTTCCGCTTCTTCCCTGTCCTGTTTCCCGGCAAGACGGGATTGAATCCAGGACGTGAAGCGCTTGAGTCCTGTGGTATCAAGGTAGCCCATGTTCAATTCTCCCCGGTGATGGCGTCGATTTCCTCGTTGGTGATCGCCTGGATCTCAAACATCTCGCCAAGAGCGTCCCAAGCGGCACCTGTCCATGCGTAATTCATGCCAGTGTCTTCCACGTTCCACACGTCGCCAATCACATTACCACTTTCCGGCAGTGCGCCATAACTGGGCTTGCTGCCTTTATACTTATAGACGGAGGCCAAATCACTTTTCAGAGCCAGGTCCGGCTTGTTCTGCACATTGCTCCAATCTACTGCGTCAGCCGTCCCGCCGCCGGTGGCAGAGAGAACGCCGCCTACAATGTTCAGACCGGCTCCAATCTTCACGCCACCCAAAGTATCAGCTGTTGCTGTTGGCAAAGTATAGTTTTCCAGCCCATCCAGTTTTGCTTTGTCGGTATTGGTATAGTCGTTGGCACTCAAGCCCTTTCCGTCCACCTTATCCACCTTGCTGGTCAGAGCGGTTTCCAGAGCGGTCTTGATTCCCTTGATTTTGCCCCATAAGTACAGGAGTCCATTTTGGTCAAGATACTTGCTCATTTAAGCAATTCCTCCAATTCAAGATTTGTCAGTGCTTCTATAGGTGCAGGAATACGTTTGATTTCCTCCTCAAGCCCACTGATTGCCTCAATCGGATGCTGCCCCTCCGCGTCCCGGTGGCTCAGCTGGCGGTGGTCTGTCGTGCCGCCGGTTTCGCCGCCAGGGCCGGGGGCAGGCTGAAACGGGGCACCCTCTCCGGCGGCATCAGCAACATACAGAATTCCCATGTTGGATTTCCGCACGGCATTTTCATCCACAGCCCGCACAGTGACCGCCGCTGGGCCGGGGATAGTCAGGTATGGCCTTGTCAAGTCCGCACTCAGAAAACCGTCAGAATGTGTCAGAGGCAATGCGGATTTGGTTCCGTCGCTGTACTCGATATCCATGTAGTAGGTGTAATTAGACGGCGCGTCCGTCTGGATTTCGACGCGGCGGGAAAGATTTTCGCCCTCGTATCCAATAGTCCGCCCGCAGTCCGGGATGTCCAGACGCCAATTGTGCATCGTCAGCATTGCCGGTCACCCCATTTGCTTTTTGACCCAATCCAGCATTTTGTCAATTTCTTCAGCGCTGTACTTGCTCGTAGCATAGCCGCCGGGCAAGCCTGCCGCAAGAGCCACCTGAAGCATTGCGTTGAACTGTTCCTGTGTCATGTCACTGTCTCCTTATGTTACAATTATCCGTCCCAATCGGTCCAAAAGAAATTTTCCGTTTTTATCTATTAATGCGCCGCCCTTGATTTCCTGCTGCACGCCGTAGTAGAGGATGACGCAGCCGGGAGCACCGTTTCCGCCCTGGCTTCCGGGGCCTCCGGATCCCGCCGCGCCGCCGTTGGTGCTGGTACTGCCGCCGTTCTGGGCCACGGCCAGTGTCCCGCCTCCGCCGCCTCCGCCGCCTCCGCCGTTGCCGCCGGTGCCTCCCGCGCCGTACCTGGAGGGCGTGCTTGGCTTGGAGCCGGAAGCCCCCGTGCCGCCCTGGCCAGCGTTCCGCCCGCTGCCGTTTCCGCCTGCGCCGCCTGCCGCGTTGTAAGCACCGCCGCCCCCGCCACCGCCTCCGGTAGCATAAGCGTACTTGTTGCCGGAGCCGTAGTAGCTGCCGCTGCCTCCGCTGCCGCCCCGGTAGCTTCCGGCGGCGGAACCCGATTTTCCGCTGACGGCCTCGGTGGTATCGGGCGCGCCGCCTGCGCCTCCCGCCGCGCCGCTCTTCCCGCTCCCGCCGCCGGTGGCGTAAACGATGCCGGTCACAAGGTCCTGATACCCTGCGGTGGTAGAGCTGCCTGACTGGCTGGAGTAGGTCACGCCGTTGACGGTCACGGTGGTATTGCCCCCCGTGCCTCCGGTCCCACCGTTGGCGCTGCCGCCGACCCCGCCGCCGCCGATGGAGACGGAAATGGTCTTGATGCTGACGCCATTGATCTCAAAAGAAGCCACACGCCCGCCGGTCCCTCCGGAGCCTGCGGAACCGCCCCCGCCGCCTTTGCCCGCTGCACCCTTGTTGACGTTGACGTTGGTAGAGCCGGAAGCGGAAGCCCCGGAACCGGATGTGCCGTTAGTGCCCTTGCCGCCTCCTTTGCCGCCATTTCCCCCGCCGATCAGCACAACCCGGACGCTGTTCACCCCGTCGGGCAAAGTGACGGTCCCGGAGGAAGAAATCAGCTTGTGCTGGTCATAGGTAACTACGCGCTTGAGTTGAGGCGGTGAATACCCAATCAGCGCGTCCGCCGATGCCCGCAGGATGCCGGAGGCGTTGATATCAAGGCTTTTGATGCAGGCGGAAGACGGGATTTTGTCGTATGGATGATAGGCAATCACAATATCGCCGCCGGACTGGTTGTCCAGGATGACGTCCGCCTGAATGCTCTCATTACATTTGTAGTACGCCGCAAGCCGTTCCGCAGTGGCTTTGGAATTTACCAGGGAAATCAAGGTTGCGTTGTCAAATGATTTGATATTCTGTTCCGCGCTGCTGTTTACGGTCTGTTCAATCTGCCGGGTATTATGAATGTACTTCCTTCCTGTCAGTGTGCCGGTGCCTGAAGATACTTTGGCGAAATTCGCGCCGCTGGACAGAATCCGGAATCCCGTTGCGGACAGGCTGTACATAGGTTCATTGAAGACGATAATATCATTGGTCTGCGTCTCGCCTTCAAACAGTTTTTCCTCATCGCCGCCGACCATATAATGATGTTCCACCACAGAAACTGCGGAATACGGCGCGTCCGACAACACCTTTGCTCCACGAAAGATTTTCTCCCACGGAAAAGCGCCGCTGGCCCCATCCCATAGCGGGTCAATCCTCAGCACGCCGTCCAGGTCTGTTTTCAGACACGCACCCAGAGCAAAAAGGACCTGCGCCAGATTGTCACGGGCAGACCGTTCCGGCGGTTTTGCATAGGGAAGCCAGCCGTACAGTTTCGTATCCTTCAGCAGCGCGTGTATCTGAAACGGTATCCCGCTGCAAATGCTGCTGACAATGGTTTGCGCCGTCTGCCCTGTATAAATGCCTCCCTCATGTGGCCTCTCGATCAGAAGCCCAACGGCGGACGTTCCGGACAGCCGGTACAAATCCGGCCCTTCCCGCTCTACAGACTGCAAATAGGACAAGAACCGCGCACGGTCACGGTAATAATACCAGACGGGGGTGTTTCGCCTGAAATTTTTCAGTCCCGTGTCTTTGCTCCTGACAACCGCCGTCATGGTATTGGCTTCCAGATGGTCGGAAAGCGGGCTGACGGCGAGACGCAGGTTGACAGATTCAATTTCCGGCGTGGTGAAGGTCCGACCAGCATATGTGATTTTGCTTCGCATAGAGCCTCCTAATCCGCTATCCGCTGCGGACGTTTGGCGCGGAATTCTACATTCAGATTTCCCCACCACGTCCCGCTGTCCATAGGAATCAGTTCATCAGAGCCGCTTTCAATCATGCCGTCAAAGACAATGCTTGCCAGGCCGTAGGGAAGTTCAACCCTGTGGCTGGAAACCGGCGCGGAAAGAATCTCAAACAGCGCGTTATATTCGCTGTCCGGCAGAAGATGGGCAGTCAGGGTCAGGCTATAATCATAATAGGTGCCGACAATATCACGCTCTGTTTCCCCTGACAGCATCTCGCCGGAATTCGGCCCGTTTGGAATGCGGAAAGAACGCTGGAGCTTTTCCACACCGACGCCGGAAAACGCCCGCCCGTCAATTTTGAATAGAGAATCCATATTATACCCTCCTATACGCCGGTTCCAATGCGGACGTCTTCCACGTCGATCACCGGCTTGAGAATCCGTCCCAGCTGGGCAAGGTCACCGCTGAACCGGATGTTGACCACAGGCTGCACGGTCTGCCCTGCCTGCTGGCTGTTCCTGCCGCCGTAGGCATTGCCGAAAGATGGCGGCATGGAGTATCCGGCGGCGGGAGCCATTGCGTTGTTGGCCGCCTGAATGCGGGCCTGGATATTCGGCATAGCTGTCTCCAGTGCCTGAACCGCCGCTGCCCTGTTGAAACTGGACAGAGGCGCTGCCGTCTGGCTGATTCCCTCCCCGCCCTCGGTATTGTCAGAGGATGCCGCCACAGCGCTGGCCATACGCTGACGGGTTGCGCCTCCGGCAGATGTTGTGGGACGGACACTGCCCGAAACACTCCCAGATGTGCCTCCAATTAGACCGCCGGAGACTTTGCCCAGCCAATCCCACAGTTCTTTCGCTTTCTGGATAACTGCATCAAATGCCGCTGTGACCAAATTCCGGAAGTCCTCAGATGTTGCAATCAGTGTGACAAACGCGCCCACAAGGCCCAAAACAAGCGTCGTAATCAACACAAAGGGGTTCATGTTCATTACGGCATTGAGCGCCGCCTGTGCCGCTGTTTGAAGGTTGGTTATATTTGTAAGCCAGGAAATCACACTTCCGACTTTCTGAATGATCTCAGTAATCGCCATTGCGGCCTGATAGCCAAGAACGGCGGCTTTTACTGCCACGAACGCAACTGCAAGCCCTTGCAGAATGCTAGACAGGAGTTGAGTTTTTTCACCAAAACCGTCCGCGATTTCGTCTCCGGCTCCCAAGAAAGTCAGCACCAACTCCGCCAGTGCGTCAAACAGAAGAGGGAAGGAATCGAGAATCCCCGTGACAATATAGCCCAGGATTTCCGCGCCAGCTCTCAACAAATCCGCACTGTGTTCATTGAAGAAATTTCCAATATTTTCAGCAATCTGCGGGAGAACTTCGGCCAGCTGAGGGATTGCTTCCGCAAGGCCTTGCGCAAGAGAACGCATTATGCTAAGGGCGGCGCTTACAATGTTTTCCAGGTTTCCGGGGTCTGTCAATGACTGCGCAATTGCAATAATGGCTTCTGTGGATTTGCCCATCAAGGTCGGGGTTCCTTCCGCAAATCCGCGTGCCAGCTGAGCGGTCATCTGAATACCAGCTTCCACCACAGCGGGCAGAGCGCTGATAAGGGCCTCGAAGAGCGTCAAGACGATATCGAGAGCGGCGCTGGTGATCTGCGGGAGGTTGCCCTGGATGCCCTGCCCGACGGCCTCCAGAAGCCCCATACCGGCCTCAAGCATAACGGGCAGCATCTCCATAATCATGGCGATTGCGTCGTTCAGGACATTGCCCAGCTCGTCAGTAAGGCCCTCCAGGCCGCCCTCCTGGAACGCATCGGACAGGCGTTGAACGGCGTCTGTTCCAAACTGCACAAAATCTCGGATGGTTGGCGTTAATTGGTCCGAAAGGACAATTTGTGCTCCTTCCAGGGCGCTTTGGAACAGGGTGATGTCGCCTGCCAGGTTGTCCAGCTGCGTTCCGGCCTGCTGTGCGGCGGAGCCAAAAGCACCTGCGAGTCCTTCCCGGAATTTATCCATAGAACCGGTGCTGGTAACGGTCATTTTGTTAAATGCGCTTAATCCCTGGGAAGTAAAGATAGTAGCAAGTGTCGCATTCCGCATTTGCGGAGACATATATTTTACAGCGTTGTTCAGTTCATCAATAACAACGTTGAAATCTTTCTCTTTCCCTGTAGCGTCATAAGCCGAAAAGCCCAGAGCATCCATAGCTTTTTTGGCGCTGTCGGCCGGTGCATACAAATCCACCATAGCCCGATTTAAAGCCGTAGAAGCTGCTTCCCCAGTAACATTTTGTTCCGCCAGACGGAGAAGGGAAAGCGTAAGGCTGTCGGCCTCTTGCCCATATTTATTGGCCGTGGCGGCGCTTCGGCTGAGGGCTTCACCCAGTCCGGCCACGTCCGTATTGGCCAGGGTTGCGCCCTTTGCCATCAGGTCGGCGTAATATTGGGCGTTATCCATCTCGTCGCCGAAGCCCTTTACTGCCGCCGTCACATAGGAGGCAGAAGCGTCCAGGCTCATAGCCCCAGCCGCCGCCAGGTCCATAACACTGGGCAGAGCGGCCATCTGCTCATTGGCACTCAGACCTGCCATTGCCAGGATGTTCAGGCCGTCGGCGGCTTCGGATGCGGAAAAGGCCGTGGTTGCGCCCATTTCCATTGCAAAGCTCCGAAGATCTTGGATTTCATCCACGGTCTTTCCCATAGTCGCTGCGACCTGAGACATAGACGTATCAAAATTCATGCCAGCGTCAACCGCAGACTTTGCAAAGGCGGTTGTGGCCGCCGTGGCCGCGCCCAACGCAACGCCAGCCGCTTTCCCCAACGCCCCCAACGCCCCAGATGCTGTACTGCCCAGCTTTGCTAGGCCGGATTTGAACGACTCTTCGTCGATATCTATGCCGATTCTGATTCTTCCGTCGTCAGCCATGTTCCACCTCCTTCCCCGTCTGCTTTTGCGCCTCTTCAAAACGGCGCTTGACATAATCCCGCATATCCTTTTCCGTGCGGTGCGGAGTGCTTTCCCCAAGACTGTACCGGGCCTTCTGTTCCTGATAAAAGCGCCGCTGATTTTTGGGCACGTCTTTTAAATCAACGGTTCGATATTGCATAATCCGGCTGAATTGACAATTATCCGGGAGGGATTTAAACAGAGCCTTGAACTTCCACCAATGCAGGAGGGCGGTCTCCAGATCGATGTTGTAAGCGCCTAGAAATGCAGAGAAGATAAATTCGCTGTCCTTTTCGAAATCAAAAGACATTGCACGGTTTTTAGAACCCGCAATATGCTTTTCCTGCGATTCTGCTTCATAGAAAGCCAGCATTGCATCAAGACTTTCTTTACACGGCGGGAGGCCCATGTATTCCATAAAGGCGCATAGACGTTCCGCCTTTTCACTGTCGGTTGACTTTGCAATCAACTCTTTTTGGAACGCAATCCAGGTGCGGAAATCAGTATCAACAGGGTAGAGTTTTCCTCTGATAGACAGTGCGGCTGGCGGCGTTTGATAGAGGCTCACTTTCTCACGGCGGTCAGGACAGCCTTTTTCAAGGTGTCTTTCAGTTCGTCCGCTTTTGCCGCCAAGCGCTCTTTCCGAATGTCCACGGTGTAAGCTTCCACGATGTTCACACAAGCGGCGGTCAGCTCGTTTACGTCCACTTCCTCCAGGGGCGGCAGGGATCCCGGGGCAAACTCCCGGGCAAAGTTATACATCCTGGTCAGGACCTCCAGGCGGGTCAGCTTCCCGGCCCGGTACTGGCCGTCAAGCCTGCTCATGTCCTCGATTTTGGCGTCAACGGCGATGGTACGGGGCGGCAGGTCATAGTCCCGTCCCATCACGGAAACGCTGTAAGTAAGCGGCGTGTAGTCCATGTTTCAAGCCCTCCTTAGATACTGGCGTTGGCGGCACTGTAGGTGAATTCCTCCGGCTTGGTGCCCACGCTCCGGAGGTCGATGGAAATGGCGGAGTTTTCCCCCGCGTTGCCGCCGCCGTCGCTGTTGACGATGATGGAGGCGGTGCCCCGCTCGCCCTTGCCAGTGAGGACAGAGAAGTAGACGTAGGGCACAATGACGGCCTGGCCAACCCCGTGGGCAATTCCGATCTTGAAGCAGTAGTCCTGGAAGGGGTCGCCGATGTAACGGTCGCCGGTAATGGCGAAAGTCCGCTGGGTGCCGGTCTTGGTGGTGCTCATACCGGTGCGGATATACTGCTTATCCTGGGTGACGGGGTTCATCTGGGGATCCAGGCCCGCGATGCCCATCTGGACCACGGTGAAGTCCCCTACGCTGGGGTTCTCGCCGGTGAGGTTGATGCCCACCGCCAGTACCCAGTCGTCGTTGGTGGCAAAGCCCTCGAACGCGTCGGAGGGGGTGTAGCCTGCCATAAGCTGAGAAACCTTCATAAGTTCACTCCTATTCGTAATAGCGGACCCGGCATTGGAACATGTACTTGGCTGTGTTCCCGGCGGCGTTGACCCCGGCCAGGTCCGGCATATTCTGTAGATTTTCGATGGATAGCACCTTGCATCCCTTGAAGTCAGGGAAGTTCCGGGCTTTCCGTTGCCGGTCGATCCAGTCCATGAAATCCTGAGCGGCCTGGAGCTGGTCCACGTTGACGTAGCTGGTGCCGGAGTCCTGGGGGGCGGTGGACACAATGGCAAAATCATAGCGCCGGATGCCGTGCCCGCCCACATAACGCCGCTCCCAGCTGCTGCTGTTGACGGTTTGGATACTGATGTTTCCTGCGCTGTCCGGGATACTGTTGAACCGCAGAAAAGCATCCAGCCCCGGATATTGCGTTAGGTAATCCAACATTGCCTTGTGCTTACTGTCCATCACCTGCTCCTTAAATAGGCCGTAATGTCGTCACAGAAATCCTGCCCCTTTGTCGCCCACATGGCCCGGTCCCAATGGTCAGAGGCAAGCGGATGCTGATCCTTGCTGTACTGGATGTCGCGATTTGTGGCGTGTTTGGATGTGTTCCGCCGGGCGTAGGTACTCCCCCTGTCGTCCACAAATACCTTGCCGGTCCACTGGTAATGCGCATACGGAACCTTATACTCAACGTAATCAGGAGTAATGTTCACGTTTTGGTCCAGCATTCCGGAATCCATAGGAACGTAGGGAGACATGAATGCATGAAGACGGGTATGGATATAGGTCCGTGTCTCTTCATCAAAAATCCGGTCAAAAATTTCTTGCGGTGGCCGGTTCCAGTCAATTCCTGCCATTACTTCCCCTCCAAACGGTAATGCTCCAAAAAACCGGCGGCGGTATTGTCTTTGAAAAGCTGGATCTCGAAAGCATTCGGGCGGTACTTTCCCACAATGGCGGTCACGGTTTCTGGCGTCACATTTTCCGGAATCTCTCCAAGAATGAGATAATCCCCCGTAGAGAACGTAAAGCCTGCCATATCCTCCCGCCATGCGTTGTAAGGCCGGTAATCCGGAGAAGCGGGGACCCGGACCAGGCAGGACGCGTTCAGCTTGATTTCAATCGCGTTGGTCAGCAGCGTGGAGGGCGTCCGGTCCTGCCGCTGGGTCCAGACGCATTGATGCAGGACGGTTTTCTTCCAGGCGTCCAGATGGTCCGGGCTGTCCTTTCCGTCCCGGCGGTTCAGCAAAGTGACGGTCTCCCGGAATGTGGGCGGATAGCATTTCATTAGATCACCACACTTACCAGTTCCACGGGGAGAATTTCTACAATCTGGTCATAGACGGACTCCATGATTTCTGCTTCTGTGCGGGTGCTCTTATTGAAGCTGACAGACACGCCGTCGTTGTTGTAGCTGGATACGGATTCCTCTTCGTTCCGTCGGCTCTCTGCAAGGGCGTCCACCAGGAGCGTCATGCAAAGCTCAATATCGCAGGTTACTTCCGTGATCCGGTTTTGGGTCCAGTAGTCCAGTTTCTTTCTTGCCAGCCGTTCCAGCAGGGGGAAAACGGAACGTTCCGCTGTCCCCCCGTTTACCAGATACTGGTCGTAGCTTAGCCAGCTCATACTTTATTGGACCGGGCTTTTGCCGCGCTCTGTACGGGTGCCTCGTCGTTCAGAGCGGACGTGCCTTCATCAACGGAAGGGGGTGTGACTGCCGTGCCGGTGAAGCTGATGACGGCAATCGCGTCGATGTACTCAGCGAAGAGCGTCATGCCCATAACGGCAAAGCTCTCCGACACGGCGGTGTGATAGTTGCCCTCAGTATGGAAGCCGATCAGATTGGTTTCGCCGTCGGTGGTGTAATTCAGACCGGCGCGGGCAAAGTCAGAGGTAGCGGGGTCCACATAGTACAGCACGATGTTTTCCACAGGGGTAGCGATGAAGGTTCCAGGGGCGATCTCATCGTCAGACAGCAAAAAGATGGTATTGAAGCCCAGGAAATTCTTGATGTAGTTGAAGCCGAATTCGTTCTGAATGGTCAGCTCCGCCGTGCTCAGGTACTTGTACACGTCCATGATGTTGGCGAAGCCCACCACGCCGGTAGCGGTCCGGTGCATTTTCTTAAATTTGTTCTCAACAGCGCCCTTTGCCATAGCGATAGCTGTCTGGAAGCTGTTATAAGAACCTTTGAGTGTACCGGTATTCAGATAAGTATAGAAGCGGCTGGTGACGTTAGTCTGAAGCTCAAAGAGGAAAGCGTCGTCGGTCATCTGAACGGCCACCTCATAGCCGTGGTCCTTAATGCTCTCAATGGAGACTGCTTTTGCGAACTTCTCCACAGTCATCTCCTGATAAGGGGTCTCATGGATTTCCGCCTTGCTGTAAGGGATTTCCTCTCCCTCGCCGATGTTGCCGTCCTGGAGGGTCAGGGTGGCGGTCTTGCTTTTGAGGACCGCCCCAGGTTCTTTCCGGATAGGACGCATAATGCCAAGAATGGTCCGCAAATGCTCCCAGTTCCGGGCAAAGCGGGTTACAAAGTCGATTTCACGGGGATTTACCTGAATATCTGCCGTTTTGGTCAGGTTTTCTTTTGCCATGTTTATTCATCCTTTCTTATAAACAGGTGGGAGTTTGCCGCAATCGCCGCCTGCCGCTCAGAGGCGTCCTTGATTGCAAAGATTTCGTCTTTGGTCATGGTCTTCGCATCGTGCTTGTCCACGCCGGGGATTCTGAGCGGTTCCTGCTGAGGATTGCGGAAAATTCCGTCAAGGTCTTTGGTCATATCCGCGAACAGTGCGGCGGCGGTTTTGCCTTTGTTGGCGGGGTCCGCGATTGCCTTTTTCAGTTCGCTGAGGAAATGAGTGCGGGTGAAGTCATTGACGAACTCCTTCCCCTCAAGTGCCTGTTCGGCGGCGGCGGTGAGAATGCGGTCCGTCTCGGCTTCTTTCTCCGCCTTCTTCCGGTCCGCCTCTTCCCGCTTGTAACGTTCCAGCTCGTTCCGGATTGCGTCCGCGTCGCCGCTGGCTTTCTCCAGATTGGAGATGGTAACGTCACGTTCGGCAAGCTCTCCCTTGAGGCGTTCCAGTTCGGCTTTCTGATCGCTGAACCGGCCCTTGTCCACATAGTCGCCGGTGGAGAGGTCCGCCAGTTTCATCGATTTCGTGCGCTCCTGGAACTGTTCCAGGGTCAGGGATTCGCCGTTGAAAATACTCTTGAAATCCATAAGGTTCCTTTCTGCCCCGAGATGGTTTTCATTCCATCAGGGCCGGAGATTTTTGCTTGCTCTGCACCGGCAGACCTGCCGCGCCCTTACCAGCGGCAGCCTTTACCGATGCGGCCCCCATCATGCCCCTTGTTCTTTCGTACCGGGGCGTCAGTCCTGTCTTATCACAGAACGCCTTGTATTCCTTCTGATACTTCGCCGCCTTTTTCCCGGCCTCCCTGGCGCCCAGCTCGTCCCCGGCGGCTTTCAGCGCCTCCCGCTCGTCCTTGGCGTACCGGATTTTCGTTTCCAGCCGCCTTTGTTCCTGGCTGGCTTCGTACCGGCTCATTTGCTTTCCGTTCCAGTCCACAAGCTCGTTGGACTTCCGGTTGATCTCCGCCAGCTCTTCCCGGCTGTATACCGGTTTGGATGCTCCGTAAATAATCGGCGTTGCGTAATGGTGGCAGTTCAGAGTGCCGATTGGACGTTTCAGCCCGCTGTTAATCCGGTCCCAGTCGGCCTGACGGTACTGCCTGCCCTGGATGTCGAGATGGTCGGGAGCGCATAAGGCGTGGGCGGAAATCTCCACTCCATCCGCCCCGAAACGCCGTCCGGTTTCCGCCATGATCTCCCCGTTCAGCCGCCGGACGCCCTCCAGAATGTTCATGCGGGCCTGACTGTCCAGCCTGCGGGAGTATCCGGAATCAAACGTCACCCGCCGCAGGCCGCTCCGGGCCATTTCCTGGACGGTGGAGCGTATAGCCGTATGATAATCCACCACGCCGGACTGTGCAAAAAAGATTGCCCGGTCAATGGCTTTGATGTAGTAATCCCGCAGGGGAATGACCGTTTTTCCGCTCTTGAAACCAATCATATAGGTATTGGCGATATTGGCGGTTCCGTTCATTGCCTGAGCCTTTGCGGCATCCACCAGGGATTGAAGGGCGGCAATCTGCGCGTAATGCCGCAGCGGGTCCATACCGCGAGCCGCAAAGAAAAAGTTTGCAAAATCAACATTTTCCTGCGCAACTTGTTCAAAAAGCGCGTCGATTTCATCCGCATTGCGGCCCATGATTCCGGCAATTTCTTCCTCAATGGCTTTCAGGTCGCCGCCAGCATATTCCACGGCATTTTTCAGCCGGTGAGCATCTGCCGCGCCAATATCGCCTATCTTCTGGATGCGCTCACAAATACGGCCTACAACATAGCGGTTCATTTCCTCCAGATTTTCAACGATGTTGTCCGGAAGCCCCTCAATCCATGTCTCATCCAACAGGCGGGCCATTTTGCGCCTCCTGAATCCGCCGCTGTGCCGTCTCAAAATAGCCGTGGTCCAGCTCCATGCCGATAAAATTCCGATCAGTGTTCACGCAGGCCACGCCGGTAGAACCGCTTCCCAGCTCTTTTACCCAAACCAATTCATATCGCCATACGCTACGAAATGTCTTTACCACGTCAGCAGTAAAGGGTTGGTCTGTATGCAAACAAATAACGCCGTTGCTTTTCAAAATGCGTAGATAACCTTTCAGAAGTTTTTCAAGGGGGATAACGCTGTCCCATCGGTTTCGAGTAGTACCATACGGCAAATCGCACAGCACCATATCCACGCTCCCGTCCGGGATGTCCTTCATCAGTTCCAGGCAATCACCTTGCAGCAGTTGAATCCCCATCGGTTTCCTCCGTCACATCCTCACTGGTTTCTGCTTCGATTTGCCGGACGCGCTCTTTGGCGGTCTCATAGTCCTCATCCATCTCGAACGCCCGGACCTCTGCCGTGTCCACAGCCCCAATGCCGTGGGCTACGACAAGCTGATTGAAGCGCTCGTTGATCTGTTCAATGTATGCTGTGGACCAGTCGTATTGTGCGTTCCAGGGTCCGATAGGGGCCATGTTGTTGCGGTTGGCAATAATGTCCACAGCTTCCAGAAGGTCATTTGTACCCTTCACCAACTGACGGCGGAACTTGGTGATAACGGAAAAGGTGTTGTTCAGTGCCGCCCGCATTTCCGTAGCCGTGGCGTAGGAGGTTGTCGGCGGCGTCAGAATTCCTTGAGACAACCCGCAGAGCAATTCCACCATGCGGTTATTGACCTCGATGCCCTTCTCCAGATCGGCGGAACGGATTTCGGGCGTATGCTCCTGAATCAGGCCCTCTTTGCCGCCCACGCCTTTTACCAAAAGGAACATATTCTTTTTGCCGTCCGGATAGCGGACATTTCCCCTTTCGTCCCGGTCCATCATGGTCTTGTCGACGAATACCAGCTTTTCCCCGCTGGCATACTCCCGGTTGAAGCGGTTGTAAGCCTCCACGGCCTGAGACATCACGCCGTCAAGGCCGTTGGTGATTTTGACGCCGTTGACGCTGTTCACGTCGGCGCGGTTGACGGCGGGGCTTTTGTAGCGTCCGAAAAGAGGCTTATGTACATTGGGAATCATGGTCTCTTTCTGGATTCCGGCCCACGCGGGCACATCCGTCAGAGGGATTTCCCGGCCATTTTTGAATGCAAAATTGTGGATTATCAGCACATCCACCGTCTGCCCGGTCTCACTTTGAGCGGCCCTTACCATTTGAGCCTCGAACCGCTCATAGACGGTCCCGATATCCTCCCGTATCTCACCAACTTTCATGATGCAGGAGAGGATGTCGTTGCCGACGGATTCACAGACGGCAAAATCGCCGTTCTTGATGATGTCCACGCCCAGCCGGATACCATCCGTATAGGGCTTGACGATGCAGTCGCCGGTCCCGAGGGCTACTTCTGCGGCCACGTCCACGCGGTCCCCCAGATAGTAGTCAAGAAATTCCTGCATGAACCGGGCGCGGGCGCTGTCCCCCTCAATGGTAATATCGCTGTCCTGCATGGAGAGCGTCGCCAGCTTCCCGGCGATCACAGCCGTCAGGGAGATATCAACCGTGTTGCTGTAATCGTCCACGGCGGGCTGTTTTTCCTGCAATGTCAGGCCAAATCTTTCCGCGATTTTCAGTAATATCCTGCGAAACGGTCCCACACGCTCACCCCCAGTCCAGCCAGTCAAATTCCCGTCTCAGTACGGTATGGCAAAAATAGCGTGTATCGTCCATCGCGTGGTCGTTCTCCTTGATGACGTCTTCCATCAGATTATCATCATTGTCGGTATCCCACGCATACAGTCCAAATTCATCAATGCAGCTCTTGCAGTTTTTATGGATCTTCAGCCGCCCCGCCGCCAGAAGAGAAGAGACGGTCGCAATGCCCGGAAGAACGTCGTTGACGGCATTTGAAACGGAAAATCTCCCGTGCCGGTTGATGGCCGTCTTGAAGCTGGTCGCCGACGGGTCAATCACGATCAGTTCAATGGGTAGATTCCCCGCCATCTTTTCCACTGCGGAATAATGATCTTCGTCCGTGCGCTGCCCGTCCTTTCGCCCGTTTTGGTAGTATTCCTTCCAGCGGTACGCAGCGCCTCTGTAAACGGCCCACAAGCCCGCAGAAAATGGATTTACAATGCCGTAGTCAATGGATATGTAATACTGTGTTCCCGGCCTTGTGTTCCCGTTGATATACAGCCATGGCGTTTGATCGGTAACGTGGTCTTCTTCCCGGAAGTTCTGATAAACCAGCCCCGTCGGGTCCACCCACAGTCCCCGGACATACCAGTCGTAAAACACGCCGCTGAACCGGGTGCGGTACTGCTCCAACGTCTTCTCGCTGAGAGACGGGTTGTCCGTCATTTCGAAATGCAGGCGGAGGGCGTTGTGGTCCTCTGCGTGCCTGATCCACTCCTGATAAAACCAGTGCTTAGGCCCTTTCGGATTGCAGGAGAACCACAGCTTCGCTCCCTCCACGCTGCACCGGGCCAGGGCCTGCTCTACAAAGGATCGGGGCATCAGGGCCACCTCATCCAGCAGCACACCGGCCAGCGTGCGTCCCTGAATCAAGGCGGCGCTGGCCTCGTCTTTGCCGCCAAAGACCTCAAAGATGTTCACCCGCTTCCCACGGCGGACCTCCATGATCTTGTCGGAGCGTCGCCAGCGGATGATATAGCGTTTCTGGGCATAGTCCATCATTGTGTAGGGGATGATGATGTTTTTGCCCGCGCTGTCCACGGTCTTGCCACAGATGCCGAACCGCTGGCCGGAAAACTCCCGCATAGCCCAGTCGACGAAGGCCACAACCATCAGGGAGGTCTTTCCGGAACGCACTGCGCCGTCGCAGATCAGGGCATCGTAGGGGCTGTAGGGGAATGCGAGGATTTTCTTTTGCTTGTCGGAAATCATTTCTTTGTACCTGCTTTTATCTTGATTCCCCTTACGCAATCTGGGCAAAAATCAATGTCAGCCGCAATTCTTGTGGCGCATTTGTCGCACATTGCCTTGTCACAGGTAATCGTCCAGTCCATATCAACTTTTGCCCATGCTGTTTCCCAGAACTTCGTTTTGAACATCGAATGCCGTGGAGGGTGTCCAAGGCAATGCGCTCTCCCGATTGGTGCATCGCAAAGGCGGGTCGCCGGTCTTCCGCAAAAGGCGCATCTTATGTTCATTTTGCCGCATTTTCTGAAAAGTTTGACTGTGCGCCACAAAACGGGCGCAGATTCAATTCACACATCGCTCTCCAGCTCCTTTCCCAATTCTCTCAGGCTCCGGCTCAGGCCGTCTTCCTCGATCTCATCTTTTGGCCCGTCATCTTTCGGCTCCCATGCGCCAAGATGTTTGCCCAACAGCTCCAGGGCCTTGATCTTGTTGCTGTATTTCAAGTCGCTGTCCTGGGCGTCCGAGGCGTCCTTGTCGGCGATCTCCCTGAGCTTCCCGATCACATAATCCTGGGTGACCTCCGTCCGCTTCTGAAGGTTGTCCATTTCCAACCGGACAGCCTGTTCGATTTGAGGTTTTCTAAGGTTTTCATACCCGATAACCTCAGCGGTCTTTTTGCTGTATCCGGCCCTAATTGCAGCGGCGGTGGCATTGAGGTCCACAAGGTATTCCGCTACAAATCGCTTTTGCTTTGGTGTTAATGCCATCCCACCACCCCTCGATCAAAATTTAAACTCATCAATCTTTTGTGGCTAAATACAGACAAGAAACTGCCGTAACAGCAAAAATGATAACGAAAATATCCCAGAGCATATTATTCCTCTAATGGTAGGCCGTCGGGGACTCGAACCCGGAACTAACCGCTTATGAGGCGGGTGATCTACCTTTGATCTAACGGCCTATATGGAGCCGGGAGGCGAGTTCAGCCCGCCACACTACACCCATTGTTCCCGCGGCTATAGGCGATAGCTTCTGTATCTGCACCCGGCAATGGGGCAACGGCGCAATGACCGTCGCCCCGCCGGGTGTACTAAAAGGAGGAAGAATGGAAAGAAAGAGAAAAGAAAGAGGCGATGCAGGGTTCGGCTTCCCCGCAATACTATTATCATCCATGTTTACTTATTTTTGGGGCAAGTATGCCCCATTTTCAAAATTTTTGTGAGACGATAAAAGGTTATTTATTTATTTCAGGATTATCTGTTCTCCCTGTTAAATAATCAACAGACACGCCAAAATATTCCGCAATCACAACAAGCTGGGTCATAAGCGGTTCTATTTCACCTTTTTCGTACCTTCTAAGTGTCTTCCTATCTAATCCGCATAAATGAGCAACTGCATACTGCTTCCGATGTTGCTTTTCCCTCAGTTTCCGAAGCCGCTCCGGGAACACGTTTTTCTCTTCCTCCACGCTGTCACCTCTTTAGCGTCCAGCCTCCTTCACGCATCTGAAACGCGTCTCCAAGCTGGATGGTATTTAGTATGTCTCGAGTTTTCTCCCGCAGAACGGGCAGTAACGGAATTCCATGTCAATCGTCAGCTCTTCCAGTTCTTCTGCGGAATCTACCGCATAGCTGAAAATGGAAAACAACTGATTA
>Ga0137307_101145_pt1 | contig 25750 bp, 25 predicted proteins | sample NAcewD2O_March_2_FD_97180 | JGI IMG/M metagenome (GOLD analysis project Ga0137307, IMG submission 97180) | Mouse cecal microbial communities from Vienna, Austria - N-Acetylglucosamine amended D2O_March | ecosystem: Host-associated > Mammals > Digestive system > Large intestine > Cecum | place... | reverse complement strand
GGACAGGGAATCCCACGCCCGGTGTCCTTTGGGTATCTTGGGGAACAGGAAACGCATAAATGGCGAGATCAGCCTTGTGAGTCCTGCGATGACTCCGGCTTCTCCCGCCACTTCCATCAGTCCTGTCCAAAATGCAACAATGCCGAGCATGGATATGCCAAGTGTGACCGCCTCCTTGGAGGACTGCAGTACCGCGTCGGTCACTGCCTGCATATTTCCTGTTACCACGCCAAAAATAATTCCGATAATAAGCATACCGCCCCAGATGTAATTCATCATAGTCCGGATACCTTCTTTTTCATAGTATTAGTTTATTGTATGTCAGTCGCTGTTCAATAATTCCCCCTCATAGGGCAATACCTCGGCAAGATATCCTTTCTGGCTGAGCATGTCCTCTATCTCATCGAGTATTGCTTCGCTTTCCGCGCTGATTGTGTGAAAATGGTATCCCGATGTCACATTGAGCAGCGGTGTCGATTTCCCCGTCTTGATGTTGTCGACAAAAATCTGCACATCCCTGCGGTTCCTGATGTTCAATGCCGCTGTCATTTTGCCATAAGCCCTGTGGTTTACCATCACGCCCATAACCGCGCCGCCCAAATCCACAATTGTGTTGAGTTCATCCTCCACCTGTTCATTCGTATGGCAGACCTTGACCGTGCGCACATATTGGTTCTGGCTATCACCATCCAGATAGTATCCTTTTGTGGTGGACAAAATAGGATGCCCCTCCGTGCGCAGCAGCGCGATATCCTGCACAACTACCTGGCGGCTTACGCCCGTCTTTTTCCCCAAGGCACTTCCGGATATGGGAGCCTGAGACTGCCGCATGAGTGACAACAGTAATTTTCTCCGCTCTGACCCAGTCAATTCCTTTTCCATAGTGCCTCCTTCCCAAATTTGTGGCATACCTGCCGTGTCCGCGGCATTACTCCAGTACTTTCAGATGTTTCAGGCTGATGTCGAGAATCGGTGCGGAATGTGTGAGCGCCCCGCTTGAAACATAGTCTATCCCAAGACGCGCAATCGTCCTGACATTTTCTTTCGTAATATTCCCGGAACACTCCGTCTCTGCCCTGCCGTTTATAATATGGATTGCCTCTGTCATCATATCCGGTGTCATATTGTCAAGCATGATAATGTCTGCACCCGCTTCCACTGCCTCCTTAACCATGTCAAGATTTTCCACCTCGACTTCAATTCTTCTCACAAACGGGGCGTAGGCTCTTGCCGCCTTAATTGCCTGTGCCACGCCGCCTGCCGCATCAATGTGGTTGTCCTTCAAAAGGACACCGTCGGACAGGTTGTACCTGTGGTTTCCGCCGCCGCCGACACGCACTGCATATTTTTCAAATACCCGCATGCCCGGTGTTGTCTTTCTGGTGTCGAGCAGCTTTGTCGATGTCCCCTCCAGAAGCTTTACAACGCTGTTTGTATATGTGGCGATACCACTTAGGCGCTGTAAATAGTTCAGTGCCGTGCGTTCTCCGGAAAGTATCACGCGCACATCTCCCCTGACAACCGCAAGCAGCTCTCCCTGTTTTACAAAATCCCCGTCCTTCACTTTGCACGCTACCTCTGTCTGCGGATCCAGCAGCGTGAACACCCGCTCAAAAATCCCGAGTCCGGCAATAATACCATCCTCCTTACAGATTAGCTGCACTTCGCCCTTTTTATATTCCGGCATGACGGCATTGGTCGACACATCCTCATAATTAATATCCTCCTCCAACGCCATTTTTATGTATTTTTCTGCCACTAGCTGCATCGTAACTGGATTCATTTTCCTTACTTCCTTTCTGAATTGATTATTTTAATTGCTGCGCGTTGTGCAAAAACAAGACTCTCGAGCAGGCTGTTGCTGGCAAGCCTGTTTTTTCCGTGGACACCATTGCAGCTCGTCTCCCCAACAGCATACAGGTGTTCCATCGTCGTCTGGGAATCGCTGTCCACACGGATGCCCCCCATAAAATAGTGCTGTGCCGGCACAATCGGCACAGGCTCTTTCAACAAGTCAAAGCCCTCCTCGAGACACCGCTGATAGATATTCGGAAAATGCTCCCTGATGATGTTCTCCGGAACATTCTCGAAAGAAAGATACTCGTATGCCGTTCCCTCCTTTTCCATCTCCCTGTGTATCGCCTCAGTAACAATATCCCTCGGGAGAAGCTCGTCCACAAAGCGCTCTCCCTTATGGTTTAAAATAACGGCTCCCTCCCCCCTTGCCGACTCCGATATCAGGAAACTCCTGCCCGGTTTCGTGCTATAGAGGCAGGTCGGATGAATCTGCACGTAATCCATATGCTCCAGGGCAATTCCATGCTCCTTGGCAATCCGGCAGGAATCTCCTGTCAGCAGCGGAAAGTTGGTGGAGTGCTGATAAAGACCGCCGATGCCGCCTGTCGCCATGACTGAATTATGTGCATAGATCAGCAGTTCGCCCTTCTCCTGTGTCTCTGCCTTGATGCCGATGCAGATGCCGTCTTTTTCTATGATGTCGGTCATTGTCGTGTATTCCATTATCGTAACATTTCGTAGCGTTTTCACATGCGACAACAGCGTAGTTGTGATTTCCTCGCCGGTAATATCCTTGTGAAAACAGATACGCGGTCTGGAATGCGCCCCCTCCCTCGTGTAGGCAAGGCTTCCGTCACTGTTTTTCTCGAACTGCACGCCGAGCGCCAGCAGATGGTTGATTATCCCCCTGCTTGAGCGAATCATAATCTCAACGCTCTCTCTGCGGTTCTCATAATGTCCCGCCCGCATCGTGTCCTCAAAATACGCGTCATAATCATTTTCGTCGCGGAGCACACAGATGCCGCCCTGTGCCAGCATGGAGTCACAGCTTGCGATGTCTTCTTTTGACAGCATCAGTATCTTCATATCCCGTGGCAGCGAGAGTGCCGTGTAAAGTCCCGCCACACCACATCCGGCAATGACCACATCATAATTTTGTTCCTTTGTCATCTTTCTAACCATGCCCTTTCCACAGGTTTTCCCATACGCCTGTCATCAGAACTGCGCAGCCGGCGTTATCATTACCGTGCCAGTTCCAGCATACGCGTAAGCGTCCGCTTCGCCGCTTCGTCTGCATGTCCGTTGTCCATCTTCACCTCATGACTGCCGTTTTTCAGCACATCAATAATTTTATCCAGTGTGATTTTCTTCATGTCCGTACACACCGGTTCTGTCTCCGGAAAATAAAATACCGCATCCTTTCTTGCCTGCTCCAGCGCATAGCGCACACCGGATTCCGTTCCGATAATAAACGCCTTGTCCGCGCTGTCCCTTGCATAATCAATAATGCCGCTCGTGGATCCTGCGTAGTCCGCAAGCTCCAGAATTTTGCCCGGGCACTCCGGATGTACCAGAACCTTTGCCTCCGGATGCTGTTCCTTTAATTCCCTGATTTCCGCTTCGCGCATATTTTCATGGATGGGACAGTAGCCCTCATTGTATATGAAATGTTTTTCGGGAACCTTTTGGGCGACAAAATGTGCAAGGTTCCTGTCCGGTATGAACAAGATGTTTTTGTTCGGCAGATTCCGGACAATCCGGACTGCATTTGCAGAAGTCACACTCACATCAGACCAGGACTTTATCTCCGCTGTAGAGTTGATATAGCACACCACTGCCAAATCCTCATACTGCTGCCTTGCTCTTTTTACGGTTTCTTCCGTGACCATATGCGCCATCGGGCAGTCCGCATCGGCATCGGGCATCAGCACCGTCTTGCCCGGGTTCAGAAGCTTTGCGCTCTCCCCCATAAACGACACCCCGCAGAATACAATTGTCCTGTTCGGCATCTCGACCGCTTTCCTGCTAAGAAAATAGGAATCGCCTATGCAGTCGGCAATCTCCTGTACTTCCGGACGCACATAGTAGTGCGCCAGTATGACTGCATCCTTTTCCTCTTTCAGCTTCTGTATCTCTTCCTGTTTCGTCATGACAATCCTCCATTTGTGTTATCCGGCAGCAGCCGTCTTCCGCATTTGCTTTTTTGCAGTATAACACATATCTTTACAGCTGACAAGACACCTGTAATGACAATTTTACAAAATTTGCGTCAGCTTGCTGGCATATTTCATCTGCACGAGTCTGTGCATAAAAAGAAAGCTGCCACACTAATTTCCTGGCATGGCAGCTCCTTTTCATAAAAATATTAATTTGTTCTCTTCATCCACTTTGGTAAAATCTTGAATTTGACAGATTTGCTTCCGCCATATTCCCCGGTTCCCCTAATGGTCAGTGTTGCGTTTCCTTTCTTACTACAGCTACGGGAAAAGCAACTAATCCTGGTTTCTTGTTGTTTGTAAATGGGAAACCGCAGACATACCATACAGATGAATATGAGGAAGATAACTACCGACATGTCTTTCATAGCCGCCCGAAAGGCTGAAAAACGCACGTTCCTGAACACGTCCCTCATTTACAGAAAACTCTCCTGTCATGGTGTCTGCCGCAGTGTCATATAGTTGGAATTTATCCGCATAAACCAAAATGTGGCTGTCTTCCGCATAAAAAATATCCTCGATATCTCCACTAAATTTTCTGCTGTCAAACGGTATAATATTATCGGAATTCTGTCCGTTTTCCGTCTGTTCTTCAGATAATGTTTTTGCAGCGGTTTTGCAGGCTGTCATTTTCGGGGGCTGAAATTTCCGTGCTGCTGCATCCCGTTAGCCCAATTATCAAAGAAACAGAGAACGCCAAACAATGTATAAGCATTTCAGGCACAAAACCAACAGTACGATAAATCTGTCCTGCTTCTGAGTTTTATTCCGGTAACCTCTGTCCTTATCATGCTCACATTGGTAGGCATCAGTGATTCTTTCCTTCTTTCTCCCCTTTTAAAGGGAATGGTTACACTAAGCGCCTTTTTCTTACTGATAAGCAACCTGCTTGTATTTGGCGCCAACCAGTACAACCTGAAAAAAAGCGTGGAATTTACACAGATGCAGTTACTGCTTCAAAAAGAGTCTGACTCTGCTGAATATTATGAAATGCTGCGCGAACAGCTCCGGCTTTTTTCCGTTCTGTTCCACGGATTCCTTTACCCTGTCCGTAATCTCCGTTTTCTTTAACTCCAAAATCTCCTCTTCGGGCACGCCGCTTACAATCGCACGATCAACAGCCCTGTTCCATTCCATACGGATTTCGTTGTCTGCTTTTATCTCCTCCGCCTTCGGATTATTTTTGCCAACTTTCTTTGTCGCAAGGTATGGACCATACACTTCGCCTTTTTTGGCTTCAGTCTCACGCTCCGATACCGTCTCCGGTGAGTTCTCTGTCTCGGATGGCTGGTCTGAATCGCTTCCGGTTTCAGACGGCTGCTCAGGTTCCTGCCCGCCTTCAGGCGCTGTCTCTGGCGCTGATTCGCTCTCGGATTCTGTCTCCGGAGATGACTCGCCTTCGGTTTCACTTTCAGATGTTTCTTCTGTTTCTGCCGTTATCTGTTCTGTTTCCGTCTCCTGCAATCTCCCCAGATGCTGCGTCCTTCCGGGAACAGCAGCCATAAAAACAGGATGTTGGAGAAATGTAAAAAAGACTTGTTGACTTCACTTGTTGGGACTGATACAATTTTTATTATGAATGGCATATCCTGCCAGTTTTTCATATTTAAAAGTGGCAGGATATATGACAAATTTTTTTATGAAAGGTCAGGTAGAATTTATGCAATACAAGACAAGCGGCACCTGCTCACAGCTGATTGATTTTGAGGTTGACGGGGATGTGATAAAATCCGTCGCGTTCACAGGCGGATGTAACGGCAATCTACAGGGAATCTCAGCACTGGTCACTGGCATGAAAGTGGACGACGCCATCTCAAAGCTCAAAGGAATCAAGTGCGGTTTCAAAAACACCTCCTGTCCGGATCAGCTGGCCCATGCGCTGGAGCGGTACAAGGACGCATCACCCAAAAGTGAATAAAAATCCGGCAACTCTATATTACATACTGGAGAAAAAAAAATTTTTGAATATACTATTACTAGAACGTGTTTAAAAAGTATTTCCGGACACGTTCCAGAGAAAAAATCGGAGGCTTTAAAATTATGAAACGCATCGTTTTCACTGGCGGCGGTTCCGCCGGGCATGTGACTCCAAACATTGCTCTTTTTCCCAGGCTCAAAAGCATGGGATATGATATACACTATATCGGTTCTTACGAAGGCATTGAAAGGAAGCTGATAGAGGATTACCGCATTCCATATTACGGCATATCAACAGGTAAGCTTAGAAGATATTTTGATGTGAAAAATTTCAGCGACCCATTCCGTGTACTGAAAGGCTTTGCCGAAGCCAGAAAAATTTTAAAGACACTCAGGCCTGATGTGGTCTTTAGCAAGGGAGGATTTGTCAGCGTCCCCGTGGTGCGCGCAGCTGCAATGCTGAAAATCCCATGCATTATCCATGAATCAGACATGACACCCGGTCTGGCAAACAATCTGTGCATACCTGTCGCGCAGAAGGTCTGCTGCAATTTCCCCGAAACCATGCAGGAGCTTCCTGCCGAAAAAGCGATTCTCACCGGCTCTCCGATTCGCAACGAGCTCACAAGGGGAACCCGCGAGAAGGGACTTGAGATGTGCGGCTTCAACATGGCAAAGCCTGTCATCATGGTCATAGGCGGAAGCCTTGGCGCTGCCGGTGTCAACAAACTGGTTCGCGAGGCGCTTCCCAGGCTTCTCGAGGATTTTCAGATTGTCCACATCTGTGGCAAGGAAAAAATAGACAATCTGCTGCTTAACACAAAAGGCTACAAGCAGTTTGAGTATGTAAAGGAAGACCTGAAGGATTTGTTTGCGATGGCTGACATTGTCATCTCGCGTGCGGGGGCAAATGCCATCTGCGAGCTTCTGGCGCTGCGCAAGCCAAACCTCCTGATACCGCTTCCTGCCCACGCAAGCCGCGGGGACCAGATTCTGAACGCGAAAAGCTTTGAATCACAGGGCTTTTCAATGGTTGCCGACGAGGATTACCTCACTGCCGTAACTTTGACCGAAAAAGTGCATGAGTTGTACTTTACAAGGCAGTCCTATGTCGAGGCAATGCAGAACAGCAAAATCAAGGATTCCATCGAAACAATTACTGCCCTGATAGAGGAAACCGTAAACAGCAGTGCGGCGAACAGAAAAAAACAAAAAGTCTAGCATATATTAGAGCGCGTTTGAAAAATGCTCTGGAACAACAAAAAACCATCGCGAGCCACGATGGTTTTTGTTAACTGACTCGATTGAAACCATTATCCTGCAATCACGTCCCTGACCGCGTCAATTTCCTCCGGTGTCATCCCACATGGTTTCATTACAAGGTTCTGGTTGTCGTCCTTATATCTGGGTATCAGATGCACATGAAAATGAAACACAGTCTGGCCTGCCACTTCATTATTGTTCTGAACCACATTAAAACCGTCACATCCCAGTTTTTCCGTCATGGCCACTGCCATCTTCTTTGCCAGCGGAAGTACCTTTGCTGCCGTGTCATCATCAATCTCATATAAATTCTGAAAATGATTTTTGGGCAGAATCAGCGCATGCCCTTTTGTCGCAGGACTCAGGTCAAGAATCACCCGAAACGCATCATCCTCATACAGTGTTCCAGACGGTATTTCCCCATTTGCAATTTTGCAAAAAATACAGTTGTCATCTTTCATATTCCATACCTCCCTTTCTAGTTCCTTAATTATACAGCAGGTCAAGTGTCCGAAGCACCTTGAAATCGCCCTTCATTTTCATGTCACCGGACATAAATGCCTTCTGGAATGTCATCTTTCCCTGCATGATATCGTTCATGACATCCGCCGACACCTGCATCTCCACGTCAAAATCATCCACATTTCCATAATAGCATTCCATCTGGGTGTGGTTTACCTTTACAATGAGCGGCAGATTCGTCTGCGGCATGATAAACTTGTACACTGCCTCAAACCCCGGCTGCGGATGAAAGCGTTCCCGCAGCTCCTGCAAAAACATGGTGCTGTCAGGCTCCTTCACATTCATCAAATCCTTGAACATGCTGGCAAGCTCCTGGATGTCCTCCTTCTGCTTCTGTACATAGAGGTCATCGCTGGCAAGCTCGGACAGCTGCTCCGCCTCCTGCGGTGTCAGGTTCAGGCTCTGGGTAAACGTCACTTTCTGCTTCACTGCGTGGTTGCTGTTTGGAAATACGGGCATCTTCTGGTTGATGGAACGGTACATATGTTCCATGCGCTTTTCTATGACACGGTCGTACCCCGCATTCTGCTCCAGCTCAGACACATCGGCAATATAGCCGCAGATGCCGGTCACCGGACGCCCGCCTAAAATCTCCCACGCTTCCACAAGATGCTTCAGGGCATCATGCTCGCCATAAGTGGTCGCCATGACAACCGGGCACATGTATATGTTCGATATTTTTTCCTTGTCCCCATACAGCCAGCATGAATCCAGAAACTGCTGCATATATCCGCCGATTCCATACCACTCCACCGTAGTAGCTAGTATCACCCCGTCCACATCCTTGAGTGTCTGCGGCAGTGTGACAATATTGTTCTTAAACTCATACAGGTCATAGCGCTCCACACTGACGTTGAGCTCGCGCAGAACTTCCTGTATTTTATTGAGTACATACAGCGTCGGATCCCCGATCAGACCTCTTGCTCCGTAGTAAATATTAATTTTCACCCTCTGTATCCTCCCATATTCTTATTGAAAAGGTGTCCCATGGCATTCATCACTGCCATAACCAGTATGCCGCACATCAGTCCGCCCACATGCGCCGCATTGTCAACCCGCTCCGCCCTTGCACCCGAATAGACCATATACACAATCGCAAACGCGATTCTTCCGATTGAGATATTCCGATATCTGCCGTGATGGATAATGACCAGAATCAGCAGCGCGCCAATCAGGCCAAAAATCGCGCCGCTTGCGCCAACCGCATCATAGATATCCGCTGTCAGGACGGAATAGAGCAGCGAAACTGCCCCCGCACCGAATCCGGAAATCAGGTACACGACAAGAAACCGGAGATGGCCGATTGCGCATTCCACCATCTGTCCAAGCCCAATCAGAAAAATCATGTTGCTGACAATATGGTCAATGTCGGCGTGCAGGAACATACAAGTCGCAAGCCTATAGTACTGCCTGCCCTCAATAATTTTCTCCGCATTCATGCTGCCGGCATCATACAGAGACTGTCCTGTCTGTGTGCACAGGATGTATGCGGCGGCGTTTATTACAAAAAGTATCAGCGTAGCAGAATAGCTGCGCCATGTTATTATTTTCTCTGTTTCCAATATCTCACCTTTTCAATCTATAGGGCATGTTTGAAAAATGATTCCCACAATCACATATTGTCCAGACAGTCTGCATCAGAGTTCAGAATGGTTTGCCTTATCAAAGGTTCATAATTCTGACAGTCTGCAACCGTCCGACGCAGGACAATACCCCGGTTTTATATTCCTGTCTGCAAAGCTGTCTCCCTGACGCAGCATCTGTGACGGCATATTGCTTCGTTTCGTATTTCCAAGTCTGCGAACTGATTTAGTTCCTGCTTTCAATTCACACATTGTCTCATACTCCTCTCTGCGTGCCGCTATCTTTCTCGTACGATTATACCATACATTTTAAATTTCGTGTACCCCATAATCACGTCAGGACAAAACCGTGTTTTACATGACTTGACGCATTTGCGCCTCAACGCTTTTTCACAGACTTTGCAGTATCCTGGCTGAACTTATATGATAATTTTTCAGATTGTGGCTTGTGTGCATAACTTTATACTGAGCGGTCAGTCTTTTCGAACGCCAGTATATATTATTGGTAAAACTATCAAATTGACATAATCATTTTATATTGTTAGAATGTACATGTTTCAACAGGCAATACACAAACCCTAAAACCGGATTTTGGTTTTATGACTTCTTTTGTAAAAATTAGGCAAAAATTCATCGCACATTTTATTAACACTATCCAAAATAGCAAGTTCCTTATATACTATTGCAGTTTTTCATTCATATTATTTAAATTATATACAATTTTGCAGCAAAAACTGCATCTGGATTTGTCATGTTGAACCATCGAATCCTTGGTCATATTATAAACATCCTGAGTAAACAGCAACATTTATTTTACCATAGTAATAGGAGATTGAAAATGTTTTATAAAAAATTTTGTAAAATTTTATCCATTATCATGTGCACCGCAATCTGTGCCGGAAGCCCTGCCACTACTTCTTTTGCCGAATCCTTAAACCCGGAATCTGTTCATCTGTCCAAAACATCTTCCGGGTATTCTGTATTGGAAGAGTCCGCCGTGTCCGAAAACGCTCCTGACGAAGTCAGTGCAACAGCCGCTTCGTCCGTGGAAGAATTTCTGTCAGAAGAAACGCCCGCGGATTTTTCCACCCCCGATCAGACATATGAAAATACTTCTGATGCATCTTCCGAAAATGCTCCTGACTCCGCTTCGGAAGCTGTCACAGATGCTCCTTCGGAAAGTTCCTCTGACGCTTTTTCACAAAGTCCCTCCACAGAAGAAAACATGACAGAAACTTCCGAACAAGAAACTTCCGAACAAGAGACTTCCGAACAAGAAACTTCCGAAGATTCATCCACAGAAGATTTATCTGCAGAAGAGCCGACCACAGAAGATTTATCCACGGAGGAACTGACCACAGAGGAACAAACCACCGAAGAAATTTTGTCAGCCGAAGAACAGCGCTCCATTGATATAGAAGAAGCCACAGACGCGTTCCATCTGCTTTTGCAGGAAAAACAACTGATGGCGCTGCTCTACCATACAGACCGTTACGATGTGGCGCGCAATGCCGGTTCGTATGACAGCTCTGTTGCAACACTGCGAAGCGGACACACATTGTATGTCACCGGTGTCGAAATCCTCGACGACCAGGTCTGGTACCAGGTAAGCTTCTGGATAAATGGGAAAGAGCAGACCGGATATATCGAAGGCTACTACCTTGCCTACTCCGACGAGGACTGGATTGCATGGGAGCGGGCACATCTTGCAGACATTTACCCGGACAGCAGGACATACGGCATCACGGCATATCCGGATGCCGTCGGCAAGGCTGACACATCCGATATTGCCGCATTTCCGGCGCTATATCAGGAAGATCTGCGCTCGCTCAAGGAGCAGCATCCCACATGGACCTTTGTCCCGATGTACACCGGACTGGATTTTGGCACGGCTGTCTCAAATGAGATGGGCGCCAAAAGCCTGATTCAGAATACATCCAGCAACGCCGCAAAGGGCTGGGTCGGAAGTGCGTGTCCGACAGAAAGCGGATGGTATTATGCGACAAAGCCTGCCGTGATGCATTATATGAATCCCTGCAACTTTTTAACGGAAAACTATATTTTCCAGTTTGAACAGCTGACCTTTAACAGCTCCTATCACAATGTGTCCGCGATACAGACCTTTCTCGGCAATACCTTTATGAAAGGGAAGATACCGTCCGATTCGTCCGGAAGAACTTATGCACAGGCATTTTTTGAGATTGGAAAAAACAGGAGGCTGAGTCCGATTCACCTTGCCTCGCGCGTCTATCAGGAGCAGGGAAACGGAACATCCGCGCTGATATCCGGAACATACAAGGGCTTTGAAGGCTATTACAATTATTTTAATGTCGGTGTCAGCGGCTCCTCGACTGAGGAAAAAATTCGCAAGGGACTTACCTATGCCAAAAGCAAGGGCTGGGATACCCGCTTCAAATCATTGGAGGGCGGCGCCGGAACCATCGGCAATAACTACATACTAAAAGGGCAGGACACCATTTATCTTGAAAAATTCAATGTGGATGCCAACAGTCCGTACGGACTTTACAACCACCAGTACATGCAGAATATCCAGGCACCCGCAAGCGAGTCCTCCTCCACAAAAAGAATGTATGCAGGTGCAGGAAGTCTTGACTCAGGATTTGTATTCAAAATACCTGTCTATCAGAACATGCCCGGCGAAAAGCCCATTAAAAGCATTGCCCTTGACAAGACAGAAGTCATCCTTTACAGACCGGACACCATCGCAGGCAATCCGTCCGAGTACCACTCGGCTGCCACACTAAACGTAAGCATCAATCCGTCAGACACAACCGATGACAAGACAATTACCTGGACTTCATCCAACCCCAAGGCAGTCTCTGTGAAAGCCGGGGAAAACACACAGACAGCCGTCATCACGGCACTTGCGGCAGGGGATGTCACCATCACTGCCAAATCACAGAACAATAAGACTGCAAAGTGCACTGTTCATGTTGAGGCTCCTATTTATAGCCTGCGAATCGCGAATCTCAACACCGAGAACGACGCTCCTGACACATCAGCCACCCTATATGCAGGGCAAAGCCTGACCCTCACGGCAGACTACCTTCCGAAGGACACTACCTCTGACACGCGCATTGTCTGGTCGAGCTTGGACCCTTCCGTGGCGGATGTGGATGCCGGAAAAGTAACTGCGCACAAAAAGGGAAGCACAACAATCACGGCAACGGTCGCAGGCTTCTCGGCAGGCTATGAAATCATTGTCGGCGAGTGCACCGTCCGCTTTCTGGATGCAAACGGAAACGAATTAAAAACAGTTACCGCCAGATACGGCTCCTCCATACCAGCGGAGGATTTCCCGCAGCTTGCCAGTACCGCGGAAAAACAGTTTATCGGATGGTACACCAAAAAGGACGGACAGGGCACACAGTTTGACCCGGACACACTGGTATATGCAGACACCGTCGTACTTTATCCCTATTTTGAGGAACAGGGAAAAGGGTTTTATGTCATTCCGGTCGGTGACAAAACGTACACCGGCGCGCCAATCAGGCCCGAAGTCCTCGTTTATGACAGCATCCGCAATGCGGACGGAAGCTTTGAACTTATCCAGCTGATTCAGGGACAGGACTACACTGTAACATACAAAAATAACAAGGATGTCAATACATCCGCAAATAAGACGCCCACAATCACGGTAAAGGGAAAGGGAAATTACTCCGGCACCGAGTCGGTCACCTTTGATATTCTCCCCAAACCGCTTACAGACCATGACATCACCGCAGACAATGTTTCCGTGGCATACAACAGCAAAGTCCAAAAGGCATTGCCCGCCGTGTACCGCGACGGCAAAAAGCTGGCAAACAAGAAGGACTACGTTCTCACGTATCCATACGAAAAGGCGGATGCCTACAAAAACGCGGGCGTCTATCCCATTGTCATAAAAGGAACCAAAAATTACTCGGGAACCATCACGGTTTATGAGACAATCAGCAAAAAAACAATGCTCAGCAAGGTATCAGTCGCCAAAATCCCAAACCAGGCCTACAGGAATGAACTGGTAGACAAAAATGCCGGCAAGGGCATTATCCCTGACAAACTTACGGTTTCCTACAAAAACCAGCCGCTTACTCCGAGTACTGATGGCGGAAAAACAGGCGACTACACGGTTTCCTATAAAAATAATACGGCTATCGGCACTGCAACGGCAACCATCACCGCCACGGAGGGAAGTGCATTTGCAGGCTCCAAAAATATTACCTACAAAATCGTAGGAACTAATATCAATAAAGCGTCCGTGACCGGAATTACTTCCAAAACATACACAGGCAGCGAAACAGACGTGCGCCAAAATACCCTCACCCTGACGTTAAACGGTGATGTTCTAAGAGAAAGTAATGACAATGGCATTACTGGCGACTATACTGTTTCCTACTTAAATACTTCCAAGGCAGGAACTGCAACGGCTGTCATCAAGGGTATCAACGAGTACAGCGGACAGATAAAAAAGACTTATAAAATTACGGGCTTTGACATTACAAATGAATCTGGCATCACCATGAAATATGCCACGGAGGATAATCCCGCCAAACTGATGCCTATAAAACACTTGTCCGAAATCCGTTCCCCATACATGAAAGGGGGTGCGAAGCCACAGGTCTATCTTTATTACGGGGAAACACCGCTGACTGCCGGCAAAGACTACACGGTATCGTATTCCAACAATACATCCGTCACCACCAGCGAAACGCCCGAAAACAAGCTTCCAAAAATTACGGTAAAGGGCAAGGGAAACTACAAAGGAACCATACAGGGTACCTGGGAAATTACTGATGGTGCAATGTCGCCTGACAAGCTGTCGATGGCTGCAAGGGACATCACTTACAAAAACAAGCCAAACAGCTATAAGACCACCGTAACCATAACGGATGCCAACGGCAAAAAGCTCACTGCAGGCAAAGATTATGACAAAAACATAGTCTATACTTACGCAGATAAGACACAGGTGACCACAGCCGATGGCTCGACAATTGTACGAAACAAGGGTGAGGCAATCGACAAAAATGATATCATTTCTGCCAACACCACCATTCAGATAACCGCCAAAGGAATCGGCGCCTACCGCGGAGACGGCAGTGCCGAGCTGTCCGCCACCTACCGCATTATAGCTGCCGACATTGCAAAGGCAAAGCTAAAAGTCAGCGCCAAAGAGTACTTAAACGGAAAAGCAGTCACATTGGCGCCTGCGGATATTGAGCTGACACTAAATGGCACAAAGCTTGTCCATGGCACCGACTACATCATTGACGAAAGTACGTACACCAATAACACCAAAAAGGGAAAAGCCACGGTCATCCTGCGGGGTACCGGCAAAAACTTTGGCGGTGAGCGCAAGGTTACCTTTACGATTGGTTCCAAGCTGTTAATCTGGTGGAAAAACCTGACATAAGAACTGTCAGCAGTACGTTAAGCTTGTCCGCCCAAACCGAATCCGGTCACCCGGCTCCAGCGCCACTGACTGGTTGACGCCGAGCAGTACGCCGTTACGGACAGTGCCATTCGTAGAATTTAAATCACACACATAGACACGACCGTCACGCTCCTCAAAGCGCGCATGCATTTTGCTGACGGCCGTGTCATTTATTACAAAATCAACCACACCTGCAAGCTTTCCAACCGTCATCGGAAGCTTGTCCAGCACCACCTGAATTTCCCTGCCGTTGACTCTTCCACACAGCACCCTTTCCTCCACAATCCCATCGCCAAGGCACACGGTCTCAGGACAGGCATCATAACAGGCCGCCCCATGTCCGGCATCCGTATCGGGGTATTTTCTTTGCGAATCCATATCTGCTGCAAATTGCTGCGGACGGCTGTAATAAACAGCATCCTCTTCACTGCAATCATCCCGCAGGTATTCCATCTCCTTTTCCTGCCTTCTTTTCTTAATATAACAGGCAAAGAACAGTACTGCCGCCACGACAGCCATTCCCACGGCCCCGCATAGGTAAAGCTCATTGTTTCCGCTTAATTCCACAGATTGGATTAACCTTGCCCCCAGCACGATGGCTCCGGCGCACAGCGATACAAATACGCAGAAAACGCCGCCAATTAGGTCCCCGATACTCCGGTTCTTCTCCCCATATCGGTTTTGGTTCTGTTCATTTTTGTCATCATCTGCACCGTCATCGTATTCATCATATCCATATTGACAGTCCTCATACTGCCCTGTCCGAAACTCTGTCCGATACGGTTCTGATTCCATGGCATCCTTACATGGGTGGCACACAGCCTCATGCAGTATTCCGGGCTGATTTTGCACTGTGTCTTCCTGCGTGCAAAGTTCTTTTGAAACCATATTGAATGCCGACTGCCCCATCATACTGCCAATCTCGCACATGACATAATTGGGGTTTCTGGTATAGCGGTAGACCTGGTATCCAAGCATCACGGCACACGCATCCGTGTGGTCAATTCTGGTGAGCAGCTCATCGACAAACTCCATAAATGCCAGCCGCACATCCCCCTCATACTCCGGATAGCAGACAAAATAGGGCTCCATTTTTTCGACGTCAATATAGATAAACTGCGGCTTTATGATAATCTGTGTCCCATCCAGCAGATACTCCTCAAGTCTGTGAAATAAGTCAACGCACCCGGTCAGCAGTTTCCTTAGTTCATCATACCGGATTTCACTATTATGGTAAAATCTGTCCAGCGACTGGAGGGAGTTTATTTCATAATAGTATCTGCTCTCCCCATTGACTTGCCTGTGCGTCACAGGCAAAAGCCCCGGAATGCGGTTTTCGAGAAGCATCCTTGTGCGGTAATCCCCTGTCTGGATCCTTCCCTTTCCAAAAAAATCACATTTACTCAGTATCATATAATTGTGATTCATGCTCCTCTCAAAGCTGATATCGGGCATCCTCTCACTCATCCACTGCCAACCTCCATTTTGTTTTCAAATTTAACTGAGTAGGGGAATGTCCTTCTCTACTACTCGTGTGCCGGACGCGGGCCGCTTTGGCTGCATATTTCCTTTCCGCGTCCGTGTGCATAAAAAAGATGTAAAGTCTTTTCCCTGTATCAGACCTTACACCTTATCCGCTTTAAATCCCGCTCAAGCTTCTTTTTTAGTTTCTCATACTCCTGGCTTTCAAGCAATTCAACCTCATCTTCAATCCGTATCACTTCCTTTCTAAGCGCATCCTTAAACTGCAAATCTGTGTTTGGCATATATAAATCCCCCACTTTCTGTCACCGCCTTTCATATAGGGTATGATTATACATCTATATTTTATTGGTAACTTTTTAATCTGTAAAGCCTTATTCAGTTTTCAAGGTCAAATATTTGTTAAAGGTCCTGCACTCCCGAATCATTCGGACAGGCCTGTGCCGCATTGCACTCCGGCTAATGTCCAATGTCATGTCAGTCCCCAGCGCATACTCCCCCAGCCATGTGACAAACGGCATATTGACAACACAGTGATATGCCACTGTCACCTTGTCAGCGTCAACTTCAATGTCATATAAAACATCACCTATGGCAATCAGCTTTCCATCCACCAGCCTGCCGGCAGCAATGCGCGCCTGCTCGCCCGCCGCCTCAGCCGTCCGGATATGGCTGCCTGTTCCCCTGAGAGCCGCCTCGTACGCACTGTGCTCCAGGATACACCTGTCATAACTGTAAAATGCCAGAAAAATCATCATTACCGTAAACAGCATTGTTACCGGCAGTATCAGTGAAGCTTCCACCGTAAAATAAGCCGCCTCCCATTTCTTTACACACACCGCCACTTTCCCATCAGCCTCCCGCACCGCACAATACATATCCCACAAAGAGCGCCGGCAAAAACGCAAGCTGCGTACGCCGGTTCCCCTTTTTAAAAAGAAGTACCACGATAGCTGCGGCGCACATCACCAGTGAAGCCACACTCACAACAGCAAGACATCTGCGGAATCCCAGCACAAGCCCTATCACGGCTATCACAATACCGTCCCCCATGCCTATCTGCTCCCTGCTTATCATGGAGATGCCGATAACACAGAGCCCGATAGCCATCCCGCCTGCCGCATCCATGACTGCAAAGCTTCCCCGAACCAGTACCGCCACAATGCAGACCAGCGTTAACAGCATTAACAATCTTCTGCTTATCTGCCTTTTTCGTATATCCGTAATCCCTGCAATAAGCAGCAAAACACCAACTACCACAACCAAAACACGATCAATCATAAAATACATACCAGATTTCCTTTCTAAATTTTATACACTTTTCCCGGCACATTTGCTGCATGCCCCCCTGCCGCCAGTCTCCGATATCGGAACCGCCAGTATGGTGCGCATTAACTTGCTGCAGCCCAGTGTCGCATGATACCTGTTTCCATAGCTTGTAATATAAACCGTATTTCCGCTGGAACTCCCGCACGCCTCACAGGCATAATATTTTTCCCCGTCCTGGTTCCTCCTGCCGGCAAGAAAATCCATATCGACTGCGGAAATCGACAATTTGAGATAGCTGCACGCCCTCGAACGGTGGTATACACTTCCTTCCGGCGTGATAAATACAATCTCCTCCCCGCCACCCCCACCTGCGCCGCTGCCCGCATTATCATACCCGGTCCATGCCCTTGTGCGCATCCTGTTATACAGGACACGCTCCGGATAGCCAGCCACTGCCACTGGCGGCGCAATGCGGTACTCCGCAACCAGGTCAATCACATCATCCCCGCACATAATGGCGGAACGCAGCCATGATATGGAAGAAAAACCATTGGCAAGCGGCGCACTGTCCAGATAATCTTCTCCCAGTTTTGCCCTCACTTTGGCGACAGCATAAAAATAGGTCAACATCGATTCCCCTTCCAGCTCCTTATATTCGTAGCCATATACTGCCATTTGTTTTGCTGTCTCATGCATGGCAAGACTCATGTTTCCCTGTAAACGGTACAGCTCCACAATGGATATGACATTTAAAAATGCAAACAGGAAGAATGGGAGGACAAAGCATGCCTCCACTGTCATGCTTGCCCTGAGCCGCCTGCCAGGGGAGTGCGCGGACATTCTTTTTAATGCGGAAACCCTGACCACTAAATTATTTAACATGCCTGAGAGCAAGGTTCCTCCCTTCTTATGTTTATTTTGTTTCTTTCCACACACTTTGTTTTGCACTGTCCCTCGCCTCCGCACCCAAAAGAACATCCGACCACTCCCCTTTCCTATTCATAGCACATGCGCCTGCGAAACACAAAGTCACGTCCGCCTGCGTCCTGAAATCCAAAATTGACATTCAGATAATCAATGCACTGGTCCATGCGGAAATGCCTGTTTCCAGCCGTGCACCGGATATCCATCTCCACAACGTCAAGGCTTCTCGCCATCTTTGCATTTTTATCCATCACGCCAAGGAAAACCTGCAGATAATCCTGATAAGATAACCCTGCCGTCTCCCTGTCCTCCCCATAAAAGCTTCCGCCAAAAATCCCAGCCAGGCTAGTATGCCATTCGCTTCCCTGCTTCATCAGCGGAACCTTTTTGCCATGCAGCAGATGGCGCACGTCAGCCGCAGACTCGGCAAGCGCCCACACGCCTGCCAAAATAAATGCCAGTACATCCGTAAATTCCGGAATGGCAAGCAGCCAGCAGATTCCCTCCGCCACAAGCTCCACCTCGGATTTCTTTTCGGAATCGGCATACAGGCTTGTCAGGTTCGCCGCCGCCCTGACTGCAAACAATAACTCCGCGCTCCTTCTCAAATTTGCCGCGTCGCTGTCGCCCCCACACAAAATATACTCAATCTGGTACTGTAGCCTTCCCTCCTGCTTTGCTTTTCCATAACACCCGCACTTCCTCATAAGATAGGAATCATATATCAGCTCATCCAAAATGCCGTCCGGACGCTCTGCCCCTTCGTGCAGACCGGTTCCCCGGTTTATTGTCCCATTTCGTTTCCGTTCCGAGAAAAGGGGCGCGCCATCGACAACCGCTTCCGACACGGACTGCCCTTCCGGAAGAACCAGCATCAGCAGCCCGCCGCCAACAATTTTGTCAAATAGCCCTGAAATGTTTTTATAAGAAAAACCCTCTGCGCTTTCCGCGCCAGACTCTACAATCCCTTTCTCGGACAACACCCCCTCAAAAGCCTGTTTCTGCTGTATAACCTCGCCCGCCACGTCCCTATCCATCCAGCCGTTCATTTGCACTGTATCAATATGATCTTTTACCGTGTTTATGATATCTCCCCCATATATTGCTTTCATATACTGAACCGCCTGCGCTTTCCACACCAGGCCGTTCTCGTCGCTGGCAAATGATGCCGCCTCAATCTCAAGGTAGGGACAGCGCAGCCCCAGCAGTGTACTTTCGCCAAAAAGGCGCAGGTCGCTTTCCGGATTCATATTGTAATCCATGTATTCCATCAGATGTTTTTCCACCATGCTAATTCCTCCGTTTTCAGAACCATAGGAAGCATCCATGAAAAACAGCTCATACTGATTCAGCACTTCCCTGTTGTACTCCGCAAAGACCGAATCCAGCCCCAGATCCGCGACAAGCTCCGACTGCGCCCTTGCGGCGCCTGTCGCCGCGCCCTCGATTAACACGAAAAGCAGCGACAGGACAATCCCAAAGACAAGCGACAGATAGACGGTCAGATATGCACTATATTTTCTTTGCATTGTCCGTTACCTTTTTGAGTATCTCCTTTGCCAGCTTGGTAATACTGTCCTTAAACAGTGCGACAAGCGCAATCAGCACCACGATTATTAGTACAATTTCCACCGTTCCCATTCCATCTTCTTCCTTGATAAAGCTTCTTAAATTTCTCATAATCCTCTTTCCTTTCTTTTAGGTTTTCTCTTATATACTGCACGGCAATTTTCCTTTGTGCGGCTGTGTGCATATATTATAATTAGCGTCAGTCTTTTCGACGCTTAGTATAAATATGTCCGAAACGCAGGAACCATTATAATGACCATTGTGATGCCAAGCATCATCATCATGGGTACAAGCAGCTTCGTCCCTGCCTTTTCGCCAAGCTTCCGCGCCGCGTGCTTTCGCTCCTCAAAGGCATCTGCGGCTTCCTCCCGCAAAATCCGCGGAAGATTTGCCGCCCCTTTTCTGATATTCTGCGCAAGCATCATCGACAGCTTGTTGTAATCCGGAATCCGGCACCGGCGCCCGAAATGCTCATATGCTTCCGTCTGCGCTGTACCGCTCTCCATTTCATACACCGCAAGAAGCATTTCCTCATATGCGTACCGCCTGGGCACATTTTTTTCATCCTGCTCCCTTCGCTTTTTGTAATCCAGTGCAATTTTCAAAAATGCGTTTGGAACCGTCATTCCGGCGCCTGTCAGCAGGGCAAGTGCGCTCACAATCTCTGGAAAATCCATACGCATCTGTTCCTCCCTGTCCTGAACCTGCATATGCAAGTCCCTGTCCCTGCTAAAGTATATGAAAGCTGCCAGAACCGGGGCTGCCATCAAAAACAACAGTCCGGTACCACGCTTTTTATAGCGCCACTGGATATTCTGGTTTTCAAATTGTGACGGAAGTGTCATATTTTTCTGATTCCGGCTGCCCTGTTCCAGCTCCTGTACGGCTTTTTCAATTCGCTCCTTCCTGTCCGGCTGTACTGCCTTGCTATGGACTTTCATTGTCATTCCATGTTCCAGTTCAAAATCCCCCAGGGACAACATTGCCGTCACTTCGACAAGCTTCGGAGCATCCAGCACATCCCTGACCAGTTTTCCGTCACGGTCAATATATGTCTCGTCCGTATACCAGCCGACATCAAACGGATATCCGTCTATTTTTCTTATAAGCCGCAGGTCATACATAATTTCATCAAAGGACGTATTCTCACCGAGGATGCTTTTTTCCATGGCAGCAACCGCCCCCTCCGAAAGACTTCGCAGCTCCGCGTTGGAGTACTGCTTTTCTTCGATTGTGACAGGAACCTCATATGTATGGGTGCCGTCATCGGCTAACAGCGATACGCTCCTTGCGCCATCGCCGTACGGATTTCTGTCTATGCAGTTATCAACAATTTTTTCCGTCACGCCTTCCTTTATCCACAAAATCAAAGCCAGAATGACACAGGCAGCCACAACGCCACAGCATACAGACAGTTTTTTTATCACATACTCTTTCTGTCTCCGGCGTATATTGCCCGCAGGCTCAAGCGCCCGCAAATCATTTTTCACTGCTTCATTGTACAGTATGTTATCCGGCCTTCTCTGCATTGCCTCAAGCCTGCCATAAATCCAGCCTGCCAATTTCTCCATCATCATCCCACTCCTTATATCCTTATATTTAATATCCTGTCGGATATCCGGCATGCGGCTGCATGGACTGCCAGCGAAACCGTCATAATCACCCAGCCTGTGATATTATGGTACAGACTCTCGAAATAGCCTTTCGTGGACACGGAAATATAAAAGATGATAAAAAACGGAATATAGCGCATAATCTGCTGTTCCAGTTTCTTTTCGCTGACCACGGTCTCTATTTCCCTGCGCACTTCCTGCTTATCGCCAATAATGTCTGCCGTGTTTGCAATAATCCCGCGCATATCGCCTCCGCCGCGTTTTGCTATCTGGAAAATATCCGCAAAGTCCCTGATATCCTGCACGCCGCTTCTGTCGGCGAGGTTCATCAGCGCATGCTCCAGCTGCTCGTTGTTTTCCAGCCTGCGGAACATCAGACGCAGCTCCGCTGCCATCACGCAGTCCTGCCCATACAACAGCACAATATCCCTGTATGTCTCCCGAAATGCATTTTCCACGCTGTACCCTGCCTGTAGATTGGCAGACACGCCAAGAATGACTTCCCGAAATTCCACTTCAAGCTCCCGAATTCTTTTCTGGCACAGCACCCTGCCCTTGTCTTTCAGGGACAATAGCACAAACGGCATCAAAAGAAACCACGCCACAATACTGTCATAAAAAAGCCATGCTGCCACCGCCGCAGACAAGGCGCCCAGCAGTATGTGCACTGCCAGTTCCTGTCCGCTCAATATGTATGTCCGGTAATCCGTCTCTGGCGGATGCCTCACCCGCACTGCTTTTGCATTTTTGTTTCGATTCATCTGTAATTTTCCTCCATCTCGTTTCACGTATACTCGATTCCCGAAGCCGTGAGCTTTCCTGTATGTGTCAATTTATTTATTTTTACAAGCTCACCCACAACATTACCGTCCTTCTCTCCGCTCTCCCGGAACTGATACAGCGGTGCCGTCACAATTTCATCGTTTTCATACCCCAGTATCTCCACAATCTCAAGAACGCGTCTGGACTTGTCCCGGAGGCGTCCAAGATGCACAATGATATCCACGCCAGACGCAATCTGACGGCGAATCGCAGAAAGCGGCAGTTCCATTCCCATCAATACCATTGTCTCAAGCCTTGCAAGCATATCCTCCGAGGAGTTTGCATGACCAGTGCTGAGCGAACCGTCATGCCCGGTATTCAGCGCCTGAAGCATATCTATGGCTTCGCCGCCCCGGACTTCACCCACGACAATGCGATCCGGCCGCATCCGGAGAGCCGACTTAATCAAATCCCGTATCGTGATGGGCTTCGTGCCGTCCATGTTTGCGTTTCTTGTCTCAAGCCGCACCAGATTCGAGATTCCCTGTAACTGCAGCTCCGCGGAATCTTCAATTGTGATAATGCGTTCCGTGTCCGGAATAAACTGTGACAGCGCATTTAAAAAAGTCGTCTTTCCGGATCCAGTCCCACCGCTGATAAAAATGTTATATCCGGCAGCCACAAGGCGCTCAAGCTCCTCTGCCGCCTGCTGCGAAATGGAGCCATAACGCAGCAAGTCTTCCATCGTAATCGGATGTTTTGGAAATCGGCGAATGGTAATGACTGGTCCGTTCAGTGCGACTGGTGCCAGGACAATGTTGACCCTGGCGCCATTTTCGAGTCTGGCGTCCGCAATCGGGGATGCCTCATTGACGACTCTGTTGCATTTCGCCACAATCTGCTGTATCACATCCTCAAGTTTTTCCTGCGTCTCAAACCGTTTATCCCACTGAAAAATGCTTCCTGCCTTCTCAACAAAAATATTTCCAGTTCCATTCACCATGATTTCTGTCACCTCGTCACAGTCTATCAGCTCCTGCAGGACATCCATCTTCCGTATGGAACAGAACACACTTCTTCCGAGCTCCTGCCGTTCTTTTAATGAAAGGGCATACTTTCTTCCCATCTGAACAATCATGCCGTCAATCAGCTCCTGGATTTCGGAATCCTCCACTTCCCGCGACAAGTCAATTTTCTGCCGGACATGACTGCTGATTTCGTTTCTGCACTTCTGGTATCTTGCTGATTCACCCGCCAATGCCAAGCACTCCTTTCACGCAGGCGCCAACGGGTGTCGCCACAATATTTTCAAGGCGGCTGCCATGTTCCTGCCACTGCTGCGGAAGTTCAAATTCTGACAGACGCTCCAATATCGCAGTCCGCTCCTTTGTTTCCAAAACATTCTTGAAATGACGCATGATTGCCCCGGAATAGGCGCATGACCTGTCCGTCAGCGCATAGATCCTGTCGCTTTTCTCAAGAATATGGTAAAATCCCTGGCACGTCTCTGACAAATCCATGACTACGTGCGTGTAATCACTGCTGTATAACAATAAATCCGTAATACGCACCCAGTCCTCCTCGCTGACTTCCAGCAAATCAGAAAAGTCAAGCGCCGGCGGCAGATAGTCGACGCCATGCATACAGCGCTTCAGGCTGTCCAGCTTGTAGAGCAGCTTGTCCGAATGGTTCAAGACAAAATACATGAAATCCGTCACATCCGCCTCATAGCCTGTGCGCAATATTTCCTCAAATCCGGTAAACGGCATCAGGTTCAGATACAGCACCTTATGCCCCATATCGGCAAGCGCCTGCGCCATCGCGAGCGCTGCCACACTTTGTCCGCCATGCCGTTGCGGCGAATAACAGCTGATAAGGCTTGTCCTGTTTTTTCCGCACCTCCTGATGCCGCTGCAATTATTATCCAGCGCATACGCATCCAGTATCTGTGTAATCAGGCTCTCCATCGACTGGTATTTCGCCACCGCGCTGTAGCCTGTAATTCCCGACAGACCGTCCTCCTGCAAAATATACACCTTTGCCGCGTGTATTTTTGTGACATCCTTGTCATAAATTTTCTCCCCCACAAGCAGGATTTCAAAGGCGTTTTCCTCGGATGCCCTCAGCGCCTTATCCACTGTGTCAAACGTTGCAATCTCAAAATCAGCCGGATTCCTCTTTTGCAGATATGCCTGTAGCATCTTTAAATAGTCAGTGTCCCTGTCACAAATCACAAACTGTCTTGTCCCCATATTTTATGAGCACCTCCCTCCATTTTTCCTGCACGCGCTTTCATTCTGACAGCCCCTCACCCCCTTTCCGTTTCTCAGTGGTATGCCCCTGCACACATCAGTACCAGACTGATAAATGCGGGTATTGACAGCCGTATGACACACTTTTTCCGCGTCCTGTCAATCTGGTATTCATCCATCACGCCAGTCAGCGCCACTTTCTTCATATAGCGCAGCAGGTAAAGGAGACGCTCCCTGCTCTCCGCATACACCAGCATTTTCAGAATGGATGCCGCCGCCGCTGCCAGCATTGTGACAAGCAGGTAATGAACCAGCGCATCGCCCCTGATATAACAGCCTGTCATCATAAACAGCTTGATGTCGCCCGCCCCGATACCGCCCAGCAGATAAAACGGATAAAATGAGAGGAAAACGATGACCATGGACATAACTGCCATGACCACCCCCGCCACTGATTCTGACACAAATGTCATAATCAGTCCTGCCAGTATGCCCGCGCCGGTACATACATTGGGTATCCTGAAAAACCGCCAGTCCATAAAAATGGCAACAAGAAACACACCTATGAGAATTCCCATACTTCCTATTTCCTTTCTTCAGTTTTCGTGTGGAATTGTTTGGAACAGTTATGATTATAGCGAACCCAAAAAAATTGTCCACTCGAAATGTAAAAATTCACACAACTATTTTTTTCTTGTAAATTTTTGCCATTTTAAGCGGACAATTATCCCTTTTTATTAGAAGATTTTTACCCATGATTTGTATGGATTTTTACATTACGAAATTTTGCGAAATTATTTTGTCATTTTTCGTTCCAGATATTTGTCGAGTATTTGCATTATATTACTTGTATGTATTCGCATTACGCTGCTTGCTAATTTGTCCAATGGTATCTCCTGAATGCCCTTTTTTCTTCTAAATGCCCCCGCCTCCTGTACTTTCTGCGAATCTGGAATTTTGTTGTCCAAAAAGACCTCCTCGACATCATGGCAGAACCAGACCAAATCATATCCGTTTTCTTTACAAAACTGGCTTATTTTATTTGTTCCCATATACACTTTGCTGATTTTAATCTGATTGTTCAGCACATAAAAATAATTGACCAGCTCTGAAATATATATGCTGTCCGTATCTGCTTTCTTATTTGTTG
>Ga0137307_101143_pt1 | contig 25788 bp, 24 predicted proteins | sample NAcewD2O_March_2_FD_97180 | JGI IMG/M metagenome (GOLD analysis project Ga0137307, IMG submission 97180) | Mouse cecal microbial communities from Vienna, Austria - N-Acetylglucosamine amended D2O_March | ecosystem: Host-associated > Mammals > Digestive system > Large intestine > Cecum | place... | reverse complement strand
CCTTTGCCAAAAACATCATAATAAAAATACGTGCATTTTCTTTTAAAAACGTAAAGATATTTTTATTTATTGCCCTTACTGCTATATAATTACTTACACCTACTATTAGTAGCCAAGTACAAAAGCCTATTAATATATTAAGCTTTCTGCTCAATATTATCCTCTTTATATCTCCATTTCTTCCAAAGGTCAAATTACACTCAGTTAAAAATCTTTTGGCAAATTCCTCTTTTGATATCTCTTCAACATCATCCGACCGATTTTGTAGTATATTTAAGAGTTTTATAGCATAATCAACTTTTTTAACATTTATTTTATCTGGTGTTTTTTCCATTTCAAGATTCAGAATACTATTTAATGCATCAACCAATACATTATTCCCATCCTCCTCATCTTGTCTCTTTGAAGCAATATCGTTTTTATCCATCGGTTATCCCCTCATTTATATATCGTTGTCTGCTCTATAAAATAGCTATTTTACAAAAACAATAAAAGAAAACCTTTCATTTTAAGATTACGTTCAAGTTTTTTAATAATACGAGGAATTTTCATTTTGTTTCCTCCAACTGAATTACCTGTCATTTGCGCTAAATCCTGATGGGTATAACCATGTATATATTTTTTCATGACTAAATCATATTCATCTTCTGATAAAATTTTCCTATATTCAGCACATAAGATTATATCAAATTCATCATTCATACTCACTAAGTTCTCATAACAGCCTTCAAATGTGGTTTCATACATGGTACGCTTATAATAAGCATTATTCAACTTCTTTATTTTGTTTGCAGCGGTTTTATATAACCATCCAATATCATTCTCATGTGTCATTAAATCTTCAATATGGCGAAATGCCTCATAATAAACTTCTTGCAGTATATCATCTACCATAGCTGGATCACAGCTTCGTTTCTTTACATACATCCTTAGGCCATAAAATGATTCATTGTAAATTTCATTAAAATATTTTTCTATTTGTTGTTTTTTAGTCATATTTTTCCCTAATAGAAATAATAATTCTAATTATTGTATTTTCTAAATGCCCGTAATTTTACTCTTTTGTTTTCTATAACAAACTTTATTTTCTGTATATGCTTACATTATAACATTAATTTCACTTTTAAATCTATCTACTTTTATATACAAAATATGTCATTTTTACAGTCAAAGACGCGGCGCAGACACCGCCTTTAGCGCTGCCCTTGTTTTAGCCCCACACACTCCATCCGGAACTTCACCGGAATATGTCCCCGGGTGTTCCGCCTGGAACGCCCGCAATGCCATATCCGTTACCGGCCCGAATTTTCCGTCCACAATCATATCATAGCCGGACTCCCGCAGTTCCCACTGAAGCCATTTCACATCCTGACGGATTATCCTTGTCAGTACCGGGATATATTTTAACGCCTTCTCCGGCTCCTTATAAGGATTGCCTTCTTCCAGCGTCACTTCACTGTACCATATGTCCATGTCCACATTGCCGGATATCCCCGCAACCCGCCCTCTCTGAGAATACTGCCACCCGATTTCCCCCATCCTTGGTCGCAGCTCCGGCCGCAAAGTGCCCATATCCTCCGCCGGATAACGGGCAATCCAATATTTCGCATCCATCCCTCCGCATATATTTTCATACCAATCCTTATTGCAGTAAATATTGCACTCATACCCGGCGCTGCGGATTACCCGCATCCATATATTGGCAATATCCCTTACACGCGTCCTTCCCAGCTCGCGCTGCCTGTTCCACTCCAAATCAAGCCAGACACCCATCTCCAGTTTCCGGCCTGCCAGAAATGTCAACACCCCTTTCGCTTCCGCCTTCGCCTGCGCATTAGAAAGGGCATAGCTATACCGGTACGCCCCTCTTGCAATACCTGTATCTCTACACCCTGCATAATTATGTTCAAAAGAGGCATCTTCCCCCTTACTGTCCATAATCCGCAATATGGCAAATTCAATACCGCTCTCTTTTACTTCACTCCAGTCCGGTTTTTTCTGGTAACTGGATACATCGATTCCACGCATACTTATAAATCCTCTCCTTATTCCGGCAAATCCCGCCGGCCTTACTTCCTTTATAAATACGCGCCATCGGTTATCCTGTGCATTATTTCACGTTTCCTCTTTTACTCCTCTCCGGAAGCTGCACCAAAATTACCGCCGCAAACACAAGGGCGCAGCCAAACAGCTCTTTCCCCGACAAGGCTTGTCCCAATATTACCCAGCCAGCCAAAACGGAAACCACAGATTCCATACTTAAAATCAGGGAAGCTACAGCGGGCTCCAAATTTTTCTGTCCGATAATCTGCAAAGTATAGGCTATCCCACAGGACATCACACCCGCATACAAAATAGGGATAATCCCCGCCATAATTTGTTCCAAAGCCGGAGCCTCCACAAAAAAAGCCGCTCCGGTACAAAGAATCCCTGCCGTATAAAACTGGATACAGGAAAGCGCTACCCCATCGGTCTTCGGGGAAAAATAATCAATCACCAAAATATGTATGGAAAAAAGAACGGCACAGACAAACACAAATGCATCCCCTCTTCCGATGGAAAAGCTTTCATTGATGCAAAGCATATACATCCCCACCGCTGCTACCACGGCTCCTATCCATATCTTCCCGGTCACCTTTTTGTGTAAAAACAATCCCAAAACAGGCACAATCACAATATACAACGCAGTAATGAAACCCGCTTTCCCCACCGTCGTATCCATAATCCCAATTTGTTGGAACAAAGATGCCGCACAAATGGCAAGCCCACAGCATATCCCGCCCTTTAAGGTAAGCATCGGGGGGATTTCCTGCTGCGTATCTTTTTTCTTCCGCACTCTCATAAAAACAACGGGAAGAAGCACCGTGCCGCCGATTAAGAAACGGACGCCGTTAAATGTAAACGGTCCCATATAATCCATCCCAACGCTCTGCGCCACAAAAGCCACTCCCCATATGCAGGCAGCCAAAAATAAAAGCATACTGCTGCCGATTGTCGATTTCTTCATTATTATAATACAACCTTTCTTCGTTTCTCCCGACGGAAAATATCCATAATTTCCGCCACAACATCCCGTATCATTTTATTTTCGCAGTCTATCGTTATCCTTGCATATTTTTCGTAATAAGGAATCCTTTCCTCGTACAAATCCAAAAGCGTCTGCCCCTCTTTCACCGTCACACCCCGTTCATTCAAATCCCCCAGGCGTTTTTTTATGGCTTCATAAGGTAACTTTAAATAGACCACGGTGCCGTTTTCCCCTAAATGCGCCATGGCCTCTTTCCCATAAATGACGCTTCCTCCGGTGGCAATCACGCTTCGCCTTACATTCAAAGAAGCATTGATTTCATTCTCTACCGCCAAAAACCCTTCGATGCCTCTTTCCTCTATAATTTCATGCAAGAGCATTCCCTTTGCTTCCTGAATCACCAAATCCGAATCCACAAAACGGTAGCCCAGACGCTTTGCCAGCACCACGCCCACCGTACTCTTCCCTGCGCCGGGCATACCGATAAGAACAATATTATTCATGATACGCTATCACTTCCACTTCACAAAGGACATTTTTCGGAAGCTGTTTCACCGCCACACAGCTTCTTGCCGGTTTCTCCGTAAAATACTTCTCATAAACTCCGTTAAAAGCGGCAAAGTCTCCCATATCCGCCAAAAAGCAAGTCGTTTTTACCACGTCTTCATATCCGTAACCCGCTTCTGTAAGGATTGCCCCTACGTTTTTCATCACCTGCTCGGCCTGCCCTAAGATATCTTCTCCTTTAATTTCCCCTGTCGCCGGGTCAATCGGTATCTGCCCGGAAGCATATAACGTGTTCCCTGCAACAATCCCCTGCGAATACGGCCCAATAGCTGCCGGCGCCTTATCTGTCGAAATTTTCCTTTTCATAACTTCTCTCCTTTTTTCTAATAGTATTGATAGGATTCACCCTTCCTCAAACTCCGCCATCACATAAAATCCCCTCTCATTTTCTATAATCTTCTTTACAACGCCCTCCCTTGCAAGCATCCGTTCGCAAAAAGGGTAATTGCCGGACATGGCAAGGGCAGGGTCTATGGTATAATAATAATTGCTGGGAAGCACACCTTCCGTTACCGTAATATGCTGCCCTTCCTCCAACAGCCCCTGCCGCTCCATCTTAAACTCCATCTTCCGCATTACCCGTTCTTCCTCTCCGGCGCCTAATTTCCGCCGCTTTTTATTTTACTAGCCTTCCCCTCCTTTTTCAATCTTTTTCTATATAGTTTTCCTATTCAGCCAATTTCCAAAAGAAAAACAAGGGCCAATCATTGACGCGCCGCTTTCCTTTTGAAAATTGACTGTCTTCCTCAAATCGTTTCGATTACCACCCCGTGGGCAATCCCCGGCACTGTCTGACCTTCATTAAAACTCGTTTTGCTAAGAAGTGCGCCGGTAGGTACGAAAAGCACCCTTTTCCATACCCCTTCTTCAATCTTTTTTAAAATATATGCCGACAGCGTTACCGCACTGCATCCGCAGCCGCTTCCCCCTGCATGGGTATCCTGCTCCTTCGCATCGAAAATTTCAATCCCGCAGTCCATATGCTGGCCTGAAATATCTACATCCTTTTCGTTCAGCAAGTCAATCAATGCATGCTGTCCCACGCTTCCTAAATCTCCGGTAATAATTTTGTCATAATCCGAAGGCTTGCGCCCAAAATCCTTTAAATGCTGATAAATTAAATCGCAAGCCGCCGGAGCCATACAAGCGCCCATGTTCATGGAATCTTTTAATCCATAATCCATAATTTTTCCAATCGTCAGCCCCGTAATCTTCCCCCGGGGGTTCTCCCCCTGCCTGTCACTAAGCACAAATGCCCCGCTCCCTGTCACCGTCCAGGATGCGGACAACGGCCTTTGGTTCCCATACCCCAGAGGGAAACGGAACTCTTTTTCCGCACTGGCAAAATGGCTGGAAGTGACACATACCACATGTTCCGCATAGCCGGCATTTACCGCCATTGCCCCCATGCTAAGAGACAAACCGCAAGTAGAACACGCCCCGTAAAGCCCTACAAGAGGTATTTCATAACTTGCCAGCCCAAAGCTGCTGGCGATGGACTGCCCCAGCAAATCCCCGGCAAAAAGATAACGGATATCCTCCTTTTTCATCCTTGCCTTCCCCAAAGCAAGGTATACCGCATCCTTCTGCAGGCTGCTTTCCGCTTCTTCCCAAGAAGCGCATCCAAACATATCGTCCTGCCCTATCATGTCAAAAAGCTCCGCCAAAGGCCCCTGCCCTTCTTTTGTTCCTACCACGCTGGCGCTTGCCCTGATAAAAACAGGATGGTTTAGCTCGATACTCTGCTTTCCTAGCATACATGTTTCTTTTTTTTCCTGACTCATACGATACTAAGCTCCTTCCGCAATCTATAAATTACAAACCGCTTCTCAACTTGGAATACCGGGGCTCATTGCAGACATTGCCGCATTTCCCCGTTTCCCGCTCAGTATAGTATTGCCGCTTCCTCAACGCTCAATTCCGTGTTCCATCAAAAACTGTTTCCATATTTCATAGTATTTCGCTTTTAAATGCACTTCATCAATTGTATACTCCGCATTCAGGTTGCCCTCCCCATCGCATACCGCTTCATTCACATCAATATAAAAAATATTCCGGTTATCCGCCAGTTCCGCAATCGCCGCATTCTTTTCTTCAATATTTTTATTGTTGAAAATCGGGTCTTCACTGTCTTTGTTTCCCGTCACCTTCATAATCCCTTCCACAAAAATAACCGCCTCCGGCTGCAGCTGCCGTATCCGCTCTACCACAGCCCGATACTCCTCCATAAATGTTTCCGTCGTTCCTGTTCCCAGTTCATTGATGCCAAGCATCAAATATACCTTGCCGTACTGTTTTTTCGTAAGCGCCTCTTCTGCCGTAATCTTTTTCCCCGTCTCCTCATCCTTTGCCAAAAGTTCGGTAAACACATTATATATAGTAAGGGAAATCTTCGCATAAAAATCCGCCCGTTCCTCTATACCGCCGTATTCAAACAAACCGACTGTCCGGGAATCCCCTATAAACGCTGCATCGTTAAAATAATCTTCTGTCACCGTCTGGAATCCATAAGTGCCTTCCTCCTCCGTTTTTTCCCTGTCGGCTGCCCTCCGGTTTCCATCTCCGGCTGCCGCATTGTTCTCTGTTTCATTGCCCACTATTCCATTTTGAGCGGCAGATGTCTGATTATCCACCGTTTTGCTGTCCGCCGTTTCCCCGCTTCTAATCTCCCCTCCTGGCGCTTCGCCTCCTATCGTTTCATCAACATCCCCTTCTGTCGTCCTCGTTCCTTCTATTGTTGCCTCCTCTTCGACCGCCCTTTTTCCTTCTGCCGTTACCTTCCCTTCTGCCGTTCCAGTCTCTTCTACTGTTGCAGTCTCTTCTGCCGTTCCTTCCCCTTCCACGATTCCCTCTACTATCCCGTCTTCTGCCAAAGCCTCCAAAGCATCTTCCCCGTCCTCAAAATCAATGCTCTGGCCTATAGTATCATTTTTAAACAAAGCGAACAATCCGCCGGGAAACTTGTCTTCCTCCAGCCCCAAAGCGGATGTAACCTCCCAGGGCGCCGTTCCGTTTGCCGCCCCTTCCATCATCAATGCCAAAAACGGCCTTTTTACCATATCAAATTCATATTCTTTATAAACCGAAAACCGGCCGATAACCCCTATCAGCGTAAAGATGAAACCACTTACCGCCAATAAAAAGAAAGCCGGGCATTTTTTTATCCAATTCATAGCTGCACCTACTTTGCCAAAACAAGCCTTTCCATCTGTCCCTAAACATACCGCGCTAAAATTTCAAATATGCAAAGGGGTTATTTTCCATGCTGACAATGCAGAAAACGGAAAGCCAGAAAACCACTGCCGTCAATATTACTGCCACCGGATTTTTCCGATGTTTCTGTAAAAACCGTGGAAATACCGGAATACACCAAATAACCCCAAGCAATAGATAATACCAGTACATCCCCAGATATTTCAAAATATCGTTAGGGTTCAGGGCAACCCCTATTCCTGCAAAAGGGAACAGCCGCCCTAAATACAAGCCAAGCTGCCCCAAATCATTTACCGCAAAAATAACCCATGTCACCGGTATAAAGAATAAAGTATAGCACCGGCCTATCCACGGAAATTTTGCAAATAGTTTTCCAAGCACAAGCTTTTCCGCTGCAATCAGCAAGAAAAGGGCAAGCCCCCAAAGCACAAAATTCAAACTGCCCCCATGCCATAGCCCCGTTAAAAGCCATACTGCAAAAAGATTCCTCATTGTCTTTGCAAGCCCGTTCCTGTTCCCTCCAAGCGGGATATAGACGTAATCCCTAAAAAAGCCCCCCAGCGTTATATGCCAACGCCTCCAAAATTCACCAATGCTTTTAGAAGCATATGGGTGGTCAAAATTTTGGATAAAAGGAAAGCCAAGCATCACGCAGATTCCAGACGCCATAAGGGAGTATCCCCAAAAGTCAAAATAAAGCTCCATAGAATAAGCAGCCGCCCCCAGCCAGGCTAGCGGGGTGGAAATACTCTCATAGCCTATTACATGGATATCTTTCCATAAAATCGCAAGCCTGTCCGCCAACAATACTTTCGTTCCAAGGCCCGCCACAAAATATTGCAGCCCCTCTTCCAGCTTTTCCAGCGAATATTCCCGTTCTTCCATTAAAAAGCTTCCCTCATGGAAACGCATAATCGGCCCGGAAACAATCTGGGGAAACATAGTAAAATAAACGGCTGTCCGCTTAAATGTAGGCAGTTCTGTCATCTCTTTGCGGAATATATCCACTTGAAAAGAAATCATTTTAAAAAGATAAAAACTTAACCCCAGCGGCAATATACTGCTGTCCAAAAAAATGCCCAGCAGCTTAAATGCCGCCAACAGCCCTACGTCTAAAGCAAGAACCGCCGCCAGCCTGTCCTTCCGGCATTTCCTGCCCCTGCGGGTATCCCTGCAGGAATATATTTTTTTTGCAAAAAAATAATTAAGCCATACTGCGGCAAGGAGAAGCAGCACGTAATACGGCTCTCCCATCCCATAAAATACGATGCTCCCAAACAGCAACGTGGTATTTCTATATTTTTTTGGTGTTATATAATAAACGGCAAGGAATGCCGGGAAAAATCGGAAAAGAAATTCCAAACTGGTAAACACTACCATATATATCAATCCTGTTCTTTTGTAATCTACTTTCAGTCGTGTAATGTTTCTATTTTACCATCCAACCATATGAATCTCAATAGGAATCCTTTGATAAATCCATTTAGCCCCGGCAGCGAAACAGCCTTTCGGAAATCCTATATTTCCACCCTATTTTTTTGTCCGGACGACTTTTTATACGTAAGTTTGTTGTGATTCGGTACAAAGCCTAAAGCCTTATGGTAATATTTCTGCATCGGAAATCACAACGCAAAGAAGTGAGGAGGGATTGGATTGACAAATGTGCATGTTAAAATCAAAAATTTGAGGGAAGAAAGCCGCCTTAAACAACGTCAGGTTGCAGACTATCTTGGCATATCCCAGCAGGCTTATTCTTATTATGAACTGGACAAGCGCGAATTGCCTGCACGCCACGTCGTAAACTTAGCCAAACTTTACAATGTAAGCACCGATTACATACTCGGCATGGAACCGGAACGGGCAGGCTCCTATGATTTAAATGCTACGTTCGTTCAAGATGTACAGTTAAAAGATGTACTCATTAGCTTAAGGAAACTGAACAAAACAAGTAAAAAAGATTTAATAAAATATTTATCCTATTTAAGCTCTACCCAATCCAACGGGATTTCAGAGTAAAAGAGTTTGCCCTCCGGCAAACTCTTTTACTCTTCCCCATATCTACAAAGCCCTTTTTCATCCCATTTATCTTTTCTAAATTTCACTGACCGAAAGAATCTTCTTAAGCCCGTCCGGCTCTTCCTCTATTTTCTCCCTAATCTGCTGCATACGCCCGTCCAATTGGGAAATCAGCTCCGCACAATAATACAACTCATTGGCTATGCTTTCCGCCTTTTTAATATGTTTCTTATATTTCAGTTTATGCTCCAGGCTGGCCCAAAAATCCATCGCTATCGTGCGGAACTGCACCTCTACCCGGACAGCCCTCTTTTCATCCGTTAAAAAAATGGGCACTTCAATAATCAGATGAAGGCTTCTGTAACCGTTGGGTTTTGGATTTCTTATGTAATCTTTTTTAGAAACTAAAGTAATGTCATCCTGCGCCAGAAGGCAGTCCGCCAGCATATAAATATCATCGGGAAAGGAACAAATGACACGGATTCCTGCAATATCATTTAAATTTCTTTCTGCATTTTCTATTGTTAGAGACAGCCTGTTCCTCTCCAGCTTTTCCCTGATGCTCTGCGGTGATTTTATCCTGCATTTAATTGTCTCAAAAGGATTCCTCCTGTTCTGCAGGGAAAGCTCCGCATTCAGTACATCCAGCTTTGTTTTCACTTCCAACATTGCACACTGGTATTGCATTATCATCCGACGGAACCGGTCAACTTCCCCGCCTTCCCGGAACGCCTCCTCAATCACTTTCCAATCTTGAATATCTTCCGTATCCCTGATGTTTTTTTCCATAGCAATAATTATATCCTTTCCGTTGCCTACAGCCCAAAACCCCGGGCATCATTTGCCAACATCTTCTATCCATCCTATTCTTTCCAAAAAACAACCCGCCTGTTTCCAGACGGGCCGTTTTTGATTTGTTATTTCATCTGTTCTTCCTGCTTCTTAATCATCCTACGAACCATTTCACCGCCGATAGATCCTGCTTCCTTAGAAGTCAAGTCACCGTTGTAACCTTCCTTCAAGTTCACACCCAATTCAGAAGCAACCTCTGTCTTAAAACGATCCATAGCTGCTTTAGCTTCAGGAACTTCTACTCTATTAGATTTGCTGCTTGCCATCCTAATTCACCTCCAATTTCGTATTTCCAGCTTTCGCTATCTATATTCGAGATAAGCTTCTTCCATCCTTACGCTTATCCCGAATATCATACGCATTGAAATACGTTCCGTATCGTAGATACGTTTCGTATTGTAAATACGTTTCGTACCATTAATGCGTATCGCACCATTGAATACGTTCCGCATCTTCCAATACGTTTCCATCCGAAATAAGCAAGAACCGAATCACTTATCTTGATGTTAGTATTTACGGAGATGAATTAAATATTAAGGTAAGTTTTGCCATTAAGCATACACCGCTTCCTGTATGGCACATTTCCTTGTCAAATACATCATGACATCTTTTCTTGTTATAATCCCGATAAAACAATCGCTGTCATCAATAACCGGAACAAAATTCTGGTTCATCACTTTATTTATGATGTCCTCTACATCCGCGTCTGCCTCCACCGGCTCATTGTCCTTTTTCCTTTTTATATCGAGTATTGGTATATCCTCTGCATTCCTAAAATTTAAATCGAACCGTTCCTTCGCATCCCAAAGCAAATCGCCTTCTGTTATGGTTCCAACATAAGTTCCATCCTCATGGCTGATAATCGGTATCGCCGTGTACTTATTATACTCCATCTTTTCCAGCGTCTGCCACAGTGTATCATCATCATATACGTAATCGACTTCGCTTTTCGGCGTTAAAAAAAATAAAATATTCATAGACACTCCTTAAATCTTTCGCATGTCACACTCTTGTCTGATAATGCCCATAGACAACTTTTCCAGCCAATGCTGCGGCCGCCTCTTCCCCCTGAAATTTCTCTACAATGGCAAGCCCAAAATCCACAGCACATCCCATTCCTCTTCCGGTAATAATAAAGTCCGACACCTCCGCCGGGTTCTCCGTCACCTCTGCGCCTTCCAAATGGCTTTCAAATTCCGGGAAAGAACACGCTTTCCTTCCCTTCAGCATCCCCCTATGACCTAAAATACTGGGGGCCGCACAAATTGCGCCGATACACTTTCCTTCCTTATAAAATGCATCCAGTGCTTCCATCAAAGGCTCAAATGCCTCTAAGTTCTTCGTTCCCGGCATCCCCCCTGGCAAAACAATCATATCTACCGTCCTAAAGTCCACCTCATCAAATAGTTTGTCCATCTTGACTGTCACACCGTGGGAACTGGTCACCTCATACTCTTGCGTAACGGATACCATATCCGTATCAATCCCTGCCCTCCTAAGCAGGTCAACCACGGCAAGCGCCTCAATCTCCTCATACCCCGGTGCAAAAAAAATACACACTTTGCCCATTTCATCCCTCTCTTCTGCCGTTTTACCGGCCGTTCCATACGCTTCCCAGACGGAATTTCTTTTCCGCTGTCTTTATGTTTATTTTACCACTTTATGGGGATTTTTTAAAGGGAATAAATCTTATAACAGTATTAAAAAATAATAAAGTGTACAGAATAGTGTCTCTGTCTGCGCCAGGTTTATGCCAGTTTTACAAATAAATAGCCATAGAAGATAAAAGGGTCGTTTTTTAAGCCAAGGGGCATTTGACTCCATTGCATATAGATGTTAAACTGTGCCTATAATAAGTTCTAACCATTTATAAAATTACCGCATTCCTTTTTACAGCATATGCTAATTCTAACCGTTTATATGATGCATTTTTTCCCCTTCTGCTTCTTATTTAAGAAGCAGAAAGTCAGAAAGCAGAAAAGATAACGCAGAAAAGATAAAGAAAGGGTATTTTATGGAAATCGAAAGAAAATTTTTGGTTAAGGAATTGCCTTCTCATTTGGATTCCTACCGGTTTCACAAAATTGAACAGGCTTATTTAAACATTTCCCCTGTTATCCGCATCCGGAAACAGGACGATGAATATTATCTGACATATAAAGGAAAAGGACTCCTTGCCAGGGAAGAGTATAATCTCCCTCTAAACAAAGAATCCTATTTCCATCTGCGGGGAAAAGCAGACGGTACTATTATTTCCAAAACAAGATATCTTATTCCTATCGAAAAACCGGATTTTTCCTCCGGTATCCTGCTTTCGGAACAGGAGTTAAAGGCGGCTCTAACGATTGAATTGGATATTTTTGACGAACCGTTTTCTTCCCTCATTCTGGCGGAAGTGGAATTTTGTTCCGAAAATGCTGCCAATGCTTTCCTGCCTCCATCGTGGCTGGGTGAAGACGTCACCTATGATTCCAGATACCACAACTCCACTTTAAGCGGCTTTGGGAAATTCCCCTCTATATAAAATCCGGGTGCCAGAAAACCTGGCACCCGGCACCGTCCGATTCACTGCCAAAAATATTGTACAATCCATCCAATGATGCCAGCGGCAAGCTTTCCCGCACCCGAATCCGTTTTATAAACCGTTATCTTCTACTGCTTCGCCGGCCCGCTGGAAGCGCGCACCACCAGTTCGGCGGGCAATACAATGTGTTCGCATTTTTTCCTTCCTGCAATAATATCGAACAAAAGATGGATAGTCGTCTCCGCAATCTCCTTTACCGGCTGCTTTATGGTAGTGATTGCCGGATTATAATATTTCCCTACATCAATACCATCATACCCTGTCACGGACACATCTTCAGGAATCCGCAGCCCGGCTTCTATCAAGGCGCTGCATGCGCCTACGGCAAGGATATCCGCCGTCGCATAGACCGCCGTAAATTTCTCCCCCGAGGCAATCAGCTCCTTTGTGGTAAGATAGCCGTTATCCATAGAATAATGGACAATATCTTCCTTGACACAACGGACAAGATTTTCCCTAAACGGTATCCCTTTTTCCGCCAATGCCTTTTTATATCCTTCCAATCTAAGCTGCCCGATACTGTTAATTTCCGTTTCAGCAGAAAGGATAGCGATATCCCTGTGCCCCAGCCCCAGCAGATAGGAAGTCATCGCATAGCTTTCCTTCCTGTCGTCCACCGAAACGCTGGAATACAAGGCACGGTTCATATTTTCCGGAGTGGCTGCCCCTATGGTGCTGAATATGTAAGGCACGGTCAAATTGCTTATTTTTTCCTGGGAATGGAAAAAATACCCTCCCAAGAAAACAATGCCTCTTAGCCTTTTTTCCTTAACCAGCTCCAAAGCCACGTCCACTTCGTCCTCGTCATATTCCACATGCATCAGCACAAGGGAATACTTTTTTTTCTGCGTCTCTTCCTCAATCACCTGAATCATATCGCCAAACAGAGGATTGGAAATACCCTTTACAAGAACCGCTATGCATTTGGCATCCGTCCGTTTCAGATTCCTGGCGCTGTTATTCGGCACAAACCCAACTTCGCGTATAACCTCCATCACCATGTTTTTTGTTTCCTGATTAATGTCCGGATGATTATTCATCGCCCTGGAAACTGTGCTTACCCCCACGCCACACCGCTTCGCAATATCCTTGATTGTTATTTCAGGCATATTTCCCAACCCCCTGTATTACTTACGTACACTCCCACACCGATGATTTCCCACCGGCATCTTTTTTAACGCCTTCCGTATAGCTTCGTCATCTTCCGTATCCGTTCTGCCAGTTCTGCGTCCGGCTGCCCCTCTTCCAAACGCCACTTCCAATTGTTCCCTAATGTAGAAGGTATGTTAATCCTCGCTTCCGTTCCCAGCCCAAGATAATCCTGCATTGGGATAATCGCCGTATCTGCCACACTCGAAAGCGCTGACCGAATAAACTCCCAGACAACTTCTTTCTTTGCCTTTATGCCAAGATAGCGTTTTGCAAAGGACTTATCCCTTTTCTCAAGGTTCTCATACCATCCCACTGTCGTATCATTATCATGGGTTCCGGTATAAACTACCGAATTGTTTGTGTAATTATGAGGCAGATAATCGCTTTCCTCTCTGGAGTCAAAAGCAAACTGCAGAATCTTCATCCCCGGATAACCGGTCTTTTTCACCAGTTTAATGACACTTGGAGTCAAAAAGCCCAAATCCTCCGCTATTACCGGCTTTTTGCCGATTTTTTCTTTCATCACTTTAAATATATCGTACCCTGGGCCTTTTTCCCAATGGCCAAATTCCGCCGTCGTATCGCCATATGGGATAAAATAATATTCGTCAAATCCGCGGAAATGGTCAATCCTTACTACATCATACAAACGATAGCAATAGGAAATCCTGCGCATCCACCATTCATAGCCCGTTTCCTTGTGATAATCCCATTTATAAAGGGGATTCCCCCAAAGCTGTCCTGTTGCCGAAAAAGAATCCGGCGGGCATCCCGCAACGCCAATCGGGGTACATTCCCCATCCAATTGGAACAGCTCCGGGTTTGCCCATGTATCGGCGCTGTCAAACGCTACATAAATCGGTATATCCCCTATGATGCTGATTTTCTTTTTATTCGCATATTCCTTAAGCGCTAACCACTGTGTTGCAAATAAGAACTGCTGGAACCGGTAAAACTCTACTTCCGATTCATATTTCTCTTTATAGGCTTTCATTGCTTCCGGTTTCCGAAGCCTGATATCTTCTTCCCACTCAATCCAGCTTGCCCCGCCAAAGGAATTTTTCACCGCCATATACAATGCATAATCTTCCAGCCATACGGCATTGTTTTCCTTAAATTTCTGAAATTCCTTATTGTCCTTAATATTGCTTCTTTCATAAGCTATTCTTAGTACCTTAAACCGTGACAAGTAAATCTTTTCGTAGTCCACATATTTATCGTCGCTGCCAAAATCACATGCATCGCATTCTTCTTTTGTCAGCCACCCTTTTTCTATCAGGTTTTCCAAATCAATATAATAAGGGTTCCCTGCAAATGTGGAAAATGATTGATACGGGGAATCCCCGTAGCCCGTAGGCCCCAGCGGAAGGATTTGCCAGAAACTCTGCCCTGCGCTTTCCAGAAAATCCACAAATTCATATGCTTGTTTTGAGAATGTACCGATTCCGTACTTAGACGGAATACTCGATACAGGTAATAAAATGCCGCCTTTTCTCATTATAAAACTCTGCTCCTTTCAAGGCCTCCCCCCGGTCAGCCTTTTACCGCCCCGGCAACGACGCCCTCAATAATATATTTCTGACAAGTCAGATAGAAAATAATAATCGGGATGATAGAAAGAACCAACATTGCCATCAATGCCCCCATATCCTTGTTGCCGTTGGAGCCGACCAGCATCTGTACAACGACCGGAATTGTCTTATACTTTGTGCTGATACCGATGACGAGGTAAGGCAGAAGGAAATCGTTCCATACATGCATAGCATCCAGAATTGCCACGGTGATTGCCGTAGGCTTTAAAATCGGGAATACAACACCGAAGAAAGTCTGCAGAGGGGTACACCCGTCAATCATGGCAGCTTCTTCAATCTCCAAGGGTATCGACTTTACAAACCCGGCAAACATAAACACGGACAATCCGGCATCAAACCCCAAATATAGTATACACATACCTATCGGATTTCGCAAATGGAATTTATCCGAAAGGCTGGTCATCGTAAACATAACCATCTGGAAAGGAACTACCATGGAAAATACAAACATATAGTAAAGGGCAGTAGAATACAATGTTTTTACCCTCGTTACGTAATATGCCGTCATGGATGTAAACAATACCAGCAGGATAACGGAAACAATCGTTATAAAAAAGGACCAGCCGATTGCATTCAAAAGCCCTGTTTTCATCAGCCCATTCGCATAGTTGGTTAATCCGGCGAAAGTTTCACCTGTCGGCAGGGAAAACGGATCGGAACTGATAAAAAATTTCCCTTTGAAAGAGTTGTTCAAGATAAATAATAAAGGATAAAGAATTGCTACTGCAAAAACTAATAAAAATACAAATATCACCTTATTGGAAGCCTTGCTCTTTGCTGATACCATTATTGCTCTACCTCCTTACTCCTTGTAAAGGTCAACTGTATTAAAGCAATTGCCACTACGATAATGAAAAATACCACTGCCTTTGCCTGGCCGACGCCCTCATATCCCGTCCTGCCATAAAATGTTTCGTAAATATTCAACGCAAGCATCTGCGTCTTCTTCATCGGCGCGCCATCCGTCAACGCCTTGTTCTGGTCGAACAGTTTGAAGCTGTTGGATAATGTCAGGAACATACAGATTGTAATGGAAGACATTACCATAGGAACTTTTACCTTAATCAGTGTCTGCCAGGGCGTAGCCCCGTCAATCTTTGCCGCTTCAATCAATTCCGTAGGTACATTCTGAAGGCCGGCAATATAAATAATCATCATATAACCTACCATCTGCCAGTTCATCAAAAGCACCAGGCCCCAAAAACCGAATTTGGCATTTGCTACTATTGTCGTTTCATATTTATATAAAACCGCGTTAATCATCTGCTGCCATGTATAACCGAGTACAATACCGCCGATTAAGTTCGGCATAAAGAATACGGTACGGAATACATTGGTACCTTTAATTTTCCTTGTCAATAACAATGCAATCGAAAATGCCAGCAAATTGATTGTTATAACGCTCACTACGGTAAAAGATGCCGTGAACCCCAATGCGTTCATAAATCCCTGACCGCCGGAAAAAGCGTCTTTATAATTTTTAAAACCCACCCATGTCGCATTGCTTACTGTTGTAAACTTACAAAAAGACAAATACACGCCCTGCACAAAAGGGATAAGAAAAGCAAATGCAAATGCAATTACTGTTGGCAGGGTAAAGATTAGAAAATATTTTTTTAATGTTTTTTCCATTGCTCATTCTCCTTTTGGACTATATCTCCATTTTATGTGCGTCCCTTCCACGCACCCTCCTCTTTCAACAATAATAATTCTATTTTTTGCCATGTATGTGTATATCCCGAAAACCTATTTGGGGGCTTTCCAGGATGCAAAAACACTCCGCAGCCGAGACTGCGAAGTGTTTTCCCACTCAACTTGCCTATCAATCAATATTGATTCAATTATTTCTTATTCAGCAGTAGCTGATTTTTCCTCTGCCCATCTTGAAACAACAAGGTCTTTTACTTCATCCCATGTCATGTTGCCGTTGCAGTATTCCAGCAAAGCTGCACCAAAGTCATCTTTAAATGCCTGGCTCGGGAAAGTTGTGAAGTTCCATGTTACGCTGTTCTTGCCATTTTCCATATAACGGAACATTTCTTTTGCCAACGGGTCTACAGGTTTCTCATCATCGCCGAATGTAGAGAACGGAGCTGCATTTCCTAAAGAATTAACCATGTAATCTTTCCCTGCGTCGGAAGAAATCATCCAGTTTACAAAATCCAGGGTTGCTTTCTGGTCTGCTTCGGAAGCCTGGCTGTTTACACACCAGAAGTTTTCCGTACCTGTGCAAAGCCCCTGATTTTCTTCCCCTGCAATACCTGTGTAAATAGGCATGAATTTAACATCTTCTTCTTTTACTGTGTTGCCTTCTACATCGGAAATCTGGCCCCATGCCCAGTTGCCGTTCTGAACCATTGCACACTGTCCAAGTGCGAACTCAGCCATAGAATCTGTTACGGCCTTGCTTCCTAACAATCCCGGTGCGCATGTGGAATTGTTGATGTACAAATCCCAAATGTTCTTGAAGTTGTCGGAATATTTGAATGTAATCTCTGCCATATCGCTTACATTGTTATCTTTGTATTCATAGTAAACCGGAACGTTTGCAAGGTGTGTCTGCCATCTCCAGTCTTCGCCGGGAAGAAGGGATGTGGAAGCGAATACACCCTGGATGCCCAAATCGTCTTTCTTTGCTGTCATATCTTCCACTACTTCTTTCAATTTAGCAAAGCTATTGATTTCATCTACGCTTGCTGCTTTCGCGCCGTCTGTTGCGAAATATGCCTGCATAATCGCATCGTTGTAAATGATACCATAAGCTTCTACTGTATAAGGCACGCCATATACGCCGCCGTCTGCGCCTGTTACTGCAAGACCTTTATCGGACAATGCATTGTAAAGTTCGGAATTTGTTAAATCAAGGCAATAGTCTTTCCAGTTCTGGTAGCCTACCGGGCCATTAATCTGGAACAATGTAGGTGCATCCGTTCCTGCGATTTCGGATCGAAGCACTTCTTCATATGTACCGCTTGCTGCGGTAACAACTTTTACTTCTACTCCTGTTTCCGCTGTATAAGCTGCAGCAATTTCCTGCCACTGCGTATCTACTTCCGGTTTGAAATTTAAGTAATATACTTTGCCGCCGTCTGCAGATGCTGCCGGTGCTTCTGCCGCAGGCTCTTCTGCTGCCGGTGCTTCTGCTTCTGCTTCCCCTTCTGCTGCAGGCGCCTCTGCTGCCGGTGTTTCTGCTGCGCCGCTTCCGCATCCAACAAGCATAGAGGAAACCATTGCTACACATAGTAATGCACTAATCAGTTTCTTTTTCATAATGAATACTCTCCTTCTAAAAGATTTTGTGTTTCGTGGATTCTTTCCATAATCCGGTAAACCCACAAGTCTCTGCACTCGTCTTTCCCGTTACCTTCCCTATCCTTCCCGTTACCTGAAACGTGTATTGAAACCGTTCTCGGTACCGTTGTCGGCATCGTTATCGGTAACGTTTCCGACTGTGGTTACATAATATCATTTCATCCAAATGGATGCAAGCTTTTTTTCGCATTGTTTCGTAACTTTGGCAAAAATAGTAAAATTCAGTAGCTCAGTTTTATGCAACATTCCTAATAATACATCCCAAAAGACATTTTATATCCGAATCCGTTCCAAAAATAAAATATCCCCGTAAGAAAATACAATGTTCCATTAACACCGCATTTTCTTACGGGGATATTTTATTTTCGGAAAGCAGCAATTCTTATTGCACTGCTTCCGGCCGCTTAATTTTGATATACGCCATCCACCCACGTACCATATTTTTTATTTCCGTCTGCATCATACTCCGTGCCGATTCCGTTCCTTTTTCCGTCCTTCCATTCCCCCTCGTAGCGGGAACCATCTATATAATACCTAACTCCCTGGCCGCATATCCTGTTATCTTCGTATTCGCCAAAATAACAGCTCCCGCCCACATCATTAAAAACCCCTATTCCTGCCTTAACATTATTCTGCCATTCCCCATAGTAAACGCCATTTGTATAATGCATACTACCGGTTCCATTGCGCATACTGTCTACATGCTCTCCGATATAAAATGATGAATCGCTATAATTAAACTCTATAATACATTCCCCATTCCGCTTTCCATCTTTCCATTCGCCGGCATACCAATCCTTCAAATCTCCTCCATCGCTATAATAGTAAACGCCCATGCCATTTCGTCTGCCGTCAGCAAATTCACCCACATAGTAATCGCCGTCATCATAATATGCCGTTCCGGTTCCATTTGGTATTCCGTTTGTAAATTCGCCAATATAAGTTACATTATCTTCGCCAATCCGAATACCTTCCCCCTCCAGCACCCCGTTTTCCTTCCTGCCAATGTATTGGGTACCATCTTCGTCCGTCCATGTATCCACATCTGGCTGATTTTTTATCCCTTTCATTTCACCAGTCTCTTCTATCAGGACATCCCCTTGAAAAATGCCCATCTTGCATGTTCCATCTCTATAATACATAACCCCGTTTTGGGAATCCTCTGACCATTCCCCTTCAAAATACCACCGCCCCGATTCATCTTCCGGGGAATACCAGGCAGTTCCTTCCCCAAAATAATTCCCATCCTTAAACTCTCCTTCGTAACGGAAACCAGACGGATGATAATAAGTCCCTGTTCCTTCCAATCTGTTATTTAAAAATTCACCATGATAAAAACTTCCTCCATCTTTAAAAAAATAAATCCCAACTCCACTCCTGCTGTCATCTTTCCATTCACCTTCATAATAATCCCCATTATAAAAATAGCAAATTCCTTTCCCTTCCCTTTTCCCGTCTTTAAACTCCCCTAAATAGATACTCCTGTCACTGTCAACGGAACGCCCATATCCTTCTATCTTACCATTTATCTTTCTCCCGGTATATATCGTACCATCCGCATCTGTCCATGTTTCAGCGTTCCAAATTAAGTTCGCGGCAAATTCATCTTTCAACCAGATTTGAGGGCTAATTGTTCCGTCTTCTCCGTAAAACACACCCATTCCGTTTCTGATTCCGTCCTCCCATTTCCCTTCATACCGGTTCCCATTCTCCCAATAATAGATACCGTCGCCTTCCCTCTTTCCTGCTTTAAATTCCCCTTCATATCTGCCGTTGCTCTCGGGGAAATAATTTATGCCAGACCCCTCTTCTACATTGTCTTTCCATTCCCCGTCATAAACAACATCCCCCGAAGAAGACAACGTTCCTTTGCCGTCACGCAACCCTGCCTTAAATTCCCCCTCATATACATCTCCGTTTTTATAAACTGCTTTCCCTTCCCCTTCTATTTTTCCGTCTATTCTGTTTCCGTAATATTCGGTTCCGTCATCATCAACCCAATGGGGTTCTGCTTCCTTTTCAGCCATTGATCCATCCTCTTCTGATTCCTCTTGCGCTTCGATACCCGGATCTGGCTTTCCCTCCTGTTGAACCATTTCCCCAACAAAATTAAACACTGTCCTTGCAATTAAAAATACCAGTACTCCTCCAACTATCATGGGCCCTTTTCGCTTTGTAATTGAGCGAAAGATAGAACCCTGGCCCCTGCCCTGCCTTCCAGGTTGGGGAATCCGCCCTCTTCTCCGATTATCCCAAAACTTTACGATAAGGGTGCTTATAACGGTACAAATGATAGGTGCTACCCAATTAACTACTATTTCGTTATTTAGAATTGCAATAATAAATTTCATTTATTTACTCCCCCTTTGACATTATAATGATTTTATCTTTTTATAGTCTTTTTTAAGCTGTTTTATAATAAGCAGGTTTTTATTCTTTCACGCTGTCCGCGCTGTCTATTTGGATTACTTCGGTTTTCCTTAACGGTTCGCTTAGGAACGAACCCGTCCGGTCTTCCGTCGGACTTTCACTGACTCTGGTATAATATTTTTGACATTATACCATATTTTTCCTGATTTTTCATAATTTTTTCTTATTGTCTCTGTCAAAAATTAGTTTTTCGTTCCTTTCCCCGCCATATCTACAAAAAACGTGCGTTAAAACGCACGCCCGAATCCTATATAGCAAAAGCGGTACAGCCCTTGTACTTAGAGCTATACCGCCTTTATTTGGAAACGCTTCACCATCATGGAGCCATGTGACAAAAATGCGTTTCCCAATACTCCGTTTCGCCCTTGGCAGCACTGCTTTTCCGGCTATTGTATGCTAATGAATCTGCCGTTTACCGAATGCCGTGTATTATTTCCATGCCAAAAGGCTTCAATGAAACGGATATGGTCTTGCTATTTACTGTAATGTTTGTTTTCTGTGCCTCCCCTGTATTATTAACCACCGCCAGCGCATTCCCCGATGGGAAATAGGTACATTCCGTATACAGATTATCGGTCATATATTCCTGCATAAGTTCTTCCCCTGCGCCAAACAAAATCAAATTTTGCAACAGGCGGATGTTCTCTTTGGAAATACGGTACCCGCCCAGATAAATCCCCCATCCCTGGCCGAAAGGATACACCGTCATAACCGGTATCCCGTCCTCCGACTGCAATACCCTGGCACGCCCATCGGTTAGATAAATGCCCTTCGTCCGGCATACCTGTCCACCCGGCGGAATTAACCCGTAAATCTCTTCCGTTTCATATGCCCAACGGCCATGACATATCCTATCCCCACAGTCCTTATCCACCCCCAATACATGAGCCATGCGGAAAAAAGTATCGTATCCCGATAAGGCAGAAGGTTCACAAACCCCAAGGAATGTTCCTCCTCTATGAACCCACTCTGTCAACAGCTCGACTACCCTATCATCTTCCCATTCTTCCCCACCGCTCCATGCGCTGCCCGCATATCCTGCGTTAATGATAACGTCTATCCCTTCCAGCCGGCCTTTCCTCACATCCTCAAAATCAATAAATTCTACTTCAAAAGGCAATCCGGACAGGCTTTCATTGATATGTATCAAATCATGCATATCCGTTTCATGAAAATGTCCGGAAAGCGTCCACGGGCGCAGGCTTCCCCAATGATGCAGTACACCCACTACCGGTCGAAAGCAAAAAGGTTTCCCACCCACGTGCAGCTTCTTAATCATACGGAACTCATCCGCCATTTCCGCAATATACTCTACAAAATCAGGCTTTGATTCTACCAAGTGCAGGTATCCCCCAAGCCCAATCCTCTCTACCGGGCTTCTCAAAACAGCTCTGCGGACAGCCTGCCAATATTGCTGCGCCTCCAGCTTTGGGTTCCCCCCTTCCAGAAAGCTTGGCTTCCCGGATACCCCTGTAGGGAAAAGATACGGATGCATCCTAAGCTCATGTACCGCCGTCTTCACCCCGCTGCATAGCCGCGCTTCATAGCCGCTGAACACACATTTAATCATACCGTCAAACCCCAATGTTTCAAACCGTTCCCCATAGGGTTCCAGCCCAACCCAACTATCATCATAAAATACATACGCTTTCTTTCCATACGTATGTGCTATATCCACCAGTTCCTTGCCAAAGCCGACGACGAACCGGTTGATAAAATCCATCCAATCCCTTTTCTTTTTCCCGGCGGGCATATGTGTCACATGCAGTCTGCCCTGATTGACAAAATCCTCCGCCTCCAAAGCATATCCGTATTCCTCTTCAAAAAGTTTTAACGCTGCCGGGCTGACTGTAAAATCATAAGAAGCCCAATCCGTAAATAAATTTCTCTTCCTGTCGGAGCTTCCCCATATCCAGACAAAGTTATAAAACATCGAGGTAAACCTTACGATGCTTGTATGGGGATGTTTTTCGCACCAGCCGCTAAACCAGTCAAGCAGGTAACGCTGCGTTTCTTTATGAACCGGATCCACCGGCATCAAATGCTCTTGCTCCCAATGGTTTGTAACATGATTGTACATGGAAATCTCTTCCCATATCCGGTATGCCAAAAATGTGGCCGTATATTTGTGCCACCGGTTTATTTTTTTGACGGATACGCTTCCTGTCTCCTTTTTATATTCCCATTCGTCCTCTTGCAGTTTCCTATTTGCAGTACGGTCAAATATCTGCCAATATTTCCGTGCATCTATACTGTCATTGACGGCAAACTGCTCCTTAAAGAAACCATCCATTAAATAAATTTCCAGATCATCCTCCACCGCCACCACCGGCTCCGTCATCAAAAAAACCTGCTGCAGTTTATCCCTATTCTCTTTTGCCCATTTATTATGGCCCCGGATAATACAAATCGTAGAATAAATATCATATCCGGCTTCCAGAATTTCCCGGGATAAACTGGTTCCATCGCTGTCCCGTATGGCATCCGCCCCCCATTTCTTTGCCAAATCCAACGTCAATGTTTCATAACCTGCCTCCCCGGGCATTGTAAATCCATCTTTCATCTTCGTAACCACACCCTTTCCACAATCTGCAAGTTTTTATGCATTTTCTGCACATTGTACAATACTGTTTACGTGTCCTGCGAAATCTGCGCATTCAACCAGCTTGCGCATACAAACTACAGGAAAGCCAAGCATCGGGAAAGGGCAACCGTTCTTTGGCTATTTTGGAAAACCGGCATTTCCACTTATGAAATCCGATTTGAAGCCTAAGCCAAAAAACTGCTGCCCTTCCTTCTCTCTAGTCAGCCTATTCCTGAAAGTTGATTCCCGTTCCCCTTCACCTATCCCCCCTATAAAATACTGCAAACTTTATCATATATTGCCCTTGACAGTTTTTCATGGTTTTTGGCATCCATATGAATCCCATCTTCCATAGATGCCTCGGCAGCTTCAGCCCCATCCAGAAAATGACAACCATAATTTCTTGCAACTTTCCTGTACTCCCCGGCAAGTTCCTTGGAACATATATGGGCCTTCTTCCCTCCAAACATATCCCCGAACTCAGTCTCCGCAATATTTTCCCTTATCCATACAGGGGAAACTAACAATATTTCCGTTCCCCCCTTGCCATTCCAAATTAAGGGAGATTGTATTACTTTAACGATTTCTTCCATTCCCCGCGCGATTTCCGAAGGCTCCATATGATACGCTTTTTTTAAATCATTCGTTCCAAGCATGACAATCACAAGCTCCAATGGCATATGTGTTTCCAGACAAAAGCGGTGCATTTTCAAACCGTTCCTGCCCGGTTGTATCGGGTCATGATTGGCTACTGTCCTGCCTCCCAGCCCTTCCTCTGCCACTTCATATCCTTCTCCCAAAAGCAGCCTTAACCGCCCCGCCCATCTCATGCTGCCATCCAGCCGTTCCCTGGTAACCGGATTCCAGCCAAAAGTGTTGGAATCCCCATAACATAAGATTCGCCTTATTTTTTTCATTTCTCCCTCTTTATTCCATAGCTGCGAACATTCCAAGACCCACAAAAAATACTTTTTGTTCCTGACAATGCCAAAATACGGCATAGAGGTTTACTGTGAAATCAAATCTGCAATCTTTGCATCGATGGACTCCAAGGCTTCCTCCGGTGTATATATTCCTGCAATTACATTCTGGCAGGATGTGGTAAACTCATTCAGCACGGAGGCAGAATCCGGCCACACCACCGTCTGCCAATAAAGTTCGTCATTGGCTACCGCATCTTTGAATTTTTCCAGACACGGATGCACTTCATACTCTACGCCCGGTACATTCATAAAGTTCCCCAAAACCGTTGCCCAAATTGCCAACCCCTCTTCGGAAGTTAAATAATCCATAAAACGATACGCTTCTTCTTTATGCGCCGCCCCTGTCGTCACGCCGATGCCTACATTGGCACCGCCCTGAAGGGTCGGGTTCCCCTCAAATCCCGGAACGGCAAATGCATCAAATGTTGCTTCCGGGTTCTTCTGCACAAAATTAGGAATATTCCACGGCCCGCCTAACAGCATCGCCGCCTTTCCGTTGGCAAACATTTCCTCCGCCTGATCACTGGTAAGGCTCAAGCAGCTCTGCCTGATATAGCCCGGTTTTACCACGTCTTCATACCATGCTTCCATAGACGGCCCGTACAGTTCGGAAAAAGTCTTACTTCCATCCGCCAGCCCATATTCTGCTTCCGGGTCTTTGGATATTTCATTTGCCGCAAACAATCCAAGGAGAAGCCTTCCTGCATCTTCTGCCTGTGCTACCAAAGGTTCCACTCCAAGGTCGTTTAATTTGCCCATAGCTTCTACCAGTTCATCCCATGTCTGGGGTATCTGGGTAATCCCTGCCTGTTCAAACAGCTCTGTATTGTAGAACATGCATCCTGCCCATGAGTCCAGGGAAACCGCATATATCTTATCCCCAATGCTCATTGTCCTCTTGGCATTGCCACTAAGTTTCTCCATAATAGGCAGGGAAGATAAATCTTCCGCAAAATTAGTCTCATCAATTGCTTCCCCGAAGTCCGATCCATAGAAAAACAAATCCGTAGGCTCATCGCCATTCATTAGCAGCATGACTTTCTCTGTGTACTGCTCCGTGGGCGGCACATACTGGATTTCCAGCTCCAAATCCGGATTGGATGCTTCAAATCCGTCTTTTAACGCTTTCAACTGCTCTTCCGTATACCAGGACAACAAGGTTATCGTTGTCTTTGATGTTGTATTAGAAGCAACCTCCTCTTGTGCTTGTTCCTTTTCCGCATCACCCTCTGCGCTGTCCTCTGTACTGCTTTCTGCACTGTTATTCGTTTCATCCGGTGCCGCTGTGCCGCTTCCGCAGCCAATCAAACCTGCTGCCATGCAGATGCACAATAATGCAGCAATTACTTTTTTCATAGAATCCTCTCCCTTCTTTTGTTTGATAACCTTATTTTAACGGCTTTCCCTCCCCCCTAAAATGCTTAATACCATCATTTTTTGCTCAAATGACTTCTAATCATATGCCAAATACAGAC
>Ga0137307_101141_pt1 | contig 25804 bp, 21 predicted proteins | sample NAcewD2O_March_2_FD_97180 | JGI IMG/M metagenome (GOLD analysis project Ga0137307, IMG submission 97180) | Mouse cecal microbial communities from Vienna, Austria - N-Acetylglucosamine amended D2O_March | ecosystem: Host-associated > Mammals > Digestive system > Large intestine > Cecum | place... | reverse complement strand
AAAAATATTTTCGTTAAAAATTTTTCAACACTGCATCGATATGACACTGATTAAATCCATTTCAGGCATACGCGGAACCATAGGCGGCGTGCCGGGCGACAACCTTACACCGATCGATATCGTCAAGTTCGCCACGGCCTACGTGCGCTTCCTCTCGGAGAAGAGCTCCGGCCGTCGTCTTACCGTCGTCGTTGGTCGCGACGCCCGCATCTCGGGCGCTATGGTCGACGATCTGATCGAGGGCACGCTGCTGGGCTGCGGCGTCGACGTAATCAATGTCGGGCTCTGCACGACGCCCGGAACCGAAATGGCCGTCATCGCCAACAACGCCGACGGCGGTATCATCATTACCGCATCGCATAATCCGCGCCAATGGAACGCTTTGAAACTGCTCGACGAGCGCGGCGAGTTTTTGAGCGATGCCGACGGCAAGCGCGTTCTGGCTATGGCCGAGGATACCGGCTTCGAGTTTCCCGACATAGACCGCATAGGCCGCGTGCTCAGCCGCGATCCGTTCAACGACGAGCATATACGCCGCGTGCTGGCGCTGCCGCTGGTCGATGCCGACGCCGTGCGCGGGCGCCGCTTCAAGGTCGCGGTCGATGCCGTCAACTCCGTAGGCGGTATCGTCATCCCGGCTCTGCTGCGCGAATTGGGCTGCGAGGTCGTGGAGCTCAACTGCACGCCCGACGGCGAGTTCGCCCATAACCCCGAGCCTCTGCCCGAGAACCTTACGCAGATCTCGCGCGCCGTTGTCGAGTGCAAGGCCGATCTTGGCATTGTCGTTGACCCCGACGTCGACCGTCTGGCCTTCGTCAGCGAGGACGGCTCGATGTTTGTCGAGGAGTATACGCTGGTGGCCGTAGCGGACTATGTGCTGTCGCATACCAAGGGCAATACCGTATCCAACCTCAGCTCGTCGCGCGCGCTCCGTGATGTTACCGAGCGTTACGAGGGTTGCAGCTATTCGGCCTCGGCCGTGGGCGAAGTGAACGTCGTAGCCGAGATGAAGCGCACGGGAGCCGTTATCGGCGGCGAGGGCAACGGCGGAGTCATTTACCCCGAGTTGCATTACGGCCGCGATGCGCTGGTCGGCGTGGCATTGTTCCTGACCTATCTGGCCAAGTGCGGCAAGAGCATGACCGAGCTGCGCAAGAGCTATCCGGCATACTTCGCTTCGAAGAACAAGATACAGCTTACGCCGGCTATCGACGTAGATAAAGTTCTGGTCGAGATAAAGAGCCGCTATGCCGATCAGCGCGTGAATGATATCGACGGTGTTAAGATCGATTTCGAGGATTGCTGGGTGCATCTGCGAAAATCCAACACCGAGCCTATCATCCGCGTTTATACCGAGGCGCATACTATGGCCGAGGCCGATGCTTTGGCCGAGCGCTTCATCGCCGAGATAGGACGAATATGTAACCTGTAATCCGACTCGGAAACCTTAAAACTTCAACTAATATGGATAATGTAAAAGTTTATATCGAGCAGAACAAAGATCGATTCCTCAGTGAGTTGTTCGATCTGTTGCGTATACCTTCTATCAGCGCGCAGTCGTCTCACAAGGGCGACATGCAAACATGTGCCGAGTGGCTTGCCGCCGCTCTGGTAAAGTCGGGCGCCGACCGTGCCGAGGTCATGCCTACCGAGGGCAACCCGGTGGTCTATGCCGAGAAGATCGTCGACCCCAAGGCCAGGACCGTGCTTGTCTACGGCCATTACGACGTGATGCCGGTCGATCCGCTCGACGAGTGGCGCACCGATCCGTTCGAGCCTGTGGTGGCCGACGGCCGCATCTGGGGTCGCGGTGCCGATGACGACAAGGGGCAGCTCTACATGCACGCCAAGGCCTTCGAGGCTATGTGCGCTACCGATTCTCTGCCGTGCAACGTCAAGTTCATGCTCGAAGGCGAGGAGGAGATCGGCTCGGCGAGTCTGTATAAGTTCTGCGCCGATAACAAGCAGCTTTTGGAGGCCGATATAATATTGGTATCCGATACGTCGATGATATCGTTCGACACGCCGTCGATCACATGCGGCCTGCGCGGCATCACCTACATGCAGGTCGAGGTAACGGGCCCCGACAAGGATCTTCACTCGGGTCTCTACGGCGGTGCCGTAGCCAACCCGGCCAACGTGCTGACGCAGCTTGTGGCCTCACTGGTCGATGAGAACGGACATGTCACGATCGACGGCTTCTACGATGACGTGCGTGTGCTCACGGACTCCGAGCGCACCGAGCTGAACAAGGCTCCGTTCTCGCTGGACGAGTACAAACGTGCGGTCGACGTGCGCGATGTCGCCGGCGAGGCGGGTTACACTACTATCGAGCGCACCGGCATACGTCCCTCGCTGGATGTGAACGGCATCTGGGGCGGCTATATCGACGAGGGAACCAAAACGATCATCCCCTCGAAGGCCTCGGCCAAGATATCGATGCGCCTGGTGCCCGATCAGGACTTCAATAAGATCGCCGAGCTGTTCGAGAAGCATTTCCGCAAGATCGCACCCCGGAGCGTGCGTGTCGATGTCAGGTTCCTGCATGGCGGTGCTCCCTACGTATCGCCCACTGACATGCCGGCTTACAAGGCTGCCGAGCATGCCGTCGAGCAGACCTTCGGCCGCAAGCCGCTGCCCTTCTATTCGGGCGGTTCGATTCCGATCATAAGCGGCTTCGAGAAGATATTGGGCATCAAGTCTATACTGTTGGGATTCGGACTGTCGCAGGATGCTATACATTCGCCCAACGAGAGCTACGGTCTGGACCAGTTTTATCGTGGCATAGAGACTTTGCCGCTGTTCTACAAATATTTCGCTGAAATGTAAACGTTTTTTGTCTATGAAAAGATTGTCGGTTTTGCTGTTGCTGCTCGTCTGCGGTGCAGCGGCCCGCGCACAGGCCGTCGACGGCGGTTGCGGGCAGAGATATGTCGAGGTTACGGGATCGTCTGTCATAGAGATCGACCCCGATGAGGTTCACTTCATCTTAACGATAAGCGAGTACTGGCAGGAGGAGTTCGACGGCAAGTCCAAACCTGAGGATTACCGCACCAAGGTGCCTTTGACTACTATCGAGAGCGGCCTGCGCCGCACGCTCGCAGGGCTGGGTATCGGCTCCGACGATATCCGTACTCAGGAGGTCGGCGAATGGTGGCGCGAGCGGGGCAAGGATTTTCTTGTTTCGAAGCAGCTCGATATCCGCCTGCCGAGCTTCGATCGTATAAGTGCTATCGTCGCTGCGGTGGATACGCGCGGCGTACAGTCGATGCGTATCGGCGAGTTGAAGCACCGCGACATGGCCGACTATCGCCGTCAGGGCAAGATCGAGGCATTGAAGGCCGCACGCGACAAGGCGGCATATCTGGCCGAAGCTATGGGACAGCAGATCGGCGACGTGCTGCGCATCATCGAACCCGGTGCATCTGGCGTCGATGTATATCCGCGCATGAAGTCGAGCAATGTAATGATGGAAGTTGCGGCCGACGGCGGCTACGGTTCGTCGGAGCAGTACCGCAAACTGGTGCTGCGATACGAGATGCTCGCGCGCTTCGAGCTGGTGTCCGAGTAAACCGAATATTATTGAAAAGGGCTGTCGCCGAGAACGACAGCCCTTTTTTTATCGTCTGCGGCGACGCGATATCGCTGCTGCCGCCGCGCCGGCGCTCGCAGCGACTATCGCCGCTATCAATGGCCACCGCGAGGCGCTGCCGCTATCTCGATCCGCTTCGGCCGCCGAGTCGATGTCGGCAAAGGGATCCTCCTCGCTAAGATATCTGCCTTCGGCGATCAGATGCAGCGCATATTGCAGTATCGAGTCGGGGCGGTTGTAAATCTCATCGAATGTCAGATCGACCGGATAGTCTGGCATCACGCCGCGACCCTCGGGCAGACGCTTGCAGCGTGTGGTGTCGTAAACGACCTTTACGAGCGGTATCCTCCATTGGAACCCCGATTCGGGCAGACGTATGTCGGCGAATTTGTATGCCGTCATGAAGTGGTATGCCGTGCCGGTTTCGCGGCCGACGACTACCCCTCGGCGGTTGCGGACGATCTCGGCGGGAAATATCGTCGCTGCCGAGCGCGACATGGCGTTTGTCAGCACATATACGCGTCCCTTGTAGTTTACGATAGTATCTGTCGCTATGCGGTCGGAGTGCGAATCGTTCCAATAGCCGTCGAGCCCCTCTTTGGGCATGTATTCGGGAAATATGTCGATCGTGTCGGGATAGTTAAGGCAGCAGTCGCGAAACGACGAGAAATAGCCGCGCCGCTTTACCTGCATTATGTCGCCGCGGGCGCGACTCGGCTCGTGGAGTATCGACGAAAGAATGCGGTTCAACACTTTGGTGTCGCCGCCGCCGTTGTTGCGCAGATCGATTATCATGGCAGGAACGTCGGCCACCGAGTCGATGAACGATATTATGTCATCGGTTTCCACATTGCTCAGCGAGAATGTCGATATGCCCATGTAGGCCACCGAATCGTCGAGTATGCGCAGCGAGATGTTGTCGGGATAGTTGTAGTTTTGGAGAAGATAATCCATATACATCGTCGTGTAATTGGCGGGATTGAAGCCGCGCACGCCTTTGGTCTCGATCCTTGTGCCGTCGTCGAGCACTATATCCACATCGTAGGCATCGTTCTTGACAGCGGTGCTGTATATCGCCAGCCGCTCCTCGATCATACTTTCGATGCAGCCGTCGTATCCGCCTATTCTCGACTCGATGCGCATGCGTACCGAGTCGGCATCCTCGCCGTTGATGCGTACTATGCGGCGGCCTTTTAGCGAAGCGTATCTCCGCGAGCATATCGTTATACGGCAGGTGTCGTCTGTCCAGCCGAAAAATATCTGAGGGGCGGTGTTAGATTGCTCATCCTCGTCGGGATAGAGATATATGTGCGAGTCGTGTATACGGCCGTTCAACGTCTGCATCAACCAATAAAGTTTGGCGCGCGATATGCCGCCGGCCACCGAGTCGAGCAATGCTCGCTCCAACTCTTCGAACTCCTCGGCCGTTATTATGTCGTCGAGCGAGGGATAAGCCTCTTTCATTACTGCCGTTATGGCGAGAATATCGCGGCGCGCCTGCTCGGCCGAGAATTGCTGCTTTGTGGCAATCTTTCTCGGTGGAATATATGTGGTCGGCAGCCCGAACGGCGTCATCGGATCATCGGATTTGCCGCTGCTGTCCGAGACGGATACGCATATCGACGGCGAGCCGATCTGCTTGTAGCTGTATCCGGCCGTCCCGATCGTATCAGCACGGTGTATGCGCTGTCCGGTCTTGAACCCCGGAGTTATGTCTATACCTGTTACGGTCAGTGTATGGCCGTCGTCCAGCCTTATGGATAGCATCCCGCACAGATAACGGCTGTCGATGCGCGACTTGGAGCCGGCGGCAATAGCCTCGGCCTGCGGCCGCAGCTCCTTGTCGGGGTCGTATTCGTAGATCGCAGCATAGGTCAGCGTATTCATTAGGCATATGCCCGACGCCACGATCTTGCCGTCGGCGGGCGAGACTATTAGCGCTTGCTCCTCACACCCGATGAACAGGTTTGTCGGATTATGCTCCTTGTCTATGTATTGTTGCGGCCGATAGAGTATATCGCTTCCGCTCGGCTTGCCGGTCACTGGCCATACCCACTGGGTAGCCGCACCGGCGTTGTTAACGGCGGTTGCAAACAGCAGCAGTGCTGCAAAGAATTTTCTGCCCATAATCGTCTGTTTTTTGCAAAGGTAACGATTATGCGACAATACTGCTGCCCCCGTTTTGTTAACAAGTGTTAAAATTTCGCTGCCGGCCGCCTGTCCGTTACCTCCGTTACATCATCTCCTCGTATGCGTACTTTACGGCGCGGTTCACTATGTCCAGAAACGGCTTGGTGGTGGCGAATGCCGCTACGGCACGCTCGGCGAAATCGTCGGCGTGTATGAAGCCGAGATCTATCTTGCGCTCGATGCAGAGGTCTTTCAGCCGCAGCATGTAGTCGTAGGGCGTTCCAGGCGCGAAGCCTCGCGGCGTGCGTTTGAGCTCCGCCCAGCGGCTCAGCACGAAACCGTCAGTACGGGCTATGGCCTGCTCTATGCCCTCGCCGTTGTCCTCGATCTCCTCGCGTATGCTCTGCAACACCTTCGGCTCGGGCATGTGGATGCCCGTTATCAGGTACGATCCGTCGAGTATGTTGTCGCCCGAGGGGGAGATATGTATGTAGTAACCGCCGTAGCCGCCGCACTTGCCCTTAGGCGCGATGAATGCCGAGAAGTAGGTCTTGTAGGGCGACTTGTCGGCGCTGAACCGTATGTCGCGATATATGCGGTAGGTGCAGTCCTTGACGTCGGGCGCACCTATCGAGTCGTCGAACGAGCATATGCCGGCGATGATCTTCTCCACCGCACCATTAAAGCACGCAAGGGCGAGTTTGTACTCGCCCTTATGTGCATTGAACCAGTCACGATCGTTATTCTCGTGAAGTCCTTTTAGAAAGTCCGTTACCTCCTTCATCGGTTTTCTACCATGCGAACAGAGGATATTCGGCCATCATCTTGTTGACGTCGCTGCGCACGGCCGCGATATTCTGCTCGTTCTCGGGATCTTGGAGCACACGGTCGATCAACTCGACGATATAATCCATTTTGTCCTCCTTGACGCCGCGTGTGGTTATGGCCGGTGTGCCGAATCGCAGACCCGATGTCTGGAATGCCGAGCGAGAGTCGAACGGCACCATGTTCTTGTTGGTGGTTATGTCGGCCGCTACCAGACACTTCTCGGCCAGCTTGCCGGTCAGCTCGGGGAACTTGGTGCGCAGGTCGACCAGCATGAGGTGGTTGTCCGTGCCACCCGATACGATCTTGTATCCGCGCTTGACGAATGCCTCTGCCATGGCCTGAGCGTTCTTTATCACCTGCTTCTGGTACTCCTTGTACTCGGGCGAGAGAGCCTCGCCGAATGCGACGGCCTTGGCTGCTATGACATGTTCCAGCGGACCGCCCTGAATGCCGGGGAATACTGCCGAGTTGATGATCTGCGACATCTTCTTTACGACACCCTTAGGCGTGGTCAAACCCCACGGGTTGTCGAAGTCCTTGCCCATAAGGATGATACCGCCGCGAGGGCCGCGCAGGGTCTTGTGCGTGGTCGACGTTACCACATGAGCATACTTGACGGGGTTATCGAGAAGACCGGCCGCGATCAGACCTGCCGTATGCGCCATGTCGATCATCAGCAGTGCGCCCACCTTGTCGGCTATCTCGCGCATGCGCTTGTAGTCCCACTCGCGTGAGTAGGCCGATGCTCCGCCGACGATCAGCTTCGGACGGCACTCCTCGGCCAGACGCTCCATTTCGTCGTAGTCGACCTGACCGGTCGCCTCGTTGAGCTTATACCCTACCGCCTTGAAATATTTGCCCGACATGTTTACCGGCGAACCGTGCGAGAGGTGGCCGCCGTGCGAGAGGTCGAGACCCATGAATGTGTCGCCGGGCTGCATGATCGCGAAGAAAACCGCCATGTTGGCCTGCGCGCCCGAGTGGGGCTGCACGTTGGCATACTCGGCGCCGTAGAGTTCGCAGATGCGCTCTATGGCGAGGTTCTCCACCTTGTCGACCACTTCGCAGCCGCCGTAGTAGCGTGCTGCCGGATAGCCCTCGGCGTATTTGTTGGTCAGCACAGATCCCATGGCTGCCATAACCTGATCGCTCACGAAGTTTTCCGAGGCGATCAACTCGATACCTTTCATCTGACGCGAACGCTCCTCGGCGATCAGGTCGAATACTTGCGAATCCTTGTTCATCGTTGTAGTATTATCGTTTTTTATAAAATATGCACTTCTGCTTAACAAAGATAAGCAAACTAATCGGTTTTGCAACGGTTTCTTCGGATTTATTTTATGCGGCGGAATATATCCGGCATGCGTCCTATTCGCGGGTGCCGAGCTCCGCCAGCAGACCGCGGCAGCCGTCTTCGAGAATGTCGAGCACGAGCTCGAATCCCTCCCTGCCCTCGTAATACGGATCGGGGACATACGACCACTGCGGATGATGCGTGCAGAATCCGACGAACCGGTACACCTTGCCCAATGCGACTCGGTCGGGCGCCAGCCGCGATACCCGCTCGTAGTTGCTGTCGTCCATGACCACTATGCGGTCGAACAGCTCGAAGTCCTCTTCGCGTATCTGGCGGGCGCGGTGTGTCATCTCTATGCCGCGTGCGGCGGCGGCGCGTCTCATGCGCGGATCGGGCAGCTCGCCCGTGTGGCCGGCGTAGGTGCCTGCTGAATCTATCTCGATCCCGATGCGGCCTTCCTTCACGCTCAGCGATCTCATTATGGCCTCGGCCGCAGGCGAACGGCAGATGTTGCCCAGGCAAACGAACAGTATTTTGTGTTTCATCGCGTGTTATTTTCTGCAAATATATACTTTTTAGTCCGATTCGCACACGGTGCGATTTTTGTGTCTGACGGCCGTTGCCCTAAACGATTATCTCAATAGAGCATTACCTAAGACATTAAGGACATTAGCCGCAGTCGGCGTATGGAACGATAAAAAATTTTTTTATTATATTTGCCGCGTTAATTAGTAACAAATTTTTATTATGAAATTCAAGACGTTATTGATGATCGCACTGGCCGCTGTATGCACGTGCGGTTCGTTGCAGGCTCAGCAGTTGCCGCGCAAGGTGCGTAATGTCGAGTTGCAGGATCTCGACGGCAAGAAGACCAAGATGCCGTGGTGGGGAGAGAAGAATCTGCTTATTTTCTATGTCGATCCGGATAAAGCCAAACAGAACCACGATTTTACGGTCGAGTTGGAGACAAACCACCGTGCCTCGGGACCCAATATCGAGGGCTTCGGCATCATCAATCTGAAAGACTCGTGGTATCCCGTGCCCAACAGCACCGTGCGTGCAATGGCAAAAAAGCGCACGGCCAAGAACGGCGCTACGATCCTCTGCGACCCCGACCGCTGGCTTAGCAGCGCATGGCGTCTGGGAGACTGCAACGACAGCTTCGTGCTGATGCTCGTGAGCAAAGAGGGCGAGCTGGTCTACGTTCACAAGGGCGAGCTGTCGGAGCAGGACATCGAAGAATTTTACTCGGTCATAGATAAATATAGGTAAGCCGATCCGCTGTAAATGATTCGTTCGGCCGCCCTTACTTTCGTCTTGTGCCTCGCATGCTGCCACGTCCGGTCGCAGCATACGGCATACACGTCTGCGGGCGATACGCTCGAATACCGCTATACGCCTTTACAGCCGGATGCCGAGGCACCGCGCAAGCGCGGTTTCATGCAACGTATTCGGGATCATGTGCTGAACCCCGCCGGCGAGGTTTCGGACTACGGCAGGAGCAACTTCTCGATAGTCGGAGGCCCCTCCTACTCGGCCGAGACGAGCCTTAAATTCGGTGTCGTAGGACAGCTGCTCTATCGCACCGGCCGCGGAGACGACAGGACCTTGCAGCCGTCCGACGTGGCGATTTCGGCGGGTGTATCGATCATCGGGTTCTACCGCATAGCCCTTACGGGCAACACGTTCTTCGCACGCGACAAGCACCGCCTGACATACGATGCCGAGATAACGTCGCAACCGACCGATTTCTGGGGACTGGGTTACGACGCGGCGCTCTATAACCGCATGACCGACTATACGGCCAAGCGTTGCGTGGTCTCGGTAAGGTACGTTTACGAAATGTTCGCTAACACGTATGTGGGTGCATACGCCGATTTCCGTCATCTCGAAGCCGTCCGTCTTGGCGACTATGCCGCCCAGTATCTGGGCTCCGAGGGGCGTAACTTCAATACGGCCGGTGTCGGCCTGGTGCTCAGTTACGATTCGCGCGACTATACGACCAATGCCTATCGCGGCATCTACGCTTCGGTCGAGCATGTCGTCCGCCCGCAGGCATTGAGCAATATCTCCTCGACGCTGTGGCGCACCACCGTTACGCTGGATCTCTACCGACGCTTGTGGCGCGACTGTACGCTGGCCGTCGATCTGTACGGCGAGTTCCACAGTTCGAGTACTCCGTGGCTGCTGCGGGCGCAGGTAGGCAACGACTGGCGCATGCGAGGCTATTATATGGGACGGTTCAACGGCGACAACTTCCTCTTCGCACAGGTCGAGCTGCGCCAGCGGATATGGAACCGTCTGGGATGCGTCGTATGGGGAGGTGCCGGCAACGTGTTCTCCGCGAGCGACAAGTTCGCTTGGCGCAAGACGCTGCCCAATTACGGCATCGGTCTGAGGTGGGAGTTCCGCAAACGCACCAACTTCCGCGTGGACTGGGGCATGGGGCGCAAATCCAATAGTTTTGTACTTAATATAAATGAAGCTTTTTAACGATATAAAACATATATCCCCCGAGCGGTGGTCGGCCTTAGCGGCGATATGGTTCGTCGTGTCTGTGATGTTGCCTAACATCATGCTGACGGCCACCGAGAATTACGGATTCTGGACTGCGGCATGCAATCTCGTGCTGCCGTCGGGCATATATCTACTGTGGGTCACGGCTGCGCGGCGCGGCGGAGTAATGGTGCTCTGGGGTTTTATCTTCATCTTCTTCGCAGCGTTCCAGATCGTACTGCTGTCGCTGTTCGGCAACTCGATAATCGGAGCCGACATGTTTACCAATCTGCTGACGACGAACCCCGGCGAGGCGAGCGAGCTTTTGGCCAACATCGGAGGTTCCGTCGCGATCGTCTTCGCCCTGTTTCTGCCGTTGCTGGCTCTGTCGATATTCATCGTCGTCAAGCGCTACCGTTACGGCGCGACGTTCCGTCGCAGGATGCGTCGCAGCGGTGCGGCGGCGATGGCTGCGGGACTCGTGCTGCTGTTGGCGGCGTATCTGTTTGAGGGCGGCAGCGTGCTGCGCGACAGGATATTTCCGGTCAACGTATCGTATAATCTCGGACTCGGAATCAGTGAGCTGATCAATGTCAGGCGTTACGATGCGACCAGCGAGGGATTCTCCTATGATGCCCGCCGAACGGGCCGGAGCGACGGCCGCGAGGTGTATGTATTCGTCATCGGCGAGGCGTCGCGCGCCTGCAACTGGCAGCTCTACGGCTACGGGCGCGAGACGACTCCGCGTCTGGCACGGCGCAATGATATCTGTCTTTTCCGCAATATCGTCACGCAGAGCAACACGACGCATAAGAGCGTACCTATGATCCTCTCGTCGGTATCGACCGACAGGCACGACGAGCTCTACCGCCGTACGGGTCTGCCTGCGCTGTTCAACGAAGCGGGCTTCGATACGTGGTTCGTCTCGAATCAGGCGCCGCAGGGCGCCATGATCGACAATCTTGCCGATGATGCCGACCACGTGGAGTATCTGTCGAGCGATTACGACATGTCGCTCGTCGAGCGCACGGGCGCTATCATCCGCGACAACCCCGACCGCGATCTGTTTATCATTCTGCACTGTTACGGCTCTCACTTCTGCTATCACCAGAGGTATCCGCGCGACTTCGCCCGCTTCATGCCCGACGACAATGTATCGATATCCGAGCAGCATGCGCAGCAGCTGCTGAATGCCTACGACAACTCTATTCTGTATACCGACCATGTATTGGCGTCGCTGGTCGAGACCGTCGAGGCCGACGGTTCGTGCGCGGCGGTGCTCTATTGCAGCGACCACGGCGAGGATCTGCTCGACGACAGCCGCCGGCGGTTTCTGCATGCGTCGCCCACTGTCACGTACTACCAGCTGCATGTGGCGGCTTTCGCTTGGTTCTCCGAGAAGTACCGCGAGCTGTATCCCGAGCGCTTCGAGGCGGCCGTGGCCAATACGGCGGCACCGGCGACGACGCGCGCACTGTTCCATACGGCAGCAGATATGGCCTCCGTCGAAAGTCCCTATGTCGATGTAAGCGTGGCTTTGACCTCGTCCGACTTCGATTGCGACGCTCCGCGATTCTATCTCGACGACCACAACCATGCCGAAGAGTTCGGCAGCGCGATAGGCCTCACGGACGAGGATATGACGATGTTCCGGAAAATGGGTATCGAAAGGTTGTAGCCCGGCGGACTCTGCGGCGATGCTGTCCGAGCTGTGCACCGGAAACGAAAACGGATCATTGCCCCGAGGCGATGATCCGTTTTTTGCGGTTCGTCGAAAACTTATTTCTTAGACTCTTCAACCGATACCTTGCGGAAATCTTTGAGAAGCTTCGTAAGTTCGAGTGCGGCTTTGCGGGCACGGGTACCGGCAGCCTTGTTGTTCTTCTCTACCTGCAATGCAGCGTTCTCTGCGAATACCTCGTACTGGGCTTTGATGTTTTCAACCAATGTTTTCATAATGCTATTTATTAATAGGTTTTATCGTTTTGTCTTTGCAAAGATATAAAAATATTTTCACTGCAAAATTATTTTCGTCAAAAAACGCCTTAATCGCATGATCCGCCGTTCGTTCCCGGCGTTCCGACCTGAGTTGCGGCGCTCATCTGCATGTCTCGGATCGTTCTGTGCTCCTACCGTTAGGTGTGTGGCCGGGCGTGTGTGGCTGCCGCAGCTTCAAAATACCGTATTTTAGGTATGTGTGTTTGTTTCGAAATGCGTATCTTTGCATTCTAAAACGGATTTATGATGCGTCTATCGGAGTTGAAAACGGGCGAATCGGCCACCGTCGTCAAGGTAATGGGTTACGGCGGTTTCCGCCGCCGCATAATGGAGATGGGTTTCGTAAGGGGGCAGCGCGTGGATGTTCTGCTCGATGCGCCGTTGAAGGACCCAGTCGAATACCGTATCATGGGATACGACGTGTCGCTGCGCCGCAAGGAGGCCGAGATGATCGTGGTCATCTCCGATCGCGAGGCACAGCGCCTGCTCGCCCGCAAGCGTTCGCGCAGGCGTTATGTCTACCCTGCCGCCGAGCGTCCGGATACGTTTCGTTTCGACTCTCTGCGCATGGTTCATCCCGAGCGGTGCCGCCGGCTTTCGGCGGTCGACGAACACGACGATGCCGGCAGCATAGAACAACTCGTTACCCGCTCAGGCAAACGCTTTTCGGTGGCTCTGGTGGGCAATCCCAACTCGGGCAAGACCACGCTGTTCAACGTGCTCTCGGGCAGCCACGAGCATGTAGGCAATTACAGCGGCGTTACGGTCGACGCCAAGTCGGGACGGCTGAAATACAAGGGTTATACGATCGACCTTACCGACCTGCCGGGCACCTATGCCCTGTCGGCCTACACTCCCGAAGAGGTATACGTCAGACGTTTTCTGATCGACCATACGCCCGATGTCGTGGTCAATACGGTCGTCGCGTCCAATCTGGAACGCAACCTGTATCTGTCGACCGAGATGATCGACATAAACCCTAAAATGGTCATCGCGCTGAACATGTACGACGAGCTGGAACGCAGCGGCGCCCGCTTCGACTACGATACGCTGGGGCGCCTGATCGCCGTGCCTATGGTGCCCGTTGTCGCCAACTCGGGACGAGGTATCGCGGAGCTGCTGGATACGATCATCGCCGTCTACGAGAACGAGGACGACCGCGTGCGTCATGTACATATCGATTACGGCTCGGTGGTCGAGGACAATATCGAGGCTCTGAACGACGACATGCGCCGCCACCGCGATACGCTGCCCGCCCACTTTCCGCCGCGATACTTCGCCTTGAAGATGATCGAGGGCGACAGCGAGATACTGTCGATGTTATCTTCGGCGCCGCGCTTCGAGCGGTGGCGCCGCATGGCCGAGAGTGCCGCCTCCACGATCGAGCGCGAGTTGGGCGACGACGTGGAGACCGTACTTGCCGACCGTAAGTACGGATTCGTCTCGGGTGCCTTGAAGGAGACTTTCGTCGCCGGCCGCCCCGATGACAACGGCAAGACGCAGAGCATCGATGCTCTGGTAACGCATCGCGTATGGGGCTACCCTATCTTCTTCCTTGCGATGTGGTTCATGTTCTACTGTACGTTCGAGCTGGGAGCCTACCCTCAGCAGTGGATCGAGAGCGGCAAGGAGTGGCTGTATGAAGCCGTGCGCGGCGCCCTCGCCGAGGGTGCATTGCGCGACATGTTGACCGACGGCGTGATAAACGGCGTGGGCAGCGTGCTGGCCTTTCTTCCCAACATAGTGATACTCTATATGTTCATCTCCTTTATGGAGGATTCGGGCTATCTGGCTCGCGCTGCATTTATCATGGATAAGGTCATGCACCATGTCGGCGTCCACGGCAAGTCGTTCATCCCGCTTGTCATGGGCTTCGGCTGCAACGTACCCGCCGTCATGGCATGCCGGACTATCGAGTGCCGCACCTCGCGCCTTATTACGATATTCATCGTGCCGTTCATGTCGTGCAGTGCGCGGCTGCCTATCTATATGATGATCGTCGGAACGTTCTTTACCGCGCATGCCGGTACGGTGCTGTTCCTGCTCTACGTGGCCGGTATGGCCGTGGCTGTGGTGACGGCGCGTGCCATGCGGCGCTTCATGTTCCGCGAGCAGGAGGCTCCGTTCGTCATGGAGTTGTCGCCCTACCGCATACCGTCGCTGCGCACCACCGTCAAGCACATGTGGAGCAAGTGTGCGCAGTATCTGCGCAAAATGGGCGGTCTGATCCTCGTCGCATCGATCGTGGTGTGGTTCCTGAGCTACTATCCGCGACCCGAGGCCGATGCGCAGTCGCCGCAGCCCGATTACGAGAGTTCGTATATGGGCGACATAGGCCGTTTCTGCCAACCGGTATTCGAGCCTATGGGGCTTAACTGGAAAGCGTCGGTAGCGATCCTCTCGGGCGTGCCGGCCAAGGAGATCGTCGTGAGCACCATGAATATACTCTATTCGGCACCCGACAGCGACTGTGTGCCGGCCGTGCCCGCCGAGTCCGACTCCGTGCAGCCCACCTCCTCGGATCGTATCGCGCACAGCATGTCGATACCTTCGGCCATAGCCTTTCTGGTATTCGTCTTGCTCTATATGCCCTGCATAGCCACCGTCGGTGCGATAGGCTCCGAGGCTGGCTGGCGTTGGGCGGTAGTGTCGGTAATCTATAATACGGTCGTGGCGTGGGCACTGGCCTATGCGGCCTATCTGCTCGCCGGACTGATAATATGACACTCTATGAATTGGCAGGATTGGAGCGTATGCGCGATATTTGCCGCGGCCGTCGTCGCTGCCGTGCGCATGGCCGTCAGGCGTTTTAGGCGCAGGTGCAATGGTCGCAGCGGCTGCGACGGCTGTATCGAGCAGTGCCCTATGCGAGGCCGCTTATCCTCGGGCTCTTGCTCCCGAGCACCGCAAAGAGATATTCCCGATGCCTTGCGGGCTCCGCGCAGAGCGGGTGGAACGAGCGACGAAAAGGCTCCGTCCTCGGAGGACGATTCAAAGGGGCGGGCGAATCTGTGAAACTGCGTCAGCCGTCGAAACGGCCGGCTGACTAATTGGCCTTTCGGTCGGCATATACATCGATCTAAGTATCGAAAAAATAAGAGTCGGTGTCCTAAACACCGACTCTTGTTTTTGCAGCTTTCGATATCCGCCTACACGGCGAACAACACCATCATCTGCGCTACGAGCACTCTGAGGAACATTACCACCGGATATACCGTCGCGTAGCTTACCGCCGGCATATCGTTGCCAGCCGTATGGTTGGCATAGCCCAGCGCGGGAGGATCGGTCATCGAGCCGGCCATAAGTCCCATGAGAGTATAGTAGTTCATCTTGAATTTAAGCCTTGCAATGAACGCTACCAGCAGCAGCGGCAATACGGTTATTATGACGCCGTAGCCTATCCAGCGATAACCGCCGCCAGCAATCGCGTCGATGAAGCCGTCTCCGGCGCCTATGCCCACGGCTGCGAGGAACATCGCCAGACCGATCTCGCGCAGCATCAGGCTCGCGCTCATCGTCGTGTAGGTAACCATGTGGAAGTGCGGACCGAAACGGCCTATCAGTATGGCTACTATGAGCGGGCCTCCGGCCAGTCCGAGCTTCACGGGCTGCGGGATGTTCATCAACGGTATCGATCCCAGCAGCACGCCGAGCGCTATGCCGACGAACATCGGCATTATGTTGGGCTCGCGCAGCTTCTTCAACGAGTTGCCGAGCACCTTCTCCGTCTCCGCCACCGCAGCCTCGGGGCCGACGACCATAACCTTGTCGCCCACCTGCAACTCCATGCCCTGATACGGTATCAGGTCGACGCCGGCGCGGTTCACGCGCGTGATGTTTATGCCGTAGCGTGTGCGCAGCCGCAGATCCGAAAACTTCTTGCCGTTGATCGCGTGGCGCGTGATGAGTATGCGTCGCGACACCAGAGGCGTCGACTGCATTGCCGATGCGCCCCACTCGTCGGCCGTCATCTCTATCGGCCGGCCGAAGAATGCGAGTATGGCCTCGCTGTCCTCCGTAGAGCATATCACGCGCAGCCTGTCGCCCGACGAGAGCCGGCTGTCGCCGTCGGCCATGGTTATGCTGCCGTCGCCGTGCATGATGCGCGATATGACGAACTGTCGGTTGATAAGCTCCCGCACATAGGCTATCGTGCGGCCTTCGAGCATGCGGTTGGTAAACTCCACCGAGTAGCGGTGCGCCGGCGACGACTCGTGGCTAATGGCTGCCAGACCCTCGTTCTCCTTGCTGTAATCCACTCTGAATATATAGCGCAACGCTATCATTGTGAATATTATACCCACTACGCCGAGCGGATACGCGACCGCATAACCCAGCGATATGGTTTCGTCCGCCGCCCCGGCCGTATCGGCATACGCCTGCTGTGCGGCACCGAGGCCGGGCGTGTTGGTCACGGCGCCCGACATGACACCCACCATGGTAGTCAGGGATTCGCCCGTTACGAGGTGTATGACGTATGTCGTCAGTGCACCCAGCACTATTACTGCCGTCGCAAGCCCCATGAGCGTCACGCCGCCGCGTTTGAGCGACGAAAAGAATCCCGGGCCCACCTGCAAGCCGATCGAGAACACGAACAGTATCAGACCGAACTCCTTGATGAAGTGGAGCGTTGCGGCGTCGAAGCCCATGTTGAAGTGGCCTGCGGCGATGCCGGTAAACAATATCCACGTCACGCCTATCGAGACGCCCTTGATCTTGATCTTGCTGAGCGCGATGCCGGCCGCGATGACTATCGCCAGCACGAAGACCGTGTGGGCGATCATCGCCCCCGACGAGAGGTGCTCTCCTCCCAGCACGATATCCTTAAACCATTGAAAATTCATTTAAGACCTAATGTTTTGTTTGGGCGCAAAGTTAATCGTTTGGTCTAAATGTAGAAAATATTTTTCAAAAAACTTATTAATTGCCTCGTTAAATATGCGCCGCCTCGTTGCGGCGTTGTCTGTATCCGGTACGATGTACTGCCGCTGCGCTGCTTGCGGCTATGCCGGTTGCGCATGGCCGGCGCCGCTGTCGGCAGCCGTCGAACAGAAGCGCTCCACACCTAATCATGGCGTGGAGCGCTTGGCGATACTCTGCATCGCTTGTGGAGGCGGCGGGAGTCGAACCCAAACTTATACCACGCTGTTTTTCAATAATTTGTTCCCTTGTAAATTCTTATGTCCAATGAAAAGTCCAACGAACTCCTGCATCAGCTGTTCATGCGACCTTTACTATGCAAAGGTATGCAAAATGCGGAAGCCATCCAAATTTCACGCTTCCAAATTTGGTGAAATCGATTAAATAGCAGTACATTTGCGTCAGCTTTAGGTGCTGGATGGAGCGTATAGTTCTTTATTTTGCCCTGCCAGCAGGGGCACTAATTTAAACTAATAATATGGATTGGCATGCTGACCACTATGGAACTGCATCCAATGCAGCTACGGAGGCTTTGATAAAGTCACAGTCCGTAGAAAGTTTGGAAAAGGATAACTCAATCCTTTACGACCTTGTTGATTTGATGAACATATTTAAAGTCAGCAAGAGGACGATTTTTAATTGGAGAGCAAAGGGGGTAATCAACCTCATTTGTATCGGTGGGAAATTGTATATGACCCACAAAATGCTCCAAAACCTCGTAACGGCGAAAGGAGGTGCGATATGATTAATGTATCGTCTCAACAGCCGCTAATTCAAGAGGCAATTCCAACGCCGCTTGAAAATCCGCCTAAAAAGGCAGGGGCTAACTCTTTAATAGAGGTAGTGCAGGGGTTTCTTTCTGGAACTTACGAATTTAGATTCAACGCAATCACACAGAGATTGCTGGTCAGAATCAGAGGTGCTGATGAGCCATTCCATTATTTGGATGACTACGAGTTTAATTCAATTCTCAAAGGGATTAAAGCTCAAAATATTAGGTGCTCAAAAGAAACTCTGTTGATGATTTTGAAGTCTGACTATGTGGAGAGCTTCGACCCTTTCATTAGTTTTTTGGACGACTTGCCCAAGTGGGATGGTAAAGATTATGTAGCTGAATTGGCAAGGAGTGTCAAAGTTACGCAACCGGAACATTGGGCAAAGTGTTTGAAAAAATGGCTTGTAGCACTTGTCGCATCCTTAAGGGATAAAGATACGGTGAATCAGACTGCAATAGTTCTGTCAGAGCCTCAAGGTATCGGTAAAACAACGTGGTTTCACACCATTTTACCGCCTGAATTTCAGGAATTCATCCATGAGGGTTATGTACACACCAAAGATAAGGAAACGTCCGTAAAGATTGCCGAGTGTGTCCTTATTTTAATGGATGAACTTGAAAATCTGTCCGATAAGAGTATAGACGGAGTAAAGCAGTTGATGACACAAAAGGGAACTGCATTGAGGAGGGCTTACACTACCATTACGCAGTACTACCACAGGAGGGCTTCATTTGCCGGAACAGTCAATAAGAAGCACTTTTTGAAAGATTTGACAGGCAATAGAAGATTTTTATGCTTTGATGTGGAGAAGATTAACCTGCAACATAACATTCCGATAAAGCAGTTATTCGCTCAACTCGTCCATCTGTACAAGAATGGATTTCAATTCTGGTTTGATGAGAGTGAGATTGAAGAGCTTAACAAGATGAATGCTGAGTTTAGGGATATATCGGTGGAAGAAGAGGCTTTTGTCAACCACTTTGAGAAATGTTCTGCGGAGAATGAAGATGCTATCTTCTTAACTACTACTCAAATTCAGCAAATGTTGGTGCAGAAAACAGGTTATAAGAGCTTATCTACCCAAGCATTAGGGCATGTCTTAAGAGACATGAAAGTGGAAAGAGAAAAAAGAGCCGGAGTATATGGCTACATCGTAAAAGCCAAGAGCTAATATGTTCGGAACCAAATGTTACCCTGCTGCCCTTTTGGGTAAGCAGGGTAACTTATTTTCAGGAGTTAATCAATCCTATCTAGGGCTAATAATACCTTTTCCAAAAATTGGAGCCTATCAACATCCTTTAAGTCGCATGTTATAAAGTTACGTTTGCAGTTGCAAATCAAATGATTCGGATAACCTTTATATGAATCTTCAAAATGCTTTTTATTTTTCGCATAATAGAATGCCTCTATAACCGTGCGACTACGATTTTGCCCACAATCACAATGTACCACAGTCTTTTCATTTGCTTTGTCATAAAGCAATAACAATTTTACAATTCGGCAAATATCACTTGTGGACATTCCGTCAATTTCTTCTTTTAATGGAATATGCACACTTGTAATTCCTCGTTTCTTAAGCACGGAAGTAATTACTGATGGATGCTCCTTTTCCGATACATTGATAATATGACAAACATCCTTATAAATATAAGGGTTATTCAAAGCTATCTCCGTTGGAAAATCACGGGCTATCACGTTTGCAAATGGATAAAATCTCATAAGATGATGATTTAATTACTCATACTATCCCAAGTATTTGCCTAATACGGCTGTTACACAAAGGCTTTTGTCAATATAAAACAGTTGCTTATATGTCTGGCAGTTATATTCAAAGCTGAATTGGACTGTTCTGCACCATCTTAGCTTATTGTCGCTACATCTTGCAATGCCGTGTCCTACAACCTTGAAAACATCCTTAAAGCAGTATATCTTCAAGTGAGGAGGCAGGACGGGGAATGCTTCTTCACTGTTGCGGACAATAGTTTCTACAGCCCTTTGATTGGTTAGATACTCATCCTCACTAGTAGGGTAATCCTCTTTGAAAAAGGACAAGAAAGCAGGACTGATTAAGTTATGCTTCCTTGTCCTGTCTTGAAAGATTGTAAACCCTATGCCTTTTACTGTGATAAATAGCTCGGTCATGCAAAAATTACTTCCCCATGATAGCTTGAACCAAAGTCATGACTAGTGCACTAATGATAAGTGCTATCCATGTGTTCTTATTACCCCAAAAACTGTCCCGTTTGATATTGAGCATTCTTCTTACTTCTTTGGGTAGCTCATCTATCTCATAATCGTGGAGTTCATTGAGGACTAGTTTGGTTACTTCCCTTAGTTGCTCTTCTGTTATTTTACTGAGCTTTTCTACTGTTAAGCTCTTCAATTCTTCTTTTGTTAGTTCCATGTTGTTGTAAATTTGTTTGTTATAAAAAATGTTCTCTTGCTTGCTCAAACAGCTTAAAATAGCTACGCATATTTTCCAACTCCCACCATTCGCATATATTTACAGGCAAATGGTCTAGGTTGTAAATCTTTGCTCCCTCCAATGACAAGATGAATGGAGAGTGCGATGCAATTATGAACTGACATCCTCCCCGTCTAGCTAAATGCTGTATTATGGAGGCTAGTTTCATTTGAAAGTCACATGACATACTGTTTTCAGGCTCATCAAGCAGATAAATTCCGGGCTGTTCAATAGCTTCGGACAGTTTCATTAAAGCCGTCTCGCCATTGCTGAATCCTCGCTCCATCTTTCCTATGGTATTGAGTAGGTACTGATTGAAAGATTTGGCTTTTCTGACTTTCATTCCACTATTGAATTTTTCGACATTATAGCCTGTCTCAAAATTGATATGCTTAGCTAGGTCTTCCGGCATATAGTAGTCATCGTGCAGGAAACGGCTTTTATGAAGTTTCATATCATTAGAGAGTCGTTGTTCTTGCATCATATGGAATATGTCATCACTAGTTATCACAGTGGTAATATTCGCAATGTCGTATTTTTGCCGTTCTCTATATCCGTCATATAAGGTTTCTCCTGCCAATCTCTCGCTAGCCTTGTAGTGACATCTTTTTACATATTCATCGAAATATGGGCTAGAGTTAAACATTGCGGTGCGATTGGCACACAGCTTTTGACTGATGACATTGAGGATTGTTGATTTCCCTGAACCATTGTTGCCGTAAAGAATAGTTATAGGCTCAAAATCAAGAGACCATAATGCCTTTGAGGAGGTCAAATGGAATGGATACGAGTGCTCATCATAGAATGAGCCCAATCTATGGTCATGTATAAGAGTATCGTGATCTACGTCTGGAAATATAAATTTTTCAAGATATATCATTGTGTCGTTGGCTTTTGTATGCACTTCTCCTTATTGTTTGGAGAAAAGCGATGTTTCACATTGAGTTGTTCAATGGCTAGATAGCCTTGTTTCAAATTATTTTTCATGCTGCCTGTCAATATAAATGTTATCTAATCTTCGTACGTCATCAACTACTTGCTCTATCTTGCTTTCCCATAGCTCAATATATCCGTCAAGTTCTTCGCAATACCATGTTATGTTCTTGTAAGGATAATCCGCAGAGAAATCAATTGTTTCAGCTCTCTTATTGATGAAATCTTCATCTAAAGAAGTGTTGGCAATTCCACTGAAAAGCTCGTCATCATTGCATACATGACGCAAAATGGCTAGAACCTCCCGTTTCTTAAGTTTTATTTGTTTGCTTACATTGCCAACAAACCAATGTTCGTCATGAATGTCTGCAAGATGAAATGAAAAAGTATAGTACCCTCCTTTAATGTTGCCAAGAATTGAATGTATATTATCAATCAGTGTAGGCTTCTTGCTCTTTTTGGTACTTGCTACTAGGGCTTTCAACTCTAAGGGCAAACAATGATTGACTTTTGCAATCACTTCCACTTTGGGCCATACTATTGATTCTGCTTGCTTGGATAAAAAAACATCGAGATTAAATTTAGAAACCATCCTTCTTTCTACCCATAACAAATCGCTATCACTAAGTATGACAGAGCGGAGTTGTGCTGCACTAAATGAGATGTTTTTTGCCACATAAACAGCTCCATACCCACAATCATTGGAGGAAAATATGACGGGGAATGTTTTGTCTTTTATCTGACTTAACAATGACTCTATAATAGTGCGTTGCCAAAGCAATCGTCTATCTAATGTTGTATCATTCATTTATAATCTCTAGTATATTCTCCGATGGCAAACGACAGTACAAATAGGTGTCAAGAGATTCGGATATTACAATGTGTTTATCGTATTTTACAATAAATACACAGTATTTATTGCCTACTATTGGTTTTACTTCGGCAATTCTAATTTCACCCTTATCGGTCTTTAATATGGCTAACTTTGCGCTTGGTGAATATGGGTCATTCATATCCTCAATCTTCCAATATTCCTTTGCCAATATTGTATGGGCAACTCGAACATCCGTAGTAACCATTGCCGTTTCACACTGTATCTTGATTGCCATTTGACTTAATTCGTACTCTTGCGGAGGAAAGTAATTATAATCACGTATAATTAAAGTCTTGTCGATATATGTAACGTCCTCTTTCAAAAAAGGCTCTATTACATATGCTGTATCGTTTTGTATCACATCCCCTATATGCTCTTTTTGTCGTGCAGACTTGCCTAGACATCCTGTCAAGAATGACAGAAACAATAAAATCAAGTAGCTATAAATTCTCATCACGAACTATCAATTTATCAAAATCAACAATCCATTTATTCTCTACAAGGAACTGAGTACCTAGTACACCATGAATTTGCACCCCTGTTTCTTCCTGTACCTGCATGACTGCTTCAGAGGCATCCAGTACGGCAAAGGAGGAGGTGTAATTCATACCCTCGAAATTGAATGTAGCTTCAATAGTCGGGGCTTCATGTTGTACTCCATCAATCCCTATTATGCTGCGTTTTTCCTCCAACACTTTGAATCTGTCTTTGAAATGTTCATATACAAAGCCGAATAAGGTGTTATGTGTTGAGCCTGTGTCAATAAGGAAACACAGATTGTCGGAGGATATAATAAGTGGTAAGCCTGTTTTTTGCAATCCTAGTGATAATGGAAATTCCATATTCTTTTCAATCATAATTACTCCATTTTTTCATATTCTGCATTCTCTCTTCTAACTCTATCCTATGTCGCACTTTCTCGACACATTGATTATAATATGCTGAGTTGTGTTCGCAGAAACCTTTTGGGTTTTGTAGGAAGTATATTTTGGCTATGTTGGAATTGACTGATACATATTTAAGGTGTATTTCGGATGGAGAATACCTCAATCTATCTCGATACTCACTGGTAGTTTCCCTCGATTCTTTAAATAGTTGCCTGTATTCAGACAGTTCATCTTGTGTAGATACATCTTTGATGATAAGTTCTTCAAGAGTAGCATTTATTATCTCATCCGTAAGTTCCATTGTCGGATTAAATCTGACATCAATCGCGATTTGGTCTTTAGACCTCTGGCTTTCCCATTCTTCACTAGTCTCCAAAGATGATTGCTTGCTTTTTTTGTTTGTCAATCCCTCTTGGATGGTATCTCCATAATCAATGTAGCCTATAACACAGAGACAGGCTAGTATGCCTAGTGCTATTAGTATATAACTTTTTTTCATCATTGCTGTTCTTTGATTAGTTCTTCAAACCTAGCTCCTCTGCATCTGAAACAAATGCCGTTTTCAACATGCTTGTATTCGGGGAAATACCCTGCTCCATAGCACCTCGCACATGGTGTTAGGGGGATATGTCTCATATAGCCATTCTCGTCGGAATATACTTTCACTCCGATTGCTTGGTGTATTTTTGTGTGACACTCATTGCATAGTGTTACAAGGTCTTCATCGAGATATTCCCATGCTTTGTGCTGAATGATGTAGTGCTTATGGTGAACATTGAGGACTATGGGTGTTTCAGACAGATATACCGCGTACTCCACATTTATACAGTCGGAGGGAATGTCTTTGTCTCTTACAACGAAAGACAGCAATCCCGAAGGATGTTTGATTAAATTGATTCGCAAATTATCAGGCGATTGGAGTTTGGGGGTATTATCTGCATTCATAACACCAAGCACTCCATTATCACTTATGCCAACTAATAAATGGTTATCGTTTCGATATTTGACAATCTTTAAGGCTTCAGCATGAACAAGATTCTTAAAGTCCGAGATACTTAGAGATACAGGCAAAACCTCACTGGATGAATTGCTATAGTCTATTCCAATATTCCAGCATTGGTCATTGAATCTAACCTGTGAACTTTTCCCTTTGCCACAGATTTGACATCTGTGGTTATCTCTGTTCAATATTTGGTTTCGTTTCTTTTGCCATTCTAGACATCCAAGCTGGGTCTGATAGTCTATAAGGTTAATAAATTCATTCATAATCGTTCTTTTTGCAGCCATACCACAAAAAGAAGGTGCGGGCTGAACCTTGATTGCTTATTCGAAGGTATCGCCAAACACCTATAACCATACAAACAAGGAAAGCCCACACCTATGGCATGAGCATTCACTTACTTGCAACAGAGGTTATATTCTTCTAATTGGCGATTTTCCGAATAACTCCAGCAAGAAGCAAACACTTCTTTTTCTAATATGTCTTGTTTAACTTTATATCATTGTCAATCTGTTTTGATTTCCATTGCAAAATTACGCATAAATCCGCACATAGCAATGAAATAGCTTGACTAATTAAAGACAACAAGCCATATAGGCACCACTGAGGCATGGGCTGTATTGTTTGTAATGACAGGCAGTTTTTCTGTTATTTATGTATCTCTTATTCTCATAGGCCACTTGTTTTACATAAGCCCCGACACCATCGAGGCATCGGGGCTTCCATTTAATAATAAACTACAAAGAGTGCTTTTCGTCATCATCTTTCGGATAACCATAAAAAACACATAGTGCCGCAAACCCAATGATTAGGTTCACCAAAGTTACAATAAACAATGCCATAACATAAGATTGGATTACTCAATAAACCACGAATACTCCTTGTCCCCATACAGAGCCTTGTTCAATCCCTCCGCAAGTTGGGTGGCATTGAGGCTTCGGTCGAGGAAGTTATCAATATAGGAGGATTTGTTAGCCCCTGTAAGAAGATTGTAGACATTCCACATATTGATTTCCTTACTGCCCTGCGGCATTGCAAAGCTCTCGTCATTGTAGTAGGCTCGAGCAATCATCCCTATTTGGGTGTCTGTCATCAGCATTTGAGGCAACATCTTCTGCTCGGCTTTGGGGAGGAATTGATATAGCCTGCATTTACCCAAGAATTGGGCAAACTGACGCTCGGTCATATAGCTCTCCTGCAATGCACCCATTTCATATAGGTGCTTTGCCATATTGTAGTCTTGGAACAAGGCTACTGCACTGTTGAACAGTCCTCCTGCCTCCATAACCTTTAACTCCGATTGATAGCCATCTGTGCTGACGCAGAGATTACAGCATACCATGTTCTTAAAACCGATGAAGATTTTGAATTTCTCCATCCCCTTTTTGGAGTAGAGGTTTTCATGGTTATAGGCTCTTACCCCTCCAATGGTCAGATTAAGCCTGTTGCCTCTAATATCCTCGCAGATAGAGGGTATTTCAAAACAGAACATCATGCGCTCATAATAGATTGTCTTATCCTCATCCAACAGCTCCCGTACATTTTTGTGTATAGCCTCGGGGGTTCTGCCCTTGATTACATGGCTTACTCTGATGGATGGCTTTTCGAT
>Ga0137307_101139_pt1 | contig 25808 bp, 20 predicted proteins | sample NAcewD2O_March_2_FD_97180 | JGI IMG/M metagenome (GOLD analysis project Ga0137307, IMG submission 97180) | Mouse cecal microbial communities from Vienna, Austria - N-Acetylglucosamine amended D2O_March | ecosystem: Host-associated > Mammals > Digestive system > Large intestine > Cecum | place... | reverse complement strand
GCTCATTGGACAAATGCCCCCTCTCCCCTAAAATCCTCTGTTTCAAAGGATAGGGATAAGGCCCCGCCTGGAGCATATTTACATCGTGGTTCGCCTCTAAGAGAAGGACGTTGACCCCTTTTATTTTTTCAATCATATACTCATCATATTTTCCCAGGTCTGTAATCACCCCCACAGACTTGCTCCCGCGCCTTAAAATATAAGCCACAGGCTCCGCTGCGTCATGGGAAATTTTTACCGGCTCGATTTCCATTTCCCCAATAAGGAACGTCTCATTGGCCCTTACCGGATGAAATAAAGACTCATCAATTTTTCCCACGGATTTTGTATGTAAAATTGCCTGGATAGTTCCTTCTGTGGCATATATGGGCAGTCCATACCTTCGGGCAAGGACGCCGAGGCCGCTAATGTGGTCTATATGCTCATGGGTGACTAAAATTCCCTCCATCTCCGAGGTTTTTAAGCCCAGGGAATTTAAGCCCTGTTCAATCCGTTTTCCACTGACCCCCGCATCAATTAAGAGACGGCACCCGTCATACCCTGTCATAATACAATTTCCGCTGCTGCCGCTGGCAATACTGCATAATTCCATATCCATTACTTCTCTTCCCAATATATTTCAATGACATCCCCATTGTTTAACTTCTGCATGTAACTTGCATCCTCCCCGTTTACCGTGGTGACAATGGCACGTCCGTTGGAGGCGTTAAGGTCAAAGGTAATTGCGTCAAAAAGGTCCACAAAAATATATTCCCTCTTCCCTGTGAGGAGAATTTCATTTCCGTTTACCTCCACCTGGATAGCCCCTTTGGGCAAAGGCCCCGGCGCTGGCTTTGGCACATCCTCAGCCGGTTTTTCTTCCGGTTTTGGCTGGGGTTCTTCTTTTTCGTCTTTCTCCTCCGACTCCTGGGTTCCCTCCGTCAAAGGCACATCCTCCTGTTTTGGCCCTTCGTCAAAAAATCCTCCCTGGCTTGCCCACTCAAAAGGCGACATTTGGGGTTCCTGCTCTTTTTCCGATTCCGGTTCTTTTTCTGGTTCCTGCAGCTTAAGCTCCCTGCCGCTTTCCCCTTCCTCCCCTTCTTTTTCCGGCAAAGCCTCATATTCCTCTTCCGGCTCCTGTAAGGGAATTTCGGAATCCTCCTCCACAAAATCCACCGTACCCTTTGCCCGCGCCGTCCACTCCACGGTAAAGTTCTCATACAAAAGAGTGTTTAACTCTGCAGGGCGGTTATTTACACGGATTACATGGTCCTGGTCAATCTCCACATCCATAAACTCCGCCAACTGTTCCACCGTGTAGAAATTCCTTGTCTCAATCACATCCCCCTCCTGCACATGGTAGGAGGAAACTTCAATACTTCCGTTTACCTCCACAAATTTAGGACAATGGATGGTTTTGCCGTTTACCTCAAAAGTAACTATCTCCTGGGTATATTCCGCCAAATCGTCAATGGTTATCACCGCCGCCTCCCCGGCTGTGGAAGGCTCCACCGTAATATAGCTGTTTGCCACCAGAGGCGCATTGATATTTGTCTCTTTGTCATTTACTTTAACAATAGCGGAATCCCCCGCCTCCCCTCTGGCAATCCTGGGGCTTCCGTTTACCGTAAAGTTAATTTCTTTGCCCCGTTTGGGGAATAAATACTCGTTGGGGAAACCTGCCTGCATAGCTGCGTCCACAATAGTCAGGCGGCCGTTGTCATAAAGCTTGATGCGCTCCCCGTTAAAATGCACCATAATAAAGCTGTTTCTCTGCTCATAATAATTCAGGCAGATACCCACAGGCGTTACCAAAAGAGGGTCTTTTTGGATATCCGGCTGTTCAAAGGTGATTTCTTTTAACACTTCCTCACCCCTTAAAGCCACCCTCTCATTGGGAAGTTCCAGTTTATCCGCAAGCATTTCCGTAAATCCGTGGATTTTTCCGCCCCCTCCTACCACAAAGGTAGCGCTTACTGTGGTATCCCCGTTTAACTCTTTAATCTTATTGGCCACATCGGTGGTGATTCTATCCACCAGCCCCTCCGTCAATTTCCAAACTTCCTCAGATTTCAGGGTGTGCTTTAATGTCATAATATCCGTGTATTCAATCTCTTTTTCCTTTGTGGAAGCAAGTTTTATGTGCTCCGCCATGGCAAAATCCACCAGATAGCTCTGAACAATGAGCTCTGTCAGCTCGTCCCCAGCCAAAGGAATCATGCCGTAGGCGATAATGCTGCCGTCCCTTGTAATACAGATATCGGAGGTTCCCGCCCCCACATCTACCAGGGCAATATTCAACATGCGGAAATTTTCAGGAATAGCAACGTCAATGGCGGCAATAGGCTCCAAGGTCATATTGGCAACGCTAAGATCCGCAATGGCAACGGCGGCATAAAGGCCGTCCACCACATCCTCCGGCAGAAATGTAACAATGATATCCTCGGAAATTTTCTCCGCCTTATGTCCTTCCAAATTGGAAAAAATCTCATCATTTAAATAGTATTTCACCACAGAGTAGCCCACGCAGTAAAATTTGTACTTTGTATCGTTTTTCTCTTTCAGTTCCGCCTGGGCACGCTCAATTCCAAGCAAATCCAATGTATGGATATCCTCCGCCCGGACAACGCTCTCAGTCTCAAACTCATACTCAATATGGGTGGTTACGGTTTTTAACACACGTCCCGCCGCTGCAATACACACAGAAGTCAGCTCCTGGCCAATCTGCTCTTCCAGTTTTTCCTTCACAATGCGGATGGTATTTCCCACCCTGCCGATATCGTGAATCTGGCCGTCCAGCATAGCCCTTGTCTCATGTTCCATGGAATACTGGGCCAGGACAATAAATTCCTTGTCCTGCTTAAAGCCCACCGTCCCAACCACATTTCTGGTCCCGATATCAAGACCAAATACTAATTCATCTCCTGCTTCTCTTCGCTCCATATTTGCTTATCTCCTCCATCCCTTACCTGGCAAATGCCTGTTTCACCTGATATATTGTCTCCTCTAAAGTTCCGTTATTGTCAATAACAAGCGCAGCATATTTCCTGTAAGTATCCTCCGGAAGCTGGCTTTCAAATATGCTGTCAATCTTTTCGTCGGAATACCCTCGGTTTTTCTTTAACCTCTGCCTGCGGATTTCCCTGCTGGTATCTATGTACCACAATCTATCACATATTTTATCATAACCTTCCTCAATTAAAAGGGCTGCCTCCAAAATAAAATAAGAAAATTTTCCCTTTTCTTTCTCTTTTTGGTAGATGTCAAGAATATTTTCTTTTACCGCCGGGTGAACAATACCGTTCAACCGCTCTCTTTTCTCCCTGTCAGAAAAAATGACCTCCGCCAGCTTTTCCCCATGGAAAGTTCCTTCCCCGGTAAAAATGTCCTCCCCGGAAAAGGCCTTTACAATTTTCTCATAACAGTCCTCCCCCGGCTTCATCAGTTCATGGGCCACCTCATCCGCCAAAAGGACTTTCGCATTGTAATTCTCTTCTATATATTGCAGAATCCGGGACTTACCTGCCCCGACTCCCCCTGTAATCCCTATAAATTCCATTATTTCGCCTCGTACCAGTTATTTCCCGTGTGCATGTCTACTTCCAAGGAAACCGCAAGGCTTGCCGCCCCCTGCATTTCCTCTTTCAAAATCTTTTGCACCCTTTCAAGCTCGCTCTTTTCGGCCTCAATTAAAAGTTCATCGTGTACCTGGAGTAAAAGCCTGGACTTTAACCCTTCCCGCTGCATTCTGTCGTGAACCCTTATCATGGCAATTTTAATAATATCCGCCGCCGTGCCCTGGATGGGGGCGTTCATAGCAACCCGCTCCCCGAAGGAACGCTGCATAAAATTGCTGGAGGAAAGCTCAGGCAGGGGGCGCCTTCTGCCGTATATGGTAACAGAATACCCCTTCTCCTTTGCATCCCCTACCAGGGAATCTAAAAATGCTTTTATCTTGGGATAAGTTTCAAAATACCGTTCAATATAATCCGCCGCCTCTTTTTTACTGATGCTTAAATCCTGGCTTAAGCCAAAGGAGCTGATGCCATACACAATCCCAAAGTTTACGGCCTTGGCGTTTCTCCTCTGCAAATCTGTCACTTCCTCAAAGGGAATGTGAAACACCTGGGAAGCGGTAGTTCTGTGGATATCTTTTGCCTCCCGGTAAGCCTGTATTAGGCTTTCATCCCCGGACATGTGGGCCAGCACCCGAAGCTCAATCTGGGAGTAGTCTGCGTCCACAAAGACATACCCCTTTTTGGGCAAAAATACCTTTCGGATTAACCTGCCAAGCTCCATGCGGATGGGAATATTCTGGAGATTAGGCTCTGTGCTTGAGATTCGCCCGGTGGCTGTTATGGTCTGATGGAAGCTGCTGTGGATCCGCCCCGTATCGTCAATATACCCCGCCAGGCCCTCCCCGTAGGTGGACTTTAGCTTGGTGAGCTGGCGGTACTCCAAAATATCCGCCACAATGGGATATTCCCCGGCCAGCTTTTCCAAAACATCCGCCGCCGTGGAATACCCGGTCTTCGTCTTTTTTCCATAGGGCATTTTCAGTTTTTCAAAGAGCACTGTCCCAAGCTGTTTGGGGGAATTGATATTAAACTCTTCCCCGGACTTTTCATAAATTATCTTTTCCAGTTCGGCAATTCTTGCATCCAGGCTTTCGCTGTATGCCTTTAGTGCCTTCCTGTCTGCCCGGATACCCTCCTGCTCCATATCGGAGAGCACATAGACCAATGGAAGCTCTATGGTGTCATACAGCTCTCTCATCCCTGTCTCTTCCAGTTTGCAGAGCAGTTCCTCCCTGGACTTTTTTGCCACATAGGCATGGTAACACACGAATTTTAAAAATTCATCCCTCTTTTTCTCCATTGCCTCAGAGAGAGAAAGCTTCCCCAAAAGTTCAAAACCGGAGGGCAGCAAAAGATTCAGGTAATCCTTTGCAATATCCTCATAATTATAGCTGTTTAAAAGAGGGTTTAACAGGTAAGCCGCAATGCCGCAGTCAAACCCATTGTGCCTAATCTCTTCCGTCTCCCTTGCCAGTAAGAGAATCTTTACCACCTGTTTTAAATCTATCACGGAAAAAGAAAATCCATTTAAAATTTTATCCTTAAGTTCCCTTTTCACAAACTCTTCTGTAAAATCCCCTGTTACCGCAAGAAAATAATTTTCTTCCTCCGAAAAACTTAAGGAAATCCCAAGGAGTTTTTCGGAATCTGCAGCAAGGAACAGCCCCGCCCCATCTTGCGCCTTTGCGAGAATCTCTTTCGCCTTATCAGAATCCTCAAGAAGCAAAAACTTCTCTTCCGCCTGGTTTCCCGGCACCTCTGTTTCAAAGCGCTTTAAGATATTTTTAAAGTCCAGGCGCCTGCACATAAGAAAGGCTTCCTCTGTGTAAAGATTCCCAAGGGCCGCCTTTTCCACATCATAGTCAATTTTGGCGTGGACATCAATGGTGGCCAGGGTTTTGGAAAGTTTGGCCTGATCATAATATTCCTTTAAGTTTTCCGATGCCCGTTTGGGCTTTATCTCATCTGCATGGGCATAGGCGTTTTCAATCGTCTTATAGGCTGCAATAATGTTTGTGGCAGTCTTTTCCCCAATCCCCGGCACCCCGGGAATATTGTCCGCCGTATCCCCCATAAGGGCCTTTACGTCTATAAACTCTCTTGGCGTCACCTGATACCGCTCTTTTACCTCTTCCTCGTAGTAGTCCTCAATCTCCGTACCGGTTTTCTTTGTCTTTGGAATACGGATTTTTACATGCTTTGTGGCAAGCTGTAATAAATCCCTGTCCCCGGATACCACGGAAACTTCAAGCCCTGCCTCCTCCCCCATGCGGGAGATGGTGCCTAAAATATCATCCGCCTCATATCCCTCTTTTTCCACAATGACAACTCCCATAGCGGAAAGCATCTCTTTTATCAGAGGAACCTGCTGCCTTAACTCCTCCGCCATAGGCTTTCTGGTGCCTTTGTAGGCATCAAACATTTTGTGCCGGAAGGTAGGGGCATGGACGTCAAATGCCACAGTAAAATAATCCGGTTTCTCCTCATCCAAGATTTTAAACATGATATTTAAAAAACCGTACACTGCATTAGTGTGGAGCCCTTCTGCATTGGTCAGATCCGGCAGGCCGAAAAAAGCCCGGTTTAAAATGCTGTGTCCGTCAATCAATACTAATTTTTTACTCATACTGCCCTCGTATATTCTTTCAGCCACTTATTTTCTTCCTGGGTCATATAAGGAGATAACACCTCATACACCTTTTTGTGGTACTCATTTAAAACCGCCCGCTGTTCCTCTGTCATAAGATTTGGGTCTATGGCGTCCAAATCAATGGGGGCATAGGTAATGGTCTCAAACTCCATAAACTGCCCGTACTCATTTTTTACCCCTTTTTTGCACAAAAGTTCATTCTCCGTGCGGATGCCGTAAGCTCCCTCAATGTAAACCCCGGGCTCGTCCGTGGTAATCATGCCTTCCTCCAAAACAGCTTCCGGGACTCCCTCCCTTTTCTGCCAGCGGAAAGAATTGGGCCCTTCATGGACATTTAAAATATGTCCCACCCCGTGTCCTGTCCCGCATTTATAGTCAATTCCCAGTTTCCACAAAGGGCCTCTGGATAAAATGTCAAGGTTTCTCCCAGTACACCCATGTAAAAACCGGGCCGAAGCCAGGTTTAAGTTGGAACACAATACCGTGGTAAAATGAAGGCGCATCTCCTCCGTAATGGGCCCAAGGGCCATGGTCCTTGTAATATCCGTTGTCCCCTCCAGATAGTGCCCCCCGGAATCCACCAGAAGAAATCCCTCCGGCTTTAACAGGGCATTTGTCTCCTCCGTGGCGCTGTAATGCATCATAGCGGCATTGGCGCCGTAGGCGGAAATGGTGTCAAAGCTTAAGTCAAGAAAGTTTTCCTGCTGCCTTCTGAAATTTTCCAAAACATCAGAGGCGGAAATTTCCGTAATCTCCTCTTTCCCGATGGAATTTTTCAGCCAGTACATAAATTTGGTAAAGGCCACCCCGTCCTTGACATGGGCCTTTATGGTATTTTCTGCCTCCGTCTTGTTTTTCACAGACTTCATAAGCTCCGTGGGATTTTCTTTATCGATTATTTCCACCGTATCCTTAAGGGCGTTTACAATCCGGTAATTCACTTCGCTTTTATGGAGCAGCGCCTTTTTATCCCCCGGGATTTCCGGGACGTAGGAATAAATTTCCTCATACTCTTTTGTGACAATCCCGTTATCCTTAAGATAGCTTTTCTGCTCTTCTGTCAAAATCTCCTGCTGCAAAAACCAGACACATTCCTCTTTTGAAAGGACAAGATAGGATAACACCACAGGGACGTAATCGATATCTCCCCCCCGGACATTTAAAAGCCAGGCAATATCGTAAAGGGAGGCTAAAATGTGGATGTCAGCCTTTTCTTTTTCCATTTCCCCCCGGACTTCCTGCAATTTTTCCTTTGTGCTTTTTCCGGAGTACTTTTCTTCCAGGATAAAGAAGGGCTTTTTTGACATGGGAGGCCGCTCCTCCCAAATCAAATCAACCAAATCCTCCTCCACATAGAGCCGTCCTTTTTTCTCATCTGCAACGTTTTTGTATTCTTCCCCGGCTTTCCCGTTTACCACCCTGCCATCAAAACCAATGCAGCCCTTTGGGGGCAGATTTTCCTTTACAAACTCCGCCACCGTGGGCACATTTTCCTCCCCCATGGGAAACAGGGTAACGGTGCTGTCTTTTAACTGGTTTTTGGCCTGGACAAAGTATCTCCCGTCCGTCCAAAGCCCCGCCTGAGTTTTTGTTATCACCGCCGTTCCCGCAGAGCCGGTAAATCCGGTAATAAATTTTCTCGCCTTAAAATATTCCCCCACGTACTCGGACTCATGGAAATCCGAGGTGGGCACCACATAGATATCAATGCCCCGCTGCTCCATTAACTCTCTTAGATCTTTCAGTCTTTTCACTACAGGATTCATAACTTAATTCTCCTCATAAAATTCAAAAAATTTCGTATCCAGTTCGGGATAAGAGCGCTTCAGGGAAAGAGGTTTTCCGCTGCGGTTTAAAAAGCAGTGCTCACTTTCGGCAACGCACTTAAGCTCCCCTGTCTTTTTATCTGTCATTTTGTACTCCACCGTCATCTTTATTCCATTATAGGATACAATTTTAGCTTCTATCACAACGGTGTCGTCAAAATGCACCATACTTTTGTACTCACAGGAAATAGACAGCACAGGGCTTATAATCTCCATCTCCTCCATCCCTTTATAGGAAAGCCCAATCTGCTCCATCAAGTCCATCCTTGCCTCCTCCATCCACCGGATGTAATTGGAGTGATGGATAATCCCCATCTGGTCTGTCTCATAATATTTCGCATGGTGTTCGTAAGGTTTGATATGCACCGTGTCTGCCTGTCCGTAAATTTGTAATTCTTTTTCTGCCATAATATTACCTCCTATACCTGCTGTTGCTCTAACATCTATCCATATTTTCTGAATTCCATCCCAATTGTACTTAATAATAATATATCTTTTTTATTAAAAAGTCTATAAAAAAATCATCTTTACTGTAAGATAATTATGAAGTATACTAATAGCAAACTGAATATTTTACCTTCGGTATCTGACTGGCAAAATCCAGCGGAACCAGACCGGCTTGGCAAGATATGAAAATATAACTACCAGGAGGAAGCAATTATGATTACCGTGAATCACCTGTGCAAATCGTACAGAATTGCAAAAAGAAACCCTGGCTTTACAGCGGCATGTAAAGCCCTTTTTCACCGTGAGTATGAAATCATCCATGCTCTTAAGGATGTGAGCTTTACCATTAGCGATGGTGAGATGGTAGGCTACATCGGTCCCAACGGAGCTGGAAAAAGCTCCACCATTAAAATTCTAAGCGGAATATTGACACCGGAGGGGGGCACTGTTTCTGTGGACGGAAGAGTCCCCTGGAAAAACAGAATCGAGCATGTACGGCAAATCGGCGTGGTGTTCGGCCAGCGCTCCCAACTTTGGTGGGATGTTCCCGTAATGGATTCTTTTGAACTTTTAAAAGATATCTACTCTGTTCCCACCCCCCAGTATAAAAAAAGCCTGGAAGAACTCACAGCGCTTTTGCATTTGGAAGAACTGCTGCGCTCCCCAGTAAGGCAGCTTTCCCTGGGACAGCGCATGAAATGCGAAATCGCTGCATCTTTGCTGCACAATCCCAGGATATTATTTTTAGACGAGCCCACCATCGGTTTAGACGCGGTTTCCAAGCTGGCCGTCCGGGAATTTATTTTACAACTGAATAAGGAAAAGGGAACTACCGTAATTCTCACCACCCACGATATGCAGGATATTGAAGCCCTTGCCAGCAGGATTATCCTGATTGGAAAAGGGCAGATTTTAATGGACGGTAATATTGATTCTATTAAGAAAGGGAGTGCAGCCATTGACGAGACAGTGGCGGAGCTTTACCACTCCTATGAGGTGGTGTGATGAAAAAATATTTCTCTTTTTTCCGGCTGCGTTTTACCCTGGGCCTACAGTACCGTGTGGCAGCACTGGCAGGAATCGCCACCCAGTTTGCCTGGGGCTTTATGGAAGTTATGATATTTGCCGCCTTTTACCGGGGTGATAAAAATGCCTTTCCCATGAGCTTATCCGCCACATGTTCCTACATATGGCTGGGACAGGGATTCCTGGCCTTTTTTGCCACCTGGATGATGGACAATGAAATTTTTGACTCCATTTTAAAGGGAAACATTGCCTACGAACTCTGCCGTCCCATTGACATTTACAACATCTGGTTTTCAAAAAGCGTGGCTGTAAGGCTGTCCCGGGCAATGCTTCGGTGTTTCCCCATTTTGCTTGTGGCCGCCTTTCTCCCTGACCCATACGGCCTGGCAAAACCAGAGAGCTGCCTGCATTTTTTCCTTTTTATCCTAACCCTTGCCTTAGGACTTTTGGTGACGGCTGCCTTTTGTATGCTTATTTACATATTGACCTTTTATACCATATCCCCTCAGGGGCTTCGGATACTGTTTACCTCCGCCGCAGATTTCTTTTCCGGCGGGGTGATTCCCCTCCCCTTTTTCCCGGAGCCTGTGCAGAAAATTATGGAACTTTTACCCTTTGCGGCAATGCAGAACGTATCTTTGCGGATTTACAGCGGGAGCATGGAGACGGATGAGATGAAAAAAGCCATACTTTTGCAGCTTTTTTGGCTATTCATACTAATTTTTACCGGAAAAATCCTCTGCCGTCAGGCAGAGAAAAAAATAACGGTGCAGGGGGGGTAGAAAATGAAAAAAATAATTTCAGACATAAAATTATATAAACACTATATCTCCATAAACCTGCGGGGCATGATGCAGTACAAAACCTCATTTTTTCTGTCTGCCATGGGCCAGTTTCTTATATCCTTCAATGTTTTTCTGGGGATTTTCTTTCTGTTTCAAAGATTTTCCAAAGTGGAAGGATTTACTTACAGCCAGGTCCTGTTATGTTTTTCCATCCTCCTTTTGGAATTTTCTCTGGCGGAATCTTTCGCACGGGGCTTTGACACCTTTTCGGAAATGGTCCGGCAGGGAGAATTTGACCGCATCCTGGTGCGCCCCCGGGGGGAAATCCTGCAGGTATTAGGGAGTAACTTTGAGCTTACAAGAATCGGCCGGATGCTGCAGGCTCTTGTCATGTTTGTTTACGGCGTCTCAAAAAGCGGGATTGACTGGAATCTTCTGAAAATCCTCACCGTCTTTTTTATGATTTTAGGGGGCACGTCCCTGTTTACCGGACTTTTTATCCTTCAGGCGGGACTATGTTTTTTTACCTTAGAGGGACTTGAAATTATGAATATATTTACAGACGGGGCAAGGGAATTCGGCAAATATCCCATGGAAGTTTACGGCAGGAAAATGCTCTTATTTACCACTTTTCTTATCCCCTACAGCCTGGTCCAATATTATCCTCTCCTGTATATTTTGGAAAGGCGCACCTCCCCGCTGTATGTAGTCCTCCCCCTTGCCGCCGCATGGTTTCTCTTTCCCTCCCTGGCACTGTGGAAATTGGGTGTAAGACGGTACACTTCCAGCGGCTCATAAAATGTTAAGTTATCTTGAGAAAAAATGGAAAATATGCTACCATGACTGCAGAAATAAAATTATTTACATATCAGGAGAAAAGTTATGAATGAATTGTTGAAAGACGAATTCCATCACGTCCTGGCCAGCGGCAGGCGCATGGTAAAAATACTCATATACTCTGTACTCTGCGGCATAATCGTAGGCTTTGTAAGCTGCGCATTTGCCGCTTTGATGAACTTTGTAACCACGGTCCGCCAAAGCTGCCCGGTGCTGATTCTGTTTCTTCCCTTGGCAGGGCTTCTCATCGTGGGTCTCTACCATTTGCTCCACAATGAACAGGATACAGGAACAAACCTGGTGATTGCCGCCCTCCAGTCCAAAGATGATGTGCCTTTAAAAATGGCTCCCTCCATCTTTATCGGCACGATTATCACCCACCTCTTCGGGGGTTCCGCCGGGCGGGAGGGCGCTGCCCTGCAGCTTGGGGGCAGCATCGGAAGCTCCCTGGGCCACGCCATGAAACTTCGGGATATTGACACCCATCTCATTATGATGTGCGGCATGAGCGCCGCCTTCTCCGCGCTGTTTGGCACCCCTATGGCTGCCACTGTTTTTTCCATGGAAGTTATCAGCGTGGGCATTATGCACTACTCTGCTTTAGTTCCCTGTGTGGTGGCCTCCTTTGCAGGGTACGCCATTGCCAGCCATTTTGGGTTGTCCGAGCATATTTTCGGTATCTCCAATCTGCCTGATTTCACCTTAAAAACAGGGCTGATCGTTGTGATTCTTGCAATGCTTTGCGCACTGGTTAGCGGACTTTTGTGCATCTCTTTGCACACCTTTTCCGCCCTGTTTCAAAAGTATTTCCAAAATCCCTATTACAGAGCTTTTGCAGGCGGGACAATCATTGCAGTCCTCACCCTCCTCACAGGGGGACAAGACTACAACGGCACAGGGGTACAGATTATTGTAAAAGCCCTCGCCGGCACTGCTTTTCCCGCCGCTTTCCTGCTAAAAATCCTTTTCACCTCCGTGACCTTAGGTGCAGGATTTAAGGGGGGAGAAATTGTCCCCACCTTCTTTGTAGGGGCAACTTTCGGATGTCTCTTTGGGAATCTAATCGGTTTTTCCCCCAGCCTCTGTGCGGCGGTTGGCATGGTCAGCGTCTTTTGCGGTGTAACAAACTGTCCCATTTCCTCTCTCCTTATCAGCTTTGAAATGTTCGGCTATGAGGGAATGCCTTTTTATCTCCTGGCCTGCGCATTCAGCTATGCACTGTCGGGATATTTCAGTTTGTATCACAGCCAGATTATTGTATACTCCAAAATGCATACCACATTTATTAACAGAAATACCAGATAATCTTGTGCTGTTCCCTGTTTTGTGCTATACTTCCCACATCAAAAAACAACGACAGGAGAACCTTAAGATGAATCCACTAATCCGTATGATTGCCCTTGATTTAGACGGTACCCTTTTTAACCGCGACCGTCAGATTACCCCGTTTACCAGAGAGCAGATAAAAAAAGCCGTAAGCCTTGGCATTACCGTTGTCATTTCCACCGGCCGTCCCTATGTGGGGCTTCCCTTAGAAGAGGCAGGGGAACTTGGCATCCGCTATGCCATTACCACAAACGGTGCTGCTGTCTATGAGATTCCCACCAGGACATGTATCTATGAAAAATGTATGTCAGAGGATTTCTCCTGTGAAATTTTAAAAGAAGTTTTAAAAAAGCATGTGCATTTAGACGCTTTCGTCCACGGTGATGCCTACACCCAGACCTCCACTTTAGAGGTAATCCGCCACTCCTCCCTGCCGGAATCCACCAGAAATTACATTTTAACCACCAGGGAACAGGTGGAAGATATCTGTGGCTATTTTCGGAAAAACCGCCTCCGCCTTGAGAAAGCTACCATAAATTTCGAGGTGGAATCTGACGGCCATTTTGTGGACAGAGAGGAGACAAAGGAGCTTCTTCTCTCCTATCCTGAAATCCAGGTGGTTTCCGGGGGCTACAATAATCTGGAATTTACCAGTGCGGGGGTGACAAAAGGCGCAGGACTGGCGTTTTTGTGTGAACATTTAAATATTCCCCTGGAATGCACCATGGTCTGCGGGGACAGCGAAAATGACAAAGATATTATGGGCGTGGCGGGGTTTTCCGTTGCCATGGGAAATGCAGACCCGGAAATTAAAGCACTTGCGGACTATGTCACCGACACAAACGAGAGGGAGGGCGTGGGCCTTGCCATAGAAAAATTTGTGAACCATGGGCGCTAACTGTGAAAACTGCCCTGTAAGGAGGATTTTTTTATGTTTTGGGATACCCATTTACACTGTAACTTTTCCGGGGACAGCTCCGCAGACCCGGAGGATATGATTCGTTCCGCCATAGAAAAAAATCTGGATGGAATCTGTTTTACCGACCACATCGACTGGGATTACCCCGGCCCTACCCCATTTTCCTTTGACGGGGAAATATATTTTAACGTCCTGGGGGCTTTAAAAGAAAAATATAAAAAGCAATTAAACATCCATATCGGCGTGGAGCTTGGGCTGCAGCCCCATTTAAAAGAGAGATACGCCGCTTTTGTGTCCCAATTCGATTTTGACCAGGTGATCGGCTCTTCCCACGTAGTGCACGGTTTTGACCCTTATTACCCGGAATATTATGTGGGAAAAACCGAAGATTTGGCCTACCGGGAGTATTTTGAATGTGTCTTGGAAAATCTGGATATCTTTGAAGATTTTGACGTGTACGGACACCTGGATTACGTAGTGCGCTACGGCCCCAATAAAAATGCCAATTACACCTACAAGAAATACCAGGATATTATTGACGAAATTTTAATAAAAATCATCCAAAAGGGAAAAGGCATTGAACTCAATATGTCCGGCTACAAATACGGACTTTCCCACCCAAATCCCACCGAAGAAATTCTCTTAAGATACCGGGAATTAGGGGGAGAAATTTTAACCCTGGGGGCAGATGCCCACGCCCCGGAACATGTGGCTTTTGACTACTGCAGGCTGACGGGGCTCCTAAAAAAGGCAGGATTCCGTTACTATACGGTGTTTGAAAAAAGGCAGGCAAAAATGATAAGGATTCCATAAACTCCCCTGGAATCCTTATCATTATTATGAAATACTTCCCTTTAATCCCCGATATCCGTATGCCCCTGTTCAAATTCCCACTGCAGGCCGTATTTGTCAATAAAATAAAAATACTTTGTATTGCTTAAAATCTCCGCTGATTTCTTCTTCTCTTCCTTGTCATTTTGCCTTTCCTGGTCAAAAAAGTAAAAATCCGTGTAAGATGTCTCGCTTATTTGGTATACCCTGTAGTCATCTGTGGTATTAATCATCATCACATCCGGCTGAGATTTTATATACTCAAAAGCCTCCTCAATATTCGTGACCTTAAGAGCCACATGCCTGGCCCCGGAAATATCGTTTGCTTTAAAAATCACAGGCTCCTGGCGCCCTTTGGGATTGTGGTAACACATAAGCTCAATGGTAAATCTCGTTCCCGGCACATCCATAAACCCAATGGAAACCTCCCCTTCCTCTGCCTCCTCAATAAAACCTCCCGCCTGAAAAAAACCTTTATTTTTCCAGTGGGGAATATGCTGGTTGGGCACCGCCCCCAAAATCCTTTCATAATACCGAATAGCCTCCAACACATCATCCACAAAAATACAGACATGGGAGAGACCTGAAAATTTTGGTTTTTGCATAATATCTGCCTCCCTAATAATATTTTAATACAAATATACCATTGTCCATAACCGAATTCTATATGTTGGGATAATTCCTAAATAATTGGGGACAAAAAACCAGGGATTGTCCTCTGGTTTCCCGCTCCCGCTATATGGCTGCCCCTGTGTCAAAATAGTAGGAAAAATATTCTTTTTTAAATTCAGCCACTTTGCTTCTGGAAATATACACGGTACTTTTATTATCCATGGTAATCTCCTCCCGCTCCATGGAGACAATATGGTTCATATTCAAAATAAAAGCCCTGCCGCACCTTCTGAACTGAGAGTATTCTTTTAAAATTTCCCACAAGTTTCCAGTCGTCATCCGTATTTTTAATTTCTCCGAAAAAAGATATAGAACCTGATAATTTTTCTGGGATTCACAGTAAATGATATCGTCGGGCCAAATCTGCCTGAGACCCCCGGAAATTTTCACTGCAATCTGGCTCTCCTTTTTCCTGGAAACCTGCTGGATGGCAGAATCCATGGCATGGAAAAAGCACTCCTGCCCCAAAGGTTTTACAAGGTACTGGACAGCGTCCACCCCATACGCCTTTAAGGCGTATTCTGTTGATGTGGTAAAAAAGACAATGGGCATGGAAAATCCCAATTCCCGCATGTCCTCCGCAGCCTCAATTCCTGTTTTCCCCGGCATAAAAATATCCAAAAGCAAAATGTCAGGTGTATAGTTTTCTTCCCTGGCCCTCTGTACCAGCGCTTCCCCGCTGGTAAACCGTTCCATTTTAAATTCTGCTTCCTTGTTCTTCTCCTGGTATCTTGCTAAAAAAGATTCAATTTCGTCAAGTTCTTTTTCTTCATCGTCACATACTGCTATCACGTACAATTTGTCCACATCCTTCGGTCCTTATTTTACATCCCTGTTTCATCTCCATGAAACCAGTTCTTTCTTAATTCTTTTCAATCTGTAACTTTTCCTGTATTATAGTACCATCAACAAGAGAATTTTACAACAGGAAACAATTTGTGCAAACAAGGACAGGATTTCTTTTTTGACATCAACTATAATACTTACTACAAGGAGGGTAAACAATATGTCTATACAGGTAATACAGCAAGCCATATGCTATATGGAAGAACATATTTTGGAAAATATAAACTATGAGGATGTGGCAAAAAATATCCATATGTCCAATTACAATTTCCATCGGACATTTAGTTTTATTACCGGGATGACAGCCAACGAATACATCAGAAAAAGACGTCTTACACTGGCGGCCTGTGAACTCCAAACAACGGATATCTCCGTAATTGATGCCGCATACAAGTACGGCTATGAATCCCCGGAAAGCTTTTCCAAAGCATTTGCGCATTTTCACGGCTCAACTCCGAAGCAGGCAAAAGGAAAAGGGGCAACCCTTCATTTGTTTAATCCCCTTGTGATAAAAATTACAATGGAAGGCGGTAGTATTATGGATTACAGAATGGAACAAAAAGGATGCCAAAAATTTCTCGCACTGGTAAAGGCTTTTCCCAATGAAATCATCAACGATGACAATGACCACAGCATCCCTGATTTCTGGACAGACTGCAATGAAAAAAATCTGATTGAACCTATGAAATTACTCCGTGCAAAAGGAAAACGGGATTTGTACGGCCTGTGCAGCTCCACAAAAGAAAATGAGACCCATTTTAATTACGGCATCGGAATTTTGATGGATGAGGACACAGATACGTCCCAATTAGAAAAATTTACGGAAAAGGGCTACAGGATTTGGGATGTGCAACCCGCCAGCTACGCCGTATTTCCATGCTTCGGCCCTGACGGAGACTGCCTGGGAGAAACCTGGGGTAAGTTTTACAAAGAATTTTGCCCCCAGACCGGTTATATTCAGACAGAGGATACAGATTTTGAGGTATACTTTGAAAAGGGACAAAAGGACCTGTTTTGTGAATTGTGGATTCCAGTGAAAAAAACAGGCAATTGAGGGAAGGCGCTGCCATCAGCAGCGCCCTACTTTTACCTTTATTTTTTTGTACAATCCATTCTGCGCTATGCAGTAAACCGTACAGCTGCCGAATTTTTTCCCAGTAATTACGCCTTTGCTTGATACCTTTGCAACAGACGGGTCTGAGGAGACAAAACGCAGTTTTTTCCCCGCTGGGCTTAACTTCTTCCCGGCCACTTTCACTTTGAGACGGACAGTTTTTCCAGTTTTTACACTTACAGATGTTTTCTTTGTCTCTATCTTTGAAGGATTCCCGTATTTTCCCCCATTTGTAATGCTAAAGGCAGTCAGGGACTGGGCTAAAACCACCCGCTTTCCATTGACATTTTTATAGGCCGTGACATAGTATTTGTATTGCTTTCCCTTTTTTAAATTCTTATGTTTCCAGGAATTTGTTTTTTTGCTCACAGTCTTTAAACATTTAACTTTTTTGCTATTTTCCGCCCCGTATATTTTATATCCATCTGCTGACTTCACCAAATTCCAACGGAGGGTGTGTGAAGTTTTCCCAGAAGACACTTTGCAGAAAAGAAGCTTGGGACTGGAATTTTTTTTACCTGTCTCCAAACCAGTACTCCCCCCCGGCTGCTCCGTCCCGGAACTATCCGGCTGCCCTGGCTCCAAGCCTCCAGTTCCCCCTGGCTGTTCCGTTTCGGGACTTCCTGGTTTTTCGGGCTCTGTATTCCCCGGTGTGGTTTCCTCCGGCGGTACAACAGACGTCTGGCCAGTACCATAGATAGATTCTTGGAAATCTTTTGTCTGAATCAGGTAAGCTTTAAATATTTCCTGTTTCAGGCGTTCCACATCTGTGGCCTGTGCACGGATATTATTTTCACCACCCGGCATTACCTTCACATTCGCCAAGTCATTTTCTACCGCCTCTTCCATCAACTGGCTTAATTTTTCAAAATTATCTACGGTTATGGAACGGTTTTTCCACATAATTGTGACTGGCTTTAGCATATCTGTTTTTTCTATCCTTTTTTCAAACATTGCCAGCTTAAAATCAGCCATGGTTTCATAGGCGCCGCCAAAGATTTTTTCCAGCACATATTTATCTGACAGGATTGTGCCATCCGATTTCGCAGATGCTTTATATTGGTTGGAAATATACGGCACCATTCCCTTGTAGTAACCGTATTCCCCCAGGAGTTCAAACGCCTGACGCCGTATCATAACATCACCGCTGACACCGGCACCGTTCTGCACACCGGCGTAGTTAGCGCTGAAAAGCGGCACTACATAATATCCGTTTCTTGCCAGTGTTCCTGTAGTCTTTGTGCCATTTACTTCATAGCGGGATACAATCATCCCGTTACGGATTAAATCCGCAAGGGAATTTAAATTTTCCGCTTCATCCAGGGTAATCTCCCTGACGGAATCCAGATTATGCCTGGAACCTTCCTCACCCTGGTTATACCTTGTTTCAGGATCTTCCACCTGCTCTATCTTGTGAAACCATTTCTTTTTCTCCTGCGCACTTTTCGTAAACATAACATCTGCTTCCACATAATCCAGCGTGTAAACCACATCCAGAATTCCGCTCATATAGGTTTGCAAATCTTCCTCATCCAAAAAACGCTCAGGCTGGCCGTTATGATACCTATCGCTGACTTCCATACGGTCATAAATCAGATTCAGGTTAAAAGCCGGCGGTTCATTCAGCTCATAGGGCTCAAACATCCCTCTCGTATAAACCTCCGCCATCATGCCGTCCCGCGAACCATACCCGTTGAGCATTACCTCAGAAACAAGTATATGCGTCAGTTCGTGGGCGTATGTGGCAAATCCCCGTTCTGTTAATGCCCTTGATATATAATATCGTATCCGTTCCCCTTCCGCAACGCCGTCGGCAAACATATATGTACCATACAGATTCAGCGGCGTAAAAAATTCCCTGACACCCCGGGCAGCATTTTTGCCGAATTTATCCGACCATTGGACAGTGGTATCCGCATCAATCCGCAGACTGTCCAAAACCATACGGTGGGAGGACAATAATCCTCTTTTTCCCGGCTGGGCAATCCGATACCAGAAATCAATAAAGGCACTCTGCTGCTTAGCCGCCTGCTCCATCTGCTGCCGGAATTTTTCACACAACTGCCTATGGCGTAACGGATCCGTCTCCCTTAAATTTCTGTCTATATAACAATCCATTATCCCCAATGTAATGGTAGCGGAGTTTGCAATTAGGTAAACGCTGTCTTCCGATACGGTGAGCAGTGGCAGAATATAAGCACGATAAGTGGTATTATCATAAAGCCTTTTGTATATCCCCGTGTTTTTACTATCCCAGGAAGACGTATTCTCCAGAATATACGCAGGGCTCTGCTGCACAAACCACTGGTTCATCGGTATCCCCGGTATCCATTTCTGCCTGTTCTTTTCCAGAAAAGCCTCCAGCGTCATAGCGTCTGTGCAATCTCCGTTTTTTTATTGAGCTTTTCCGACAAAGAGTACCGGGAGGGTACCAGCAAATTCCTTATGGTTTCATTGTTTTCATAGTCAATTGCCTGCAGTTCCTTTACCGTTTCCTGGCTCACGGTTTCCCCAATGCCTGCGGCAAAAACTGCCCTAGGGGAAATAAAAAGCAGAATCATGGCACATGCCGCCATTACCGCCATTTTCATATGTTTCATCCCAAGCCCTCCTTCTTTTTAAATTCTCTTTTTGAAACAGGTGCCCAACAACCCTGGAATAAAAGAACCGTTTTCCTCTCTGATATTGAAATTATACCGTCCCTTTCTCAAATTTGCAATTTGAATTTTACCTGATTTTCACGATTGTTCTCTTTTTACTCTCCCTGGGAAATGACTCTCCGGATTGTCCCTCCCCCCGCCACATACTCCCCCTGGTAAAACACCACGGCCTGTCCCGGGGTTGCCGCCCGCACCGGCTCTTCAAACACAAAGCGCACCTTATCCCCCTCATGATAAAGGGCGGCATGTGCTCCTTTGTGGGCATAGCGGATTTTTGTGAGAAATACCTCCCCGTCTGTAAAATCAGGAATGCCCATATAGTTTATGTGCTCCGCTACTAACTCTTTTTGAAACACATCCTCGTTTTCCCCAATTACAACCTCATTGGTATCCGGGCGTATCTCCGTGACAAAAACAGGTTTTCCCATGGCAAGGTTTAACCCTTTCCTCTGCCCCACCGTATAATGGGTAATTCCCTTATGCCTTCCAAGAATTTCACCGTCTTTACTGACAAAATTTCCTTCCGGGACTCCTCCTGCCATGCGGTTAATAAATCCCCCGTAGTCATTGTCCGGTATAAAACAGATTTCCTGGCTGTCCGGTTTGTCCGCCACTAAAAGATTGTGGCTTTTGGCAATTACCCTCACCTCATCTTTGCTGTACCCGCCCACAGGCATCAAGGTATGGCACAGCTGTTCCTGGGTGAGGTTATACAGGGCATAGGTCTGGTCTTTGGCAGCGCTTTTCGCATTACACACCGCATATCTGCCGTTTTCCCGCTTTTCGATCCTGGCATAGTGCCCCGTGGCGATATAATCCGCCCCAATCTCAAGGCTGCGCTTTAAAAGTGCCTCCCATTTCACATAGCGGTTGCAGGCAATGCAGGGATTGGGGGTTCTGCCCTTTCTGTATTCCCTGACAAAGTAATCCACCACATCCCGCTTAAATTCTTCTTTAAAATTCATAACATAATGGGGGATGGAAAGATTTTGTGCCACCCGCCTGGCATCCTCCACTGCACTTATCCCGCAGCACTCTCTCCCTGTCTCTTCCTCCAAAGCACCCTCCTGCCACAATGCCATGGTAACGCCGATCACATCATATCCCTGCTCTTTTAACAGGCAGGCAGCCACGGAGGAGTCCACTCCCCCGGACATGCCTACCACTACTTTTTTCTTACTCATGTCAATCCTTTCCCTATAAAGGTTTGGGCCGTCTAAACCGCCGCCTTCCTCATATCTTCTACAATGCATTTTAATTTTTCTACCGTATAGTCAATTTCTTCCATGGTGTTTTCCGCCCCCAGGGTAAAGCGCAGCGCCCCCTGGGCCAGCCCCTCCGGCACCCCGATTGCCTTCATAACATGGGACACTTCCGTCTGTCCTGTGGAGCAGGCGGATCCGGAAGAAACACAGATACCCTGAGTATCTAACAAAATTGCGGCAGACTCACCTACTATTCCATTAAAACAGAAATTTGCATTGTTGGAAAGCCTTTTTTTCATATTTCCCATAAACTTCACATCGGGTATTTCCCGCATAATCCGGTATACCAGGCGGTCACGCATTTTTTTCACCCGGCGGTTTTCCTCTCCCATCCTTCTGTGGGACAGTTCCGCCGCCTTTCCCATCCCCACAATTCCTGGCACATTTTCTGTTCCCGCCCGCCGGTTGCTCTCCTGGGCGCCTCCCTGGATAAAGGAGGGAAGGTCTATTTCTTTTCTGATATAGAGAAATCCTACCCCCTTTGGCCCTCCGAATTTGTGAGCGCTGGCGCTTAGCATATCAATACCGCTTCTTCGCACATCGATTGGCAGATGTCCGTAAGCCTGCACCGCATCGGTGTGGAAAATCAAGTCATTCTTTTTTGCCAGAAAGGCCAGCTCCTCCACAGGCTCTATGGTTCCGATTTCGTTATTGGCATACATCACAGATAAAACACAGGTATTTTCCCTGATACACTCCTCCGCTTTCCCCACGATCACAAGACCTGTTTCATCCACGGGGAGATAGGTAACGCCGCACCCCATAGCGGTAAGCTCCTGACAGGTATGGATGATGGCGTGATGCTCAATGGGGCTGGTTAAGATATGCCCATGTATTCCCGGATGATTCCTTCTGTAAAGATTTGCCGCCTCCTTTAAGGCCCAGTTGTCTGACTCCGTTCCCCCAGAGGTAAAAAATATTTCCTCCTCCCTGGCATGGATGGTGGATGCGATAACCGCCCTGGCATTTTCTATGGCTTCCCTGCTCTTCTCCCCAAATTCATATATGGTGGAAGGATTCCCGTAATACTCCTTCTGATAAGGCGTCATGGCCTCTAAAACCTCCGGCAGCATCCGGGTGGTAGCCGCATGGTCCAAATAAATCATTTTATTCATTTTTACACTCCATTTCTCATATAATACAAAAACGCTATTTTGGTGCCCTATGTTGAAAATACAAAGTAAATTAAGAAATCCCATTGTGTCCGGAACCCTGCTTTTATCCTCTGCAGGCATTCTGGGCAAAATTATCGGGTTCTTCTATAAGATATTCCTATCCAGGGCAATCGGTGCAGAAGGACTGGGCATCTATCAGCTTATTTTTCCCATTTCCACCATCTGTTTTGCCATAACAACCGCAGGCATATCCACCGCCCTGTCCAAATTTGTTGCAGAATACCAGCAGAAAGACCCGGGAGCCCCACGACGTTTCCTCACCGCAGGACTTTTAGCCTCGGGGGTTTTATCCCTTGCCACTGTCTGTCTCTTGCTCCGGTTTGACCGCTTTATTGCAGAAAATATTTTGCTGGAACCAAGGTGCACGCCTTTGATACGGATTTTGGCCTGCTCTGTTCCCTTAGCAGCCATCCACTCCTGCATCCATGGTTATTATTACGGCAGAAAAAAAGCCGCCGTACCCGCCCTCTCCTCCCTTTTAGAACAGGGAATCCGGGTGCTCTTTGTATTTATCGCCTGCCAGGTGCAAATCCAAAAGGGAATGGCTATGGATGCCTCCCTGGCTGCGTGGGGCCTGGTATTCGGGGAAGGGGCTGCTTTCCTCTTCTGCATCACCGCCCTTATGTGCCAGGAAAAAAAGAAGCTTCCCAAATGCAAAAATCCTGTTAAAAATCCGGGGGCCAAACTGCTCATTTATTCCCTCCCCTTAACGGCAAACCGGCTGACCCTCACCTTATTTGCCAGCTTTGAAACCATATTAATCCCTGCAAGGCTGCGGCTCTTTGGCTACTCCCAGAGCGACGCTTTAAGCATTTACGGGGTTTTAACGGGAATGGCTTTATCCATTGTCATGTTTCCCACGGTATTTTCAAATTCGTTCTCTGTCATGCTCCTCCCCATTATTGCAGAGGCGGACAGCAGAAAAGACACCGGGAAAATCAACCGCACCATTGGCGGAACCATTTTCGGGTGTCTCCTTTTTGGAATTATTTGTACTGCAGGATTTTTAGTCACCGGGCAGTGGGTGGGAGATATGCTGTTTGGCAACGCACTGGCAGGAAGATTTATTACTATGTTGAGTTTTATCTGCCCCTTCCTGTTTTTAACCTCCATCCTCTCCTCCATCCTCCACGGGCTTGGCATGGCAGGCTACACGTTCCTTTTGAATCTTGCAGGGAGCATTGTGCGGATTCTCTTTGTCTATGCCCTGATTCCGGTGTACGGAATAAAAGCATATCTTATCGGCATGTTAATCAGCCAGATGTTTACCGCATCCCTCTCTGTGGGGATATTGTGGAAAAAAAGGCTGCGGCAAAAGGAGGTTTCATGAGAATTATTTGCTGATATAGGACGGCAACATGATTTTACGGAAATCAACAGAGCAACAGGCGATGGCTAGTACAGCGAAAATGAATAAGGGGCTTTATGCCTTAATACCAAAACTGTATACAGAATGTGTTCTCTGTATACTACTGTGCAAGGCATAAATGATTCCCTTTTTCCCACATAGGGCAGTTTCGTGGTTTGCGGTTACATTTATAATTTAGAGGAGAACTTCAATTTAAAAGATACCCAGTCATCTAAATGTGCAAAGGCAATGGTACGACCCTTGTCGTCGCCGTAGCCTTCCAGCAAGACGCACTTGCCCCCGTCCATCACCGCCAATCCAAGTGAAACAGAATCGGTAAGGAGCAGGCCAATACCGCCACAGAATTAACATGTGCCGAGGTAATCAGTTACAGCAAAAAGAACCTTGAAAGGGAAGAAGATACTTAAAAAATGCGATAGAAATATGTACGTGATTATGGTATTCTATTGATGATATAAACCGGGAATTTTTAGAAACGAATAATTCATTTTTGGAGGAAACTGAATGAATAATCAATTTATACAGGGAGTACTGTTTGATTGGAATAAAATAAATAATGATAGTTACTTAAAGCAAATAGAAGCATTGAAAGGTATTGAAAGACTTGATTTTAATAATTCAATAACTTTTTTTGTTGGAGAAAATGGAAGTGGTAAATCAACATTACTGGAGGCGATTGCCGTGGCTCATGGATTTAATCCAGAAGGGGGAACAAAGAATTATGCTTTTTCCACACATGATACCCACTCAGAATTATGTGATGCAATAAAGATTACAAAGGGATATAGGAAAGAAAAATGGGGGTATTTTCTTAGAGCTGAAAGCTTTTATAATGTTGCAACCCAAGAGGAAAAATATGCAGATATTCAACACCCTTCGGCTAAATATCATGAAAAATCACATGGAGAGAGCTTTTTGGCATTAGCGCAAAATAATCTGCGGGCAAACGGTTTATATCTTTTTGATGAACCGGAAGCAGCATTATCACCCCAAAGACAGCTTACATTGTTAATGGAAATATATAAGTGTGCAAAAAAAGGGGCGCAGTTTTTTATAGTTACACATTCACCCATTTTGCTAGGAATCCCAAATGCAGATATATACTGTTTTGATAATGGGAGTATACATTTATGCGAATATGAGGAAACAGAGAGCTATCAGGTTACAGAAATGTTTATAAATAACAGACATACCTTGTTAAATAGGCTTTTGGCAGATTAGTTTTCAATCATCCACAACTTGAAATTTATTTTCAAAACAACATCGTAAAGGCACATGGAACAGTAAATTGTAAACCATGTGTTTTTTTGCGCCCAAAATTCCGTAATTGACACCCAACCCGCCAATAGAAATAAATAAAAAGCCGATAATAATGATAAGGTTTTTTATTGCACATTCCATAAAAGAAAGGAAGTTGAAAACAGATGAAAATAGCGGTTTGTGATGATGACAAGGCAGCAAGGGAACATATTGTTTCACTGATAAAAGAACAGATACAGAACGCAGAAATTATGACATTTGCAACAGGGGAAGAAATGCTGAAAGTAAAGAATACTTTTGACATTTCTTTCCTTGATGTGGAAATGAGGGAAGTGTCGGGAATGGACGTTGCAAATCATATCCGGCAGAAGGAACATGGAAGCACAAGGAGTATTATTATTTTTGTGACAGGCTATGAAAAGTATATGAACTGCGCATTTGATGTGTCTGCGTTCCATTATCTCTTAAAACCCATTAACGAAGAAAAGTTCCATACTGTATTTGGACGTGCATTAGAAGAGCTGTCCGCAGCAAAAAGGCAGACAAAACGGTATATTTTAGTAAGAAACTCCGGTGCCTGGCAGAAAATTTATATCAAGGATATTTACTATATTGAGAGTTCAAATAAAAAAGTGATTATCCATGCAAAGACGGGAATACTGGATTGTTATGGAAAAATGGACGAATTAGAACAGATGACAGGCAGCGGTTTTTACCGCTGCCATAGGTGCTATCTTGTGAATATGGAGAAGATTGTTTCTTACAACGCCGATACTATTAAGGTTGCGAATGGAGATAAACTGATACTTGCACAAAAGAAATACAACGATTTTATCAAGCAGTATATGAAATATGCAAAGAGCGGAGGGATTGTAAATGTATGAAGCAGGGCTGTCTATTTCCCTATACCTTGTGAACAGCATAGCGGGCAGTATTTATATGCAGAAATTTCTTAGGGGAAAGCATGAGAAAAAAGTTGTCCTGTTTGCATGGACAAGCCTGTATTATATGATTCAAAGTCTGATACTGGATAGAATTGACCGCTCCTATCCCCTCAATGACCTTGTAGGAGTGCTTGGGGATACAGCATTTGTTTTACTTTTACTAATGCTATTGTATAACAAAGATTTCTTAAAACAGCTATTTGTGGCTGTGAGTTTTGTTGCAGGAAAAGAGATCATCAAATATATCATAGTGGTTATGAATTATGGAGAATATTGGGCAATTAGTAAGTTCTCGATAA
>Ga0137307_101134_pt1 | contig 25879 bp, 28 predicted proteins | sample NAcewD2O_March_2_FD_97180 | JGI IMG/M metagenome (GOLD analysis project Ga0137307, IMG submission 97180) | Mouse cecal microbial communities from Vienna, Austria - N-Acetylglucosamine amended D2O_March | ecosystem: Host-associated > Mammals > Digestive system > Large intestine > Cecum | place... | reverse complement strand
CAGTAAGTTCAGCGGAGAGAGAGGGATTCGAACCCCCGGAGGTGTGACCCTCAACGGTTTTCAAGACCGCCGCAATCGACCACTCTGCCATCTCTCCTGTGGTTTGTGGGGGCAAAGGTAGTAATTTTTTTTATTCGGTGCAAGTAGTTTTTGCGTATTTGTCGTTTTTTTGCTATTTTTGCATCTATGAGCGATGAAATGATTACCGAGTCCGATTCTAAAATCACACCACTGTCGTCTGACGTCACCCGCTATCAGCTTAGGTCCATGTATCGTAGCTGGTATCTGGATTATGCATCTTATGTGATTTTGGAACGGGCCGTTCCCAATATAGCCGACGGTCTAAAACCGGTGCAACGGCGAATACTGCATTCCATGAAAACGCTTGATGACGGGCGTTTCAACAAGGTTGCCAACATTGTGGGCAACACAATGCAATATCATCCGCACGGCGACGCATCGATCAACGATGCCCTTGTACAGCTCGGCCAGAAAGAACTGTTGATTGAAACTCAGGGAAACTGGGGCAACGTCCTCACCGGCGACCGTGCGGCGGCAGGCCGTTATATCGAAGCGCGCCTGAGTCCTTTCGCATTGGAAGTTCTGTATAATTCCAAATTGACCGAATGGGCGCCGAGCTACGACGGGCGAAAGAAAGAGCCTGTCACTCTGCCTGCAAAATTTCCGCTTCTGCTCGTACAGGGAGTGGAGGGTATTGCCGTAGGACTGTCAAGTAAAATCCTGCCACATAATTTCAACGAAATCCTCGATGCATGCATCGCCTTCCTTCGCGGCGAAGAATTTGCATTGTACCCGGATTTTGCCACAGGTGGATTTATCGACGTAAACAGATATAATGACGGCACACGTGGCGGAGCGGTGAAGGTCAGAGCCAAAATCGAGAAAATCGACAACAAGACGCTCGCCATCACCGAGGTGCCATACGGTGTCACATCAGGCTCTCTGATCAACTCGATTCTCAAAGCGGGAGAAAAAGGCAAGATCAAAATACGCAAAGTCGATGACATGACATCGGAATCAGTACGGGTGATGGTTTATCTACAACCCGGCACATCGTCCGACAAAGCCATTGATGCGCTATATGCATTCACTGACTGCGAGATCAACATCTATCCTAACTGCTGTGTGATACATGACAAAAAGCCTGTGTTCATCAGCATAAGCGATGTGCTGCGCCACAGCGTGTTGTCCACACGCGACCTGTTGCAGCGCGAACTTGAGATTCAGCGTGACGAAGTGCGCGAAATGCTTCATTTCGCCTCTCTGGAAAGAATTTTCATCGAAGAGCGGATATACAAGGATAAAGAATATGAACAGAGCCGCTCGTTTGAAGAAGCCACAGCTCATATCATGAACCGTCTGAAGCCGTGGGAGCCGAAATTTATCCGGCCGGTCACGGACGACGATGTCCAACGGCTTTATGAGATAAAGATGGGCAGGATCCTGCGTTTCAACGCTCAGAAAGCAGAAGAGACCATAGCGGCTTATCGCGACAAAATTTCCGAGATAGAGAAACATCTCGCGAATATAACCGCCTACACCATTGACTGGTATATGTCACTTAAGGCCAAATATGGCGACGCTTTCCCCAGGCGGACAGTGGTGCGCGGATTCGACAATATCGAGGCTGCTACGGTTGCCGAAGCAAACAAAAAACTGTATATCAACCGAGCGGAAGGATTTATCGGCACTTCGCTGGCAAAGGATGAATTCATCTGTCCGTGCTCCGACATCGACGATGTGATCATCTTCTACCGCGACGGCAAATATAAAGTGGTCAAGGTTCAGGAAAAACTGTTTGCCGGAAAAAACATCGAGCATATCGACGTGTTCAAGCGCAACGACCAGCGCACGGTCTACAACGTGATTTACCGCGACGGCAAGGACGGGACATACTTCATGAAACGTTTTTTTGTAACCGGCATAACACGCGATAAGGAATACGACATCACTCAGGGCACTCCCGGCTCACGTATCTGCTACTTTACCCGCAACCCCAACGGCGAGGCCGAAGTGGTAAGAGTCACTCTGAAACCAAAAGCACGCCTTAACAAGCTACAGTTTGACGTTGACTTCGGCGAACTGGCAATCAAGGGCAAACAGAGCCGCGGCAATATCGTGACCCGCAATGAAGTCCACCGTTTCTCCCTGCGTGAGAAAGGCGCATCGACCCTCGGCGGACGCAAGGTGTGGTTTGACTCTGATGTTCTGCGTCTGAACTACGACGGGCGCGGGGATTACCTCGGAGAGTTCGGTGGCACCGACCTGGTGCTGGTAATACTGAAAAACGGCGAATACTACACGTCTACATTCGATGCATCAAACCACTACGAGGACAACATACTGCGCATCGAGAAATTCAGGCCGGGCACCATCTGGAGCGCCATACTTTTTGACGCGGACCAAGGCTACCCCTACATCAAACGTTTCTCATTCGAACAAACGGCAAAAAAACAGAAATTCATAGGCGATAATCCCAAATCGCAGTTGATTCTACTTAGCGACGAACCCGGAGCACGCTTTGAAGTGACGTTTGGCGGAGGTGACGATTTCCGCGATCCTATCGTGATCGTCGCATCTGAATTCATTAATGTAAAATCACTCAAAGCCAAAGGTAAAAGACTGACCACATATATTACCGAAAATATAGTGGAAATAGATCCAGTGCCTGTAAGCGACCCAGATGAGTCCGAAACTCCGGACCTGTCCGAGCCGGCAGTCTCTCCAGACGATGACGATGACAACGCCGCCGACAACGACAGCGGCAATTCGGCCGCCGAGACAGAAGATGTGAGCGATGAGCAGGTACGCGATGAGATCAATGGCCAGCAACATCTGTTTTAAAGCGCTGACTGTCGTACTGACTGCCGTCTCATTCATGGGGAAGGCATATACGCAGACACCCGTGCCTTCTCTGCGGCCGGTCACAGCGACCTATTCCATCGAAACAGGCTCCTCTCATCTGGCCGACACATACCTGTCACCGATCAAATACTCCGGATGGTCAGCTGCATTCTCCTACGAACGGTGGCAGGCCATGAAATTCTCCCCTGAGAAATGGGTGATGCGACTATCCGTACGGGCCGAATTAGACCGTGCGGTCAATCCTGCAAAAAATTCCGCGATATGGAATGCCGGCATGCGTGGTTCATGGAGCATGATGCGGCGCTATAGATTACCGGTCGAAAGACTCACCGCCGGCATCGGACCTATGACCGACCTCCATTTCGGATGTATGTACCTGCCGCGCAACGGCAATAATCCGGCACAGGCACATGCTGCATTTACTGTCGGAGTTGCGGCATTCCTGACATACGGCCTGCATATCGGCAGACTGCCGGTAACAATAGGCTACCAGCCCTCGCTACCTCTGGTCGGAGCATTCTTCGTGCCTGAATACGGCGAACTATATTATGAAATCTCGCTCGGCAACCATCCGAACTCCGTCCATGCGGCATGGCCCGCAAGCTACAGGGCCATATACAACCTGATCACTTCCGATCTGCATCTCGGATCCACTACACTGCGTCTCGGCTATCGGTTTGACCTGATCTCATCCCAGGCCAATCATATCACTTCACGCCATATCACCCACATGGCCGTCATCGGCATTGGCGGAGAATGGCTCTCCGTCGCCCAGCGCCGACCTCTGACAGACACATCACGTATAATTTCCGCCTACTATTAATATGACAATGCGCCTGTCCGCTCCTTCATATATATTTCCGATTGCCATAATATTGGCGGCATGCTGCGGATGCCACCCTATCGAGGAATTCGACAACGATCCGGAAGGCAACTTCGAGACCTTGTGGCGTACCGTCGACGAGCACTATTGCTTCTTCTCCGAAAAAGAAATCGACTGGAATACAATCCACGATCGGTACCGTCCGCTTATAAACGACGGCATGACTTCCCGAGAACTGTTTCTTGTATGCGCCGACATGCTTGAAGAGCTTCGCGACGGTCACACCAACCTGTCAAGCGGATTCGCCACCTCATATTATCGCAAATGGTGGAGCGACTATCCGCAAAACTTCGACGCAAGACTGATCCAGCAATATTACTTCAATTTCCATTACACTCAAATCGGGGCATGGATGTACGGGATTCTTCCACAGAATGTCGGATATATACGCATCCCCACGTTCTCTTCTGGACTCGGACACGGAAATATTGACGCTGTGCTGTCAGATCTGCGCACCTGCCTGGGGCTGATCATCGATGTGCGCGACAACGGCGGCGGCAATCTTTCCAATGTGCAGACTCTTGTGGAGCATTTCATTACCAACACTGTCGATGTAGGTTATATGATACACAAGACCGGACCCGGCCACGGTGACTTTTCCGAAGCATATCCCATAAACTATGAGCCTGCGGGAGCAAACCATGTAACCTGGCAGAAACCCGTGGTGATCCTGACTAACAGATCCACTTTCAGCGCCGCCAACCATTTTGTAGCAGTGATGAGCGGTCTTTCCGGCGTGACCATTGCCGGAGCCACAACAGGCGGTGGTTCCGGCATGCCATATTCATCGGAACTGCCTTGTGGATGGAGCGTGAGAATGAGCGCCGTATCAATGCTTGATGCCGACGGCAACCCAACAGAATCAGGCATTTCCCCGGACCAAGGTTGTGCCGTGGACCTTGACCCTGTAGACGCACTCAACGGCGTGGACACAATGCTCGAATTTGCCATAAGAAAAATTATTGATGAACTTGAAAACTAACACAGGCATAGCTGCAATCCTGCTCATGGCATGGATACTCATCTCTGCCCACGGCTGCACAAAAAACAGGCCCTCTGCACCATCAGCAGACGGATATACAGAACACGTCTACACTCCCCTATATGCCTCCGGCTTCCGTATCCTCGGAGCAAAAGGTCTCGAAAGCACCATTCTGGAAGTGACCGATCCATGGCAGGGCGCGGATTCAGTAGTCCGCCGGCTGTTCATATCCCGCAATGGCGAACAGGCGCCGCACGACGGCATCATGTCAGCCATCACATTTCCTGCCCGCCGCGTCGTGTGCATGAGTTCGTCACACGTAGCCTTGCTTGACGCATCGGGCGCTATCGACCGTATCGTAGGCGTGAGCGGACTCGACTACATTTCCAATCCTCGCATACAGGCAGGACGCGACACCATAGGCGACGTGGGATTCGACGGCAATCTAAATTACGAACTCCTGCTGTCCCTGCGTCCGGACATTGTGCTGATCTACGGAGTCAACGGCGCGAGTCCAATGGAAAATAAGCTTGACGAACTCGGTATACCATACATGTACATAGGAGAATACCTTGAACAATCCCCGCTTGGACGCGCCGAATGGATGATAGCACTCGGAGAAATCGCCGGCACACGCAAAGAAGCAGAAAAAGCCTTTGCCGTAATTCCTGAAGAATATAACCGGATCCGCGACACCGAATGGACCGACACTCCGACCGTGATGCTCAACACTCCATACGGCGATTCATGGTTTATGCCGTCGACCGACAGCTACACCGCCGCACTGATCAAAGATGCCGGAGGGCGCTATGTCTACTCCGGCAACAACAGCGGCCAATCGCTTCCCGTGGATATGGAAACCGCAGCTATTCTGACCGCACAGTCTCAGATATGGCTCACAGGCTCACAGGCCACGACAATAGAAGGATTGCACTCATCCACTCCAAAAATCAGATTCTCCGGCATGGCCTACAACAACACTGCTGATCTATGGGAAAGCGGTGTAGCTTGCCCGCATATCATCCTGAAAGATCTTGCCGCCATATTTCACCCGGATTCCACAGCCGGCATAAACGACACAGCCGCCACGCTCCGATATTACTACCTACTGCACTGATCCTTTGCAAATGTCAGCCTTTAAACTGCGCATAGTGTTCGCGTCACTCATTGCGGCCACATTGGCCCTGATGCTCCTTGACATTGCCATTGGCGCCGTGGACATCCCCATGTCCGATGTATGGAAATCGCTGACAGGCGGCAACGTCGATCCATCCACGTCCCTTATCGTCCGCCATATCCGTCTGATCAAAGCTACTGTTGCACTCCTATGCGGCATGGCACTGTCAGTCAGCGGCCTGCAAATGCAGACCCTGTTCCGCAATCCACTTGCCGGACCATACGTACTCGGCATAAGTTCCGGAGCGTCACTGGGTGTAGCCATCATGCTGCTCGGCTCTGCATGGTTGGGCATATCCTCTCCTCTGGGCATTGTCACAGCGGCTTGGATAGGAGCTGCATCCGTACTGTTGGCCATAAGCGCAGTCAGCACCCGCATCAAAGACATAATGGTTCTGCTAATCCTCGGCATCATGCTGTCATCCGCCATCAGTGCCATCGTACAGATGCTACAATACCTCAGCCATGAAGACGCCCTTAAATCTTTCGTAATATGGACTATGGGATCGCTTGGCGAAGTAACCGGCCCACAACTCGCCATACTCGCCGCTGCGGTGTCTGCCGGACTTCTGGTTGCCATAGCCACAATAAAACCGCTCGACATCCTTCTGCTCGGCGAGCAATACGCCCGCACCATGGGGCTGAACCTGCGCCGTTCACGCATGATCATCATACTGAGCACCACTCTGCTTGCCGGCACAGTCACTGCTTTCTGCGGCCCCATCGGCTTCATAGGTCTGGCCATGCCGCATGTGGCCCGCGCTATCACCCGACGGGCCGACCATCGGGTGCTGCTTCCCGCATCCGCTTTGGTAGGCGCCATTGTTCTTATCGGCTGCGATCTGGTCTCCAAACTGCTTGTCCTGCCGATCAACTCCATCACAGCTTTGGTGGGCATTCCGGTAGTCATCTGGGTAGTATTGTCCAACAAATCCTTCTCCGCATGATCAGATTTTCCAATCTCACCATATCACATGCCCCTGACAAACGACTGCTTGCCGGAGCATCCGCCCATATACCCGCAGGCAGCCTGTGCGCGCTCATAGGACGCAACGGATCAGGCAAATCCACATTGTTGCGCACCCTTGCCGGACTTTCACGTCCGGAATCCGGAAACATCCTCATTGCAGATACCGATCCATACAAAACCTCTCCTGTAAAACTGGCTCAGACCATAGCGGTAGTAACTACCGAACGCATACGGGTGGCCAACCTGCGGTGCCGCGACGTTGTAGCTTTGGGACGGGCACCTTTCACCAACTGGATAGGCCGAATGCGACAAGATGACATAAAATGGGTGGACCACGCTCTCGGACTTGTCGGAATGGCAGAATTCGCCGACCGTCAGCTATCAAGCCTGAGCGACGGCGAAAGCCAGCGAATCATGCTTGCCCGCGCCCTTGCTCAAGACACTCCGGTGATTCTCCTTGACGAGCCGACTTCTTTCCTGGATATCCCCAACCGTATCCAGCTCATAAACCTGCTGGCAGACCTTGCCCACAATCACGGTAAATGTATTCTCTTCTCCACTCACGAACTTGACCTCGCTATTTCCTCCTCCGATTCACTGCTTCTGATTGACTCGGCTGGAATCATTCACCTTCCGGCTCCCCAGATGGAAGACTATCTTCACGCCAACGCCATATTCTCCTGAATACTATATAAACCGCACACCACACAATCGTTTCGCCGGCATTTTCCTCCTATCCCGTCAACATTTTCCATCATGAAGACGTTGATAAAACGATGTGTACAATAAAATTAAAACGAGCCTACGACGCACCTGAAGCCACCGACGGATTCAGGATATTTGTCGACATGATCTGGCCGCGCGGACTCTCGCACGCCCGATTCCACTATAATCTGTGGGAAAAAGCCATAGCGCCGTCCTCAGAACTCAGAGAATGGTTTCACTCCGACCCGTCATCGCGCTGGCCTGAATTTGAAGAACGCTATAAAGCGGAACTGCAACAGTCCCGCCTGTTCGCCAAATTCAAGGAACTCGTGATGCAACGCCCTGTTGTCACTCTGCTATACGCATCGCGTGACCGAGGACGAAACAACGCAACCGTCATTTATGAGACACTGACAGCTCCCGCCCTACAGACCGAGTGACGCCTTTGCCTTACGGGTCAGTTTGTCCGCCACCAATGAAAACGACATGGCCACCTGCGCCCGGATCACATCATCCGGCACAGATGATATATCTATCTGAATCCAATGCACTTTGTTGAAATGCCATGCCGGATTGATTCCAGCATAACGCTCACGAAGCTCCACCGCCAAGGCTGGATCACACTTCAGTGAGATCGTGTCAGGATTATCAAGTGGCAGAAGGGCAAACATCTTGCCACCGATCTTCATGACCAGGTTTGTATCGTCAAACGGAAAAGTCTCCTCAACGGCTGGATGACACGACACACACTCCAGCCTGACGTCCTCAATATTCATAACATCCTATCAATGAATCAAGCCCCGGCACATAAGAGCCAAGGCTTGACACAACACATTATAAATCTTGGTTGAGCTTACTTGAGTGCTGCTTTCACAGCGTCGTTGGGCACCATTTCTTCCTTAAAGACGTATGCGCCGGTTTTGGGTGAGCGCTCCATCTTGATGATTTTGCTGTAGGTACGGCCTTCACCCTTCTGAAGTGAGGCCACGGTTTTCTTTGCCATTTCCTGATGCTTTTAGATAGGAGGGTGAATATAATTATTTGATTTCTTTATGAACGGTCACCTTCTTCAGAATGGGATTGTATTTCTTCAGTTCCAGACGTTCGGTGGTGTTCTTGCGGTTCTTGGTAGTGATGTAACGAGAGGTACCGGGCATACCGCTTGCCTTGTGCTCGGTGCATTCCAGAATAACCTGAACGCGATTACCTTTAGCTTTCTTTGCCATGATGATTATGCTCCCAGAAATTTAATATCGTTTTCGTTCAGATAGCCCTTTTCGGCGGCTTGCAGCATGGCGGCGTTAAGCCCCAGCTTGTTGATGGTGCGCAGACCTTTAGCCGAGATTGTGAGGCTAATCCACATCTGCTGCTCCACCCAGAAGAATTTCTTGGTGAAGAGGTTAACGTTGAATTTGCGCTTGGTGCGACGCTTCGAGTGCGAAACGTTGTTACCCGTCATGGCTTTCTTGCCTGTGATTTGACACATCTTTGACATGGCTGTTCGTTGTGTTGTCTTCTACTGGTTATATTATTCTTGTTTATTGTCTCTGAATGCGTTTGGCATTGTCCCCTGCCGTCGCTCATATCATCGCAGAATGCATCTTTTCCACGACTTTCCGGGCATAGGCCTGCAAAACAGTGTGCAAAGTAACGATTTTTTCGGCAATTACACAAATTTTTTCTAACAAAACTCCCTGACTTTATTCAACCAGCATCAAAATCAAGGATAAAATTCGCCATACAAACCTTGCCCAAAAAACATACATATCTTGTACCATCAGAAATAATGCACTAACAATCACATGATTTCAAATATCATGCAATAATAATTAGTTGAATCAATATAGGATCAAAGGCTTAATTCATGAATTTTAAAGGAGGTTTGTTTTATTTGATTTCATTTTGCTCGATGGACTTTCCGATTATTTTAAACTTGGAGTGACCGGGCTTTGAGAAAAATATTTACCTTTGCATTACCATATTATAGTCCAATTACATACGACAGCATGATTGATCTCTCGTCCATTCATTGTCTGTTACATCCGTATCTCTGAGCCTAATCCAAAAGAATCTTGCAAAAAAAATTGCCAATAAACAAATTGGCAAATGGAATCATGCAACCTTGCGCAATTCCATATCCCGTGTTCATGAACGTCACGTGCGCGTCGAGCTTATACAGGATGGTATAGTGAAAGGATGGTCTCTATGGGTTAATGCACTTTCAAGCCGGAAGAAACAATTGACTTAGAACTGAAAGTCGATAGATGGACTTGGGCAGACGAAAGCATTACCCATGCAGGTGATTACGTCTCGTGTCTAAGCATACGCAATCCATATGGAGACATATGAATACCAATGGGGACAAGGCAAAAAATTACAGTTTCAGATGCCGCTGCGATAGATGCGGTCAGAGTCGCCGGCATTTCCCCTGATGCTATATATGACTTGCACGGACGGAAAGTAACAGATGATGTCAACACTCTATCTTCAGGAATATACATCTGACTGCATAACGGTATCGTCTCGAAAATAACACTTCCCTTCAGGTAGAATTTTAATGGTTATCCGGCAAACCGTCGGACTATTGTGAACGGGGGCTTAGGTCTCGACCAGAAGTTTTGTGCGGGTCAAACTGTGGCGCATCCTGCTCAAAAAGGGATGGCTGATAAGGAGTCTCTTGTATTTCTTGCTCTCCGGCGCGTATGATGTGGAAATGAGTTTCTTCAGGCCAAGTATCTGAAAATGTTGTGCAAAATAGAAGGTGAAATTGTTCCATTCCGGGTCATCACAGGGCAATAGAACAATTTTCCCTCGGAATACATCTTGATCAAATTCGAGATAGGCGTTTATCTCTCGCTCAATATCGTAATATTGAGTATAGAATTCATCGTTCTTGGCGGCTTTTGCCGCCGACAGGGATTCGTTGGCCATGATTCAGACTGATATTATTGATTTGCCGAAAAATGTCGACAGCATTGCAAGTGTGGACACAGTAAAATTATGCTGTCCGCTAAGCCATCGAGTTATCTCGCTCGGACGCTTTCCCAACTGGTCGGCAAGCTGCTTATTTGAAAGTCCGCGCTCCTGCATAAGGACATCGATTTTATTGGATATTGCGAAAGAGAGACCAATCCCTTCCTTTATTTCAAGTGGCACTTGACCTACTATTTCTCGGTGTTTGTTTCTAATATCTTTCATAGATTAAATGTTTTGTCGGTTTCGATTGTCTTGGATGTTACTGATACAGTTCCGTCGCATTGCCCTCTTTCAACAGTTCTTCAAATTTTTATAATGTCAGGACATATCCTCGTAACGAGTCATCTTACTCGTATGTCTGCGAATTTTTGACCCCTCCAACAGTATAAATGGCACACTTGTCTGTGTCGTTGACTAAAAGCAGTTCTACTTCGCGCATATCTATGGTTCTTTTAATTAAGGCGCAAAGATACAACAAAGAAACGAAAGTGAATGCGAAATGAGGTAAGAATGTTGTCTGTTAGTGATTTACTGGTGTTTGACAAGATGTTGCTGTGCCATCAAAAGCCAACGAAAAGCCAAGAAATGCCGGAGTTTCGTTACTATACCGTTACTTTGATTCTTGATTTCAACAGGTTTGTTTGATTGCCTTAACAGATTGAGAAACGATGTCAGTATGACGATTTAGGATGCAAATATAGGGAAGTTTCTCATATCTTCGTTACGATTTCGCTTCGGCAGATTCTTTTGCACCGATACGCTGTGTTTTGCTTACTGTCACTCAACTCTACCAGAAATAATTTTGCAATCAAAAAAAGTAGAGTTATGAGCAGAAGCACTTTCAGAGTATTATTCTATCTCAAACGCAATGCCCCGAAGAAGAACGGGCTTGTGCCAGTGATGTGCCGTATCACCGTGAACGGCAAGATTTCTCAGTTCAGTTGCAAATTGGACGTGGAGGAAAAGTTATGGAATGTCAATCTCGGCAGAATGTCGGGAAGAAGTGTTGTGGCACAGGAAGCCAACCGAATGTTGGATAAAATCCGAGTTAGCATCAACAAGGCTTATCAGGAGATTATGGACAGAGACGGTTATGTGTCAGCCGAGAAAGTAAGAAACGCATTCTTGGGTATGGGACAGAACCATAAGACCCTGCTTGCCGTATTCCGACAGCACAATGAGGATTATGCCAAACAAGTGGGCAAGATGAAAAGCCAACGCAGTTACTGGAAGTATTGTACCGTTTACAACCATTTGGAGGAATTCATCAAACATCGCTATAAGGTAAGCGATATTGCCTTGCGTGAACTATCCACGGCATTCATCACAGACTTTGAGTTATTCCTTCGCACCGAGAAGAATCATTGTACCAATACCGTATGGTCGTATATGATGCCGTTCCGCAGTATTATATACACCGCCATCAACAACGGATGGTTGCAACGTGACCCGTTTTATGCTTATCGCATCACAAAGGAGGAGACCAAAAGAGGTTTTCTGACCAAAGAAGAGATAACGATGCTAATCAACGGAACATTCAAGAAAAAGAGTTACGAACTGATTCGAGACCTTTTCATTTTCTGTTGTTTCAGCGGATTGAGTTGGAGGGATATGTATAATCTCACAACCGATAATTTGCAGACATCATTCGATGGGCATTTATGGATTAAGACCAACAGGCAAAAGACTGGAACAGAGACCAATATCCGACTGCTTGATACTGCCAAACATATCATCGAAAAGTATCAAGGTATGGCAGAAGGCAAAAAATTATTGCCTGTACCATGTTATGCCAATTGCCGACATGGAATAAAAGTTGTGGCTAAGTTATGCGGAATTCCAAAAAACGTCTGTTGGCATCAGGCCAGGCATTCATACGCCACGACCATTTGTTTATCCAATGGAGTGCCTATTGAAACACTATCCAAACTGATGGGGCATACAAGTATACGAAGCACTCAAATCTATGCCAAAATTACAGCCGAGAAGGTAAGCAATGATATTGAGAATCTATCCAAGCAATTAGAATCTATGGAGAGTTTTATTTGTCAAGCCATTTAATAACCTCTAAAACCAAGAAACGATGAAACAAGAAAGAAACATCATAACAATGGACGAATACGGTAAAATCCATTTTCCTAATAACTCTGACAACATTTTGATGAGTACAAACGAATTGATAGAGCTGTTTGGTGTCACATACCCTACTTTGAAAGCCAACATCAAAGCCATATACAAAAACGGTATCTTAAACGAATACGAAGCACAAAAGTGTATCAAACTATCCAATGGCAATAATATCGATGTTTACTCACCGCCGTTTATTGTCGCTTTGTCTTTTCGGTTGGATACATTGGGGGCATACAAGATGCGAGAGTATGTTATAAACAAACTCACGACCAATCCGAGAAATGATATCGTATTTATGAATGTGCGTACGCGTGAATGTATGAATGAAAACAGGTATAGGCATAATTGAGAATTTTATTCATACATACCTTTTGGTAAATTCCCATCATGCGTTCATTCCTATATGGCTACAAAGATATGTTGCGAACATTATCTGAAATTTGCAAGTTCAAGCGTCAAGCCGTTTTCGGAACAATCTTCCTCTCATACTTCGAGAGTATTGATCCGAAAAAACTTGCATCTTTCAAGTCCGCACACATAAAGTACCCATAGAGGAGATGACCGACCGATGGGAAACAGGAAATTCAGACGGATGGCAGAGCATGGATTGCTCCGCTATCCGTTTTTTGCATTTGAGAGGGAGAATCCCTCCTTCAAAGAAACAGCAAACGAGCGAGATATACAAAGCTTGCTTTGATATTTCATAGCGAGTGCAGTATTTCTTCGCGGTAACGCAAAGAAACAAAAATCAGCAATATGGTATTTCTAACAGACCGACCTACATGCCGGCTTGCAGACCTGCGGGCTTTACGGCAGGTCGGCTTGCGAGCCATACAGCCTTATTACCCGCAAACTTGGCAAACTGCCATATTGCTTGCCGATGCTATGGCAATCCCTCCGTTTACAAACCATGAATTGAAACTATAGGCTTGTATTCTTTTGAACACAGCAAGGTATGTTTTCAGCCGCTCCAAATGAATTGAGCCGCTGCAAACTTAATGTTCGCAGGAACATGGCAAGGTATGTTTTGAGTTACTCAAAACGTTTCGTGTTACATCCGAAAACCTTGCCTCATTCCGCGAACTTCTCCCTCCGAAGTCTGGAGAATTAAGGGCTAATGAAATTTTCTTTGGCAAATATTCTTTTGTTCTCATTAAAATAAATACCTTTGCGTTAGATTCAATAGATTGATTATAATGGAGGATATAAATCGTCTTAAAATAGTGCTTGTAGAAAAGAAGAAAACAGGCAAATGGTTGGCAGAGCAATTAGGTAAAAATCCGTCAACCGTATCAAAATGGTGTTCCAATGTGGCACAACCAGATTTGGCTACATTAATAAAGATTGCAACCTTATTGGAGGTTGATGTTCAATATTTGATAAATAATGTAAGATAATAATATGGCTAAGAAGAAAGTTCAATCAATAGAGCCTAACATTGCAGACCTTGCGAATGGTTGGTTAAAATCCTATAAGTTGGATTATAAATTGGAACAAGAATCTCTGAATACAGAGATAGACAAGGCATTGCATGACTACTTTTCTAAAAATGGAGGTAATGGTGCAAACCGTCCTGATGCCAAATTATTGCTTAAAGATAGTAAGCTTAACTATTATCCTATTTTGATAGAATACAAAGGTTACAAGGATAAATTGGTTAAACTTGACTCATCTAATCAAGTTGAAAATAAAACGACTAAGAACGAGCCAAACTTCAAACATATTAATTCTTATGCTGTCAATGGTGCTGTGCATTATGCCAACGCATTGCTTCACCATACAAGTTATACCGACATTATAGCAATCGGTATGACTGGATATAAAGACGAATTTGGAAAAATCCAGCATCAAATAGGAGTTTATTATGTGTCAAAAAAGAATTTAGGCGCAGGGCAGAAAGTCGGTGAGTTTACTGATTTTTCATTTTTAGCTCCTAAAAATTTTGATTCATTTATTGAACAAGTAGAAGCATTGAGTTTAACCCAAGAAGAATTGGATAAACTTAAAGAAAAGAGAGAGCAAGAAATTACGGCAAGCCTGACCAAATTAAACAACGATATTTATCAACATGAAAAAGGACTCGGTGAAAATGACCGAGTATATTTGGTTGCAGCGTCTATCATTGCAACATTGGGTATTCCTGGTAAAGTTGCACCTCTTGAGAAAGAAGAACTAAGGTCTTTGGAAGAGGAAGGCAATACAGATGGAGATGTTATACTTCGTAAAATCAAAGCTTTTCTTAAAGAGAAACAGTTGCCTCAAGCTAAAAAAGACTTGATTATTCGCACATTGCAAAATACTCTTACCTCTGAAAATATTAACAAAGCAGAAAATGGAGAAAGTCAGTTAAAACGAGTGTTTGTGAAAATTGTGGATGACTTAGGCATTTATTATAAAATTGGATTAACTACCGATTTTACAGGTAAATTATTCAATGAAATGTATGGATGGCTTGGATTCTCACAAGATAAACTCAACGATGTTGTTCTGACACCTTCATATGTTGCCACGCTATTGGTTAAATTGGCTCGTGTAGATAAAGATTCTTATGTTTGGGATTTTGCCACAGGTTCAGCAGGTCTGTTGGTAGCTGCTATGAATGAGATGCTTATTGACGCTAAAAACAGTATCAACTCTCCCGAAGAATTGGCAAAAAAACAAGCTGAAATTAAGGCCGAACAACTTCTCGGCATCGAATTATTACCAAGTGTATATATGCTTGCTATTCTTAACATGATTCTTATGGGAGATGGTAGTTCCAACATTCTCAATAAGGATTCATTGACAGATTTTGATGGTAAATATGGCTTTGGCAAAACAGATGAAAACTTTCCGGCGAATGCTTTTGTACTTAATCCGCCTTATTCGGCTGCGGGTAATGGTATGAATTTCGTTGAAAAGGCTTTAGGAATGATGAATAGAGGATATGCTGCCATCATTATTCAAAACTCAGCCGGTTCAGGAAATGCGATTGAATATAACAAACGCATATTAAAGAAGCATACCTTATTGGCAAGTATCAAAATGCCTATCGACCTATTTATAGGTAAGGCAAGTGTGCAAACTCATATATATGTATTTAGGGTAAATGAAGCACACAAGAAAGACGATATAGTGAAGTTTATTGATTTCTCTAATGACGGGTATACTCGTTCTAATCGCAAAAAAGCGAGTTGCAACTTGAGAGATACTGACAATGCCAAAGAACGTTATGAAGAAATAGTAAACCTTGTTCGCTTTGGTAAAAATAAGTTGCACTATTTTACCGACAAAGAATATTATGAGGGAACTATAGATCCTAAGAATGGGGCTGACTGGAATCAATCTACACCAATGGATTCAAGACCTACTTTAACAGATTTCAAGAAAACGATCGCTGATTATCTTTCATGGGAAGTATCAAATCTTATTAAGACACAAGAATTTGGGGAGGATTGCTTGGGAAAATAGATTCCCCACTTGACAAAAAACTTTTAGAAGTTAAGTGGGGAGAGTTTAAATTAAAAGACGTATTTATTGTACAGTCATATCAAAAACGATTTGACGCAAATAAGGTTCATATTTTAAGTTCGGGTAAATATCCATATATTGTCCGAACTGCTCAAAATAATGGTCAAAGAGGATTCATTGAAGAAGATATTGTGTATCTTAATGATGGAAATACTATTTCGTTCGGACAAGATACAGCAACTGCTTTTTATCAAAAGCAGCCTTACTTTACAGGCGACAAGATAAAAGTGCTAAAAGCAAAGGACAATCGGTTTAATCGAAGTAATGCGCTCTTTTTTTCAACTGCTATAACTAAAGCATTTAGTACTTTTGCTTGGGGACAATCAAGTTTTAGCGAGGAAATTTTAAAACAGCAAACTATACAACTTCCAATAACAGTGGATGGTGAAATCAACTTTGATTTTATCAGCTCCTTTATAGCGGAGCTGGAAGCGGAGCGTATAAAGGAGCTGGAAGCGTACTTAAAGGTTACAGGGTTTAATAATTATGAATTAACAAAAGAAGAGCAGGATTCATTGGCTGTAATTGAAGCGAAAAATGTGCAATGGCGTGAATTTAAAATGGAAGAACTATTTGAAAAGATTTCTACCATTAAATTGCCGTATAAAGCTAAGGAACTTCCGGAAAAAGCTACTGATAATTTCGTCCTACCTTGTTTAACGTCAAGTTTCAAGAATCAAGGTCTAAATTATTATGCTCCAAAGGATGGTGCTACAATACTGAAAGATGTTATTAGTATCCCGTCTAATAGTGATGTCTATCGAGCTTATTTCCAATCGAAAGAGTTTACTGTTCTGTCCGATGCTTATGCTATTCGATGGAAAGACAAATCTACGCACGTAACACAAAACCAATATCTGTTTATGGTTATGTGCATCAATAAGTTTACAGACTTGCCTATATATTCCTATAAAAACAAGTTAGGTGGTTGGAATGTGGTAAAAAACAAGTATGTTCTACTTCCTACAAAGGGAAATAGAATAGACTTTGATTTTATGGAGACATTTATCAATGCTATAAAGAAATTAACATTGAAGAGTGTTGCTGAATATGCAGATAAGAGGATTGCTGCGACAAAAGAGGTGATAAGTAATTATTAGAATAACTATGACTGATATGTCTATTTTAAGGGGAAACACAATCGAACTGCATTATTGGTTTAATGACAATAGTCATACAATGAATGCAATCGTATTCAACAAGTGCGAATACGAATTTCTTGGTATTGCCAAAGAAATTTCTCAGAAGCTAAAAGTCGATGTTGAAATAGAAACAGAACCGCTTGGTGAAGGCGGTTTGCGAAGTTGGTTTAAATTCAAGTCTAATGATAAAAACGCCCTTAAAGTTGGTGTGGCACTTTTTCTTATAACAAATGTTCTTGGCACACCTCTTACTACAACCTTGGAAGAATTGACTCGAATGGCGATTCAATCTGTGTTTGAGAGTGAGGAAGTAAAACAACTTAAGGAACAGAAAAAAATAGCTGAACTTAAATATGATATAGCTAAAATAGAAGCAGAAACAGCGCGGTTAAGTCGTAGTATTGACGAAAATGTAGTAAAGAAAAAACGCTCCAATTATTATGAAACCATAAGTGCTTGTAATAAAATAGAGAAAGTTACCGTTTCTATTACAGATGGTTATAAATCTAACTCATATTTCCAAAAGGAAATAAACAAGGTGGATTTCCCTAATTATATAATGACATCTGATGAAATAGAACCTGATAATGATGAAAATGCAATAATTGAGATTGTATCTCCTGTATTGAAAAAAGGGAAATACAAATGGACAGGTATATACAATGGTGAAGTGATTTCGTTTACAATGAAGTCAAACGAGTTCAAAACATTGGTTCAGACTGGTAAGGTTTTATTCAAAAATGGTTCCTCTATCAATTGTCATTTGATAACGCATAAAAAAATAAATGCAGAGGGAGAGGTGCGTATATCTGGCTATGAAGTTTTATTGGTTAATCATTATTTTGAAAATGATAAACCTGTTGAAACGCCAGAAGGTAAGCGTAAGAGACAAATTAGAGAAGATGAAGAGAAACAATTAAAACTATTCTAATTGGGATAATCCACATATTGAAATTAACTGTCAATATTAAAAATAGCTTATTATGGAACAATATATTACAGCTGGTTTAATAGGTTCATTAGTTACAATAGTAATACAAGCCATCATTAATGCAATCTCAGAAAGAATTAAACATAAACGAGAATTGCGCTCTTTGGTGTTTCAACGCAAGTTGGAAGTAGTTGAAAAGGCTATGTCGTGGTATCAAGAAACTCTTGACATGTATTATATGCTTCAAACTGCTTTAAAAGAGTATGACAAAGATTGTAACCTTATCACAGTGCAAAAGATACAAGTGGCTTGTATGAAATCCAACAAACTATTTCAAGAAACAGAAAGCCGGTTGAATTCAATTTACTTGTACTATGATTTTTCTGACATTGAAAAGAAATATCATGGAAGAGAATCCATGGAATGTATAAATAAGCTGCTTACTCTTGTTGCTGAAATTGGGCATAAAATAGCAACCGTTGAACCGTCTGAATTTGCAGAACAACTATGTGCTGCATTGCATGAGCAAAGAGTAAAAGCCTCTCATATGTTAGCAGATGCCATAGACAACCAAGTGTTCATAATTGCAGAGATTGGACAGAAATTAAGAACTGAGTACAAGGAATTTTTAAAATAGAATTATGACTTCAAAAGAACTTCAACAATATTTACTTCGCGAGTTCCCACAGGAAAATGCCTGCTGTGAATGGAAAGAGATGAAGAATTTGAAAAACTCCTTTGCCGGAGACGAAAAGAATGATGTCATCTCTTATGTGTCTGCCATTGCCAATATGGAAGGTGGGCATCTTGTGATTGGTGCGCAAGACAAGACTTTAGAGGTAGTGGGAACAGACCTTACGAAGTTCAATCTAAATGCCCAGTCTGCTGTTTGGAAGTTGATAGAACATTGCACAAACCTTTCATCAGAAGGTTTGAGTATCAATGAATACACAACAGAGGATACGCAGAAAACAGTTTGGGTGATTCATATCCCTAAACATTTGCCTCGACGTCCTGTGTATGCCCATAAAAAGGCATGGCAACGTGTTGAAGACTCATTGGTAGAAATGACTCAAGAAAGACTTGCAGCGATTCTTGAAGAACCTATATTTGAAGCTAAGGATTGGTCTGCCGAGATTGTTCCCAATGCTACATTGGCGGACTTGGACGAATTAGCTATTGCCAAGGCGCGTGTAATGTTCAAAAAGGTTCATGCTTCTAAAATCCCGTCAGAAGAAATTGATGCATGGTCTGTGGAAGAATTGCTTTGCAATAGTGGTATCATGATTGATGGTAAATTGACACGTGCTGCTATTATTCTTCTGGGTAAGCCTGTGTCTGTTTTTAAACTTCGCCCTGCTGTGGCAGAGGTAACTTGGACATTACGTGATGAACATCAAGAGGTTGTAGATTACGAACATTTTACAGTTCCGTTCATTTTGACCGTAGATCAGATTCTGGGTAAAATACGAAATCTGACTATGAGAGAATTACCTGGAGGAACATTGTTCCCTGATACGATGAAGCAATATGATGATTATACTATTCGCGAGGCACTTCACAATGCCATTGCGCATCAAGATTACACCCTGCAACAACGTATCAATTTTGTGGAAAATCCGGGCTATCTGTATTATGAAAACGGAGGTAGCTTCATTCCTGGTACTTTGCAAAAAGCATTGGCAACCAAAGGACCACAACGCCATTTCAGAAATGAATGCCTTTGCCGGGCAATGGTGAACTTCAACATGATTGATACTGTAAGTAGAGGAATCAAGAAGATGTTCAATGAACAGTGGCGACGTCATTTCCCTATGCCCGATTATGAGATAGATGCAACGAACAAGGAGGTAGGTGTAAAAATATATGGTAATTCCATCAATGAGAAATATACCAAACTCTTAAAGGAAAATGACACTTTGACTTTGGAAGATTGTATATTGTTGGATGCCGTACAAAAAGGGCATCGTATTTCGGAGGACAATGTAGTGACGCTATTGGAAAGAGGCTTGTTAGAAGGAGATAGTTCTGAGTATCGTATTTCGCTTGATGTAGCAAAGAAGACACACCAATTACCTGAATATACACGTAACAAAGGTCTTGACAAATCTAAAATTCAACAAATGATTTTGCAGTATTTGCAAAACGCAGGTACTACAGGAGCAAAGCGTGATGCCATATTCGATTATTTGAAAGAAGTATTGCCGCAAAATAAGACACATGAGCAACAAGAGCGAATGTTGGGCAACATTCTTTCAGAGATGAAAGAAAACGGATTAATCGTTCCTGAAGGTCGAACTTGGTTCTTGAAGTCGTAATCCAAAATTATGACTGAAATACGACTAATTATGACTATTTATAACTATAAAAGGGGATTATAACTTAAATTGTAGCCAAACTCTTTGTTCAATCAAGGAATTTGGCTACTTTTGTATCAGAGTTGTTTGACAAAGTATAATGCAGAAGATTGGTGCAACCCCAAAGTCGCCAAATCGTTACCAACAACTTTCTATCATAGCATTCGCTATTTGTGTATCAATCAGATACGGAATAATTGATTATCCGATGCAAAGATACTATATTTGACAAACATAGATGTAAAATATCGTTTTTTATCCATATGCATGCAATCAGTTCATACGTTAATACATTCCAACGCTTTCAGCCTACTTTGGGATATTATGCCAAACGATTACAATTAGTTAATGCCTTTGTTCTCCTATTCAATAACATATATAGGAAATAACAAGCCAGACAGAGCATAAACTCCGTCTGGCTATAATCAATATTAAAAAGTCAGCGCCACCGCCTGATAAATGTCAGACGTTTTAGTAGTGGTGAAATACTTAGTCCTGATTCAGGTTAACGCGCTTGAAAGAAGCAACCAGAAGTCCCTTCTGTGCTTTTTCAAGATACTGGCCGATAGTAAGAGTGGCATCTTTCACGAATTCCTGTTCCATAAGGCAAGATTCCTTGTAGAACTTATTCACACGGCCTGTAGCAATATTCTGAATCATCTGTTCGGGCAGATTGGCAGCCTTGGCTTCAGCAGTCTCCTTGATGATCACGCGTGCCTTGGCAGCATCCTCTTCTGTGATCCAGCCCTTTGTGATATTGGACTCAATGTGAGCTTCGCTATCGAAATGCGCGGGATTGAGACCGGCCTTCTTCAAAGCAACTTCAACAGCTTTTTTAACCTGCTCTTCCTTAGTTTTCTCAATAGCTACATTACGCTCTGATTCAACCACTGCGGCAGGAACGCTTTCACGGTCAACAGCCACAGGATTCATCGATGCAACCTGCATAGCCACGTCACGGCCTACCTGATAGTCTACTCCTTCCAGAGAGAATCCTACGATTGTAGCCAGTTTATTGCCCAAGTGGTTGTAGGAAGTGGTAGAGGGAGCTTCAATACATTCGTATGCGCCGATCTCCATCTTCTCTCCTGTCTTGCCGACTTCTTCCACAATAAGAGCTTCGATAGTGCGTCCGTCGATAACGATTGCCTTGACATCCTCAATGCTCTTTGCTTTAGCGGCAACAGCAGCATCCAGAATCTGCTGTGTGAGAGCAACGAATCCGGCATTCTTAGCCACAAAGTCAGTTTCACACTTCAAAGCGACAATCGCAGCGAAAGTTCCGTCGTTCTTGGCAAGAACGCATCCTTCGGAAGCTTCACGGTCCTCACGCTTGGCGGCTACGGCCTGACCTTTTTTACGAAGGATCTCCACAGCGGCCTCAATATCGCCGTTAGTTTCGGCAAGGGCTTTTTTGCAGTCCATCAAGCCGGCGCTGGTAAGGTGGCGCAGCTTGGTGATTTCTGCCATAGTAACTGCCATAATATAATAGGGAGTTAGAAGGTTAAAAATTAATTATTCAGCAACCTCTGCCACTTCCTCAGGAGCGGCGGTTGCAACGGGCTCACCAGCAGGAGCTACTGCAGGGCGGGCCACACGACGGCGTTCGCGGCGGGGAGCGGCAGCTTCTGCCTCTGCTTCAGCAGCATTGCTGTCGGCTTTTTCCACCTTGCGCTCTTCAAGACCTTCGTTCATGGCTGCGACAACAGTATCGAGCACGAGTTCGATGGACTTTGATGCGTCATCGTTTGCAGGAATTACGAAATCAACGTCAGAGGGATCGGAGTTGGTGTCAACCATTGCAAATACGGGGATACCGAGACGCACGGCTTCAGCCACTGCGATATGTTCCTTATGAACGTCTACGACAAACAGAGCGGAAGGCAGACGGCTCATGTCGGCGATAGAACCGAGGTTCTTCTCCAGTTTCGCACGCTGACGGGTGATCTGAAGCTTCTCACGCTTTGACAGATTGTCAAAAGTACCGTCTTTGGTCATTTTGTCGATAGAAGCCATCTTCTTCACAGCCTTGCGGATGGTGGGGAAGTTGGTGAGCATACCGCCGGGCCAGCGTTCAACGACAAAAGGCATATTCACAGCAGTGGCCTTGTCGGCGATAACCTGCTTGGCCTGCTTCTTGGTAGCGACAAAAAGAACTTTCTTGCCGGCTTTTGCTATGCTCTTGAGAGCTGCGGCAGCTTCCTCAAGCTTGGCCTGAGTTTTGTAAAGGTCAATGATATGAATGCCGTTACGCTCCATGAAGATATAAGGAGCCATAGCGGGATTCCATTTACGCTTGAGGTGGCCGAAGTGGCAACCAGCTTCGAGAAGTTGTTCGAATGAGGGTGTTGACATGTTGTAATGTTGTTAAATGTGTTTACGTTCTTCGTTTTCTGAAAGCAATCCCGGAGTAGGGAGCCGGAAATCGGCGTCCATCGCCGGGATTTAGATGCTAAACAATAAAGATTAACGCTTGGAGAACTGGAAGCGCTTGCGAGCCTTGGGCTGACCGGGCTTCTTACGTTCAACCTCACGCGGGTCACGGGTCATGAAGCCCTGTGCACGCAGTGCGGGTTTATCTTCAGGGTTAATCTTCACAAGGGCGCGTGCGATAGCCAGGCGCAATGCTTCTGCCTGACCTTTGTAACCGCCGCCATCCAGATTAACATGGATGTCATATTTTTCTGCGCAGTTGAGGGTCAACAGGGGCTGTTTTACCACATACTGCAGAATCGACGAAGGGAAATAGTCGTCAAGGGAACGGTGATTGATTGTGATGGTGCCGTTACCTTCCTTAAGGATCACACGGGCAATAGCTGCTTTGCGGCGACCGACTGCATTGATATTTTCCATATTTCAGTTCGCGATTATTTCAGAGTGTTGATATCGATTGCTTTAGGCTCCTGAGCTGCATGGGGATGCTCGGGTCCGTTATATACATGCATATTGGTGATCAGCTTGCGGCCAAGACGATTCTTGGGAAGCATGCCTTTGAGCACGTGTACGAACAGAGGATGAATTCCGGCTTTGATGTGCTTGTTGTACGATTTACGCATGAGCACTTCAGGAGTCAGCTCTTTCTGGCCGCCGGGATATCCGGAGAAAGTATAGAATACATGATCTGTCATTTTTTTACCGGTCAGAACAACCTTATCGGCATTGATGATGATCACATTGTCGCCACACTCCACATTGGGAGAATAGCAGGTTTTGTATTTACCCATGAGAATTTTGGCCACCTTGGAACAAAGACGTCCGAGATGTTGGTCGGTAGCATCGATGAGAATCCATTCATGGTCGATGCTCTGGGCATTTGGAGAGAGAGTCTTGTAGCTTAAAGAATCCACGATTAAACGGTTTATTTACAGTTCTTTACAATAGACATTTCCGCGCAGCTCCACTCGGCCAAAAGCATTGCTTGCGGCAGCGGTCCGATAATTGGTTGGATAAAATCGGTCCGCAAAGGTAGTGATTTTCTACGGATTGGCAATACTTTTTTCAATATTTTTTAGCATACCCCCTAATACTATTTGTCGCGAAAATATACCGACATTGTAATTTATAAAATTGACAGCAGTTCAGCATACAACCAAACCGCCGTCAACTGACATCGTTAATAATAACTATAATTACTAAAGTCTAACCAACATTTTGGTTCCATTTACAATATAAAAGCCGGAAGTTATATTATCCACCCGCCATCCAAGCATATCGTAAATAACAACATCCTCGCTATCTGAAATAGAGTCTGAATATACTGCTTCGATAGATGACGGTATATTCTCAATATCCACCACTTTCACTTTGAACTGACATCCTGCATCAGAAGTATTTGTTCCACTGCCACAATTTATAATTTTGTACCTCATTCCGCTATTGGCCTGATGAAGCTGTATTCCGCCCTCCGCAGTACAGATATAATATCCGTCAGTATCAGCGGCCGAAAAAGTCCAACCTTTTGCCGGACTATTGGCCGAAGTCGATAGCTGCTGGTTATTGGCGGCAGATAATGGATTGATATACTCACCCATTTGCCTGTTCACAATATCGTATGTCGACACTCCTTTGCGAACAACAAGTTTCCATTAGGTAATCTGGCTATTCGCATTATCAGAACCCACCATAATACCGTCTGCCGAAACACAAGATATCTATTGTCACGCAAAGGAGTCATAAACGTATACCAATTATATCATATCAGCCGTGCAGGGAGTCGGCTCCTGAATAACCTTATCTGGATCTAAAAACGGAGCATCAGCCGACAGATCGTTGAAAATTCGGCAGGTTGGACATTTGGGGTGATAACAGAGCGGTAGTCAATCGGTGTTGGGCGTCCTAATAGTGTCTTTTGAGATATTCATCTATGAGTTTATTTCTGTTTTCCTTGCTGATCCCCCGATGAACCCGAACCTTGGTTTTCAAATCAGAGAATACGCCCTCAATGGCATTGTTGGTATTTGGAAGCCCTGTTTCAGGATGGTCATAGAAGTTCCAAAGCAGTGGCATGTTTCGTTTTATGCTCAGATATGCACTACGTAGTTTCGGCCGCATGTATGGAGTATGATGCGCTTGATTCTTTTATCGTGAACACGTTCATTGACAACATCCCTGTATTTCTCATACCATTCATTGAAAGCCCCGCAAAAACTCTCCTTATCTGTTTTTGCGATGATGTTTACCAGGTTCAGCAGCTCCCGCGATGTCTCTATGTCCGGATTTTGAGTCACATACCTGCGAACAATTAACATCTGATGGAACTGACATATCTGTACAGGTATCGGTTTCAATGCCTGTGGCAGTCACTTCATGCCGTCAATCACAATGCCGTATATCCGGAACCCGTTGCTCTTCAACCATTCGATTCCCTCCACATATTGGGCAACTGTTTCATGACGTACATACTTGTGCCATAAGAAACTCCCCGGAGAGCATCCTTGATAACCATAAGACCAAAGTTCCGGCCCCAATATGTGGTATCCATCTGTACGGTTACATCCTTGTGCTTTGCGATCTTATGGATATACCGCATACCTTCCAGATCCCTGCGTATGGTCTTTTCGCAGACGCCGTACTTGGACGCAAGCTATTCCAGCGTCTGTTTGCCCTCTACATAGTCGCTGATAACCTTAGCTTTATCGCACCTTATTCCGCCATCAAAACGACGGCCGCAGTCCTTGCATTTATATCGTTGAGTACGACCTCTCAGACCGTTCCTGACCACATTTTTAGAC
>Ga0137307_101130_pt1 | contig 25933 bp, 23 predicted proteins | sample NAcewD2O_March_2_FD_97180 | JGI IMG/M metagenome (GOLD analysis project Ga0137307, IMG submission 97180) | Mouse cecal microbial communities from Vienna, Austria - N-Acetylglucosamine amended D2O_March | ecosystem: Host-associated > Mammals > Digestive system > Large intestine > Cecum | place... | reverse complement strand
AGCTGGTGATGTCAGCACTTCAGGATGCCATCTGCCATACAAAGATTTGTAAATAAAAGCTGGTCACGGAGTGTTTTGAAAGCAGCTATAATTTCTTCGCCCCCTATCAGAAAACCATTCACTTCTTCTCTTACTTCGTTTACATTAATTGGTTTCAGGTTAAATACAGAATTTTTGCTAAAGTTAATCATATTTTTCTCCCTTTGTAATTTTAATATGGAAACGCTTTAAAATTATAATTATCTTAAAGAAATTTTAATTAAATTTATGGATTTAGCTCTTTGTATTTTTTTCTGTCTATGGTAAAGTAAAGAAAGAAAATAACATCAGATAAAAGGAAGGAAGCAATGCAAAAGAAATTTGAAATAATACCAAGGATTATGTGGATGCCGCTGATTCTTACACTGACTCTAAATTCCATAACTTATTTTGGTTCCCGGCAGTTTACCAGCAATAGATATCATTTTGATTTATCCAACCGTCTGGATGACGGGATTCCTTTTGTGCCCTGGACAGTTGTGATTTACTTGGGCTGCTATGTGTTTTGGGTTATAAATTATGTGATTGGCTGCAGGCAGGAGAGGGACAGGGCATTTCGGTTTATCAGCGCCGATTTCGCCGCAAAGTTGGTGTGCCTGTTCTGTTATATGGCATTTCCCACGACAAATACCAGGCCGGTGATTGAGGGGAGTTCTGTATGGGAGGAGATTATGCGGCTTTTGTATCGCATGGATGCGGCGGATAATCTGCTGCCCTCCATCCATTGCCTCACAAGCTGGTTTTGTTTTCTGGCAGTCCGGAAAAATGAAAAAATACCGGTATGGTATAAATGGGTGTCCCTGCTTATTGCGGTAAGCATCTGTATCTCCACACTTACCACAAAACAGCATGTGCTTATTGATGTGTTTGCCGGGGTTGCCCTGGCGGAGTTGAGTTATCTTTTTGTGGAAAAAAGCGGATTTTCACGATGGTATAAAAATGTGATGGAGAAGGGGGAAAAATGGATGGCAGACAGGAGGCGGTGGATGCATGGTGAAAAATATTAAAGTCTGGGTTCTTGTAATTGTGACCGTAGTTGTGGTAGTATTTGCAAAGGAGTTTTTTGAGCAGAAGTTTACCTGCGTGGCTGATGTGCAGAATTATATGAAAGGGTTTGGCATTGCCGCCCCCTTTGTCCTCACTGCCTTTCAGGCGTTTCAGGTGGTGGTTCCGGTGCTGCCGGGGTATTTGGGATGTGCTGCCGGGGCCGTTGCATTTGGAAGCACCACAGGTTTTCTGTGCAATTATATCGGCATCAGCCTGGGAAGCATTATGGCCTATTTCCTGGCACGAAAATACGGAATGGAAATTGTTCTGGCTATGTTCCCCAAAAAGCAGTATGATAAATGGAGTGTACGCATTGAAAAAAGCAAAGCCTATGACGTCTTTCTTTTTGTGGCCACGCTGCTGCCCTTATTTCCTGATGATTTTTTGTGTTACTTTTCCGGGCTGATAAAAATGAATTGGAAAAAATTTGTCTGGATTATTATTTTGGGCAAGCCGTGGTGCATCCTGGGATACAGCATAGTCTTTGGACTGATACAATAAAGGAGAAAAGGTTTTATGAAGAAAAAGGTACTTGGATACTACGATTATACGGTGATACTTACATATTGCGGAATGTTGTTTGCCTTTGCAGGCATACTTCGGGTGATAAGGGGAAATTACTGGGAGGCAGTATTCTGCCTTATGTTTGCCGGGGTATGTGATATGTTCGACGGAACGGTGGCCGCCACAAAAGACAGGACGGAGATGGAAAAAAGGTTTGGGATCCAGATAGATTCTTTCAGCGACCTGATCAGCTTTGGGGTTCTTCCTGGGCTTTTTGTCTACATGATTTCCAATCAAAATCTCTTTGTGGGGATATTGTCATCTCTCTTTGTCCTGTGCACCCTGATTCGTCTTTCCTATTTTAATGTGTTAGAGGAGGAGCGGCAGAGACATACCGATGAGGGAAGAAAAAGCTACATAGGGGTTCCGGTGACTACCATGGCGGTTTCCCTGCCCTTATTCTATCTTTTGTATGATTACAGGCTGTGTAAGACAGTTCTGTGTTTTCCACTGCTTTTGGTTTTCATGGGCGCAGGTTTTTTATCCCCTATTGAAATACGGAAACCTGGAGTGGCAGGAAAAGCGTGCCTGATTCTTGTGGGCATTGTGGAGATGCTGGGAATGCTTATGTTTATGGGATGGGATATGGTATGAAGGATTCGTTCATTTTAAGGTTTTTATACAGGACGGTTCCCGGGAGAAGCGTATTAAAGTTTCTGGTACAGCCAAAGGTGTCTGTTTTTGCAGGGCGCATTCTTTCCAGCGGTGCGTCAAAATATTTTATTCCCTGGTATATCCGGAAGAATCACATAAAGATGTCAAATGTAATGATTCCGGACGGCGGGTTTTCTTCCTTTAATGATTTTTTTACAAGGAAAATAGATACCGGGGGGGGGTTTAAGACAAAGGAAGGGGAGGTAATCAGCCCCTGCGACGGATTTTTAACCCCTGTAAAAATAGAAAAGGATACGGTTTTTGATATTAAAAATGCGGAATATTCCCTGAAAGATTTGCTGAAAAGCCCTGGCCTTTCAGAACGGTTTCGGGACGGTATGGCTTTTATCTTCCGGCTTACTCCCGCCAATTACCACAGATACTGTTATCCTGCAAAGGGAAAAATCCTTGCCGCCCGAAGGATAGATGGCGTGCTTCACTGCGTCAGGCCCGTGGCCCTTCGGACGTTTCCTGTGTTTGTACAAAATACCAGGGAGTTTGAGTTGATAGAAACAGAAAATTTCGGGATAATGGTGCAGATGGAAGTAGGCGCCCTTCTTGTGGGGAAGATAAAAAACCACAGCCCGTCCCGGGAATCAAAACAGGTTCTGGCAGGGGAAGAAAAAGGTTATTTTGAATTCGGAGGATCCACTATTATTCTTTTGTTTGAAAAAGACAGGATGGTTTTAAAAGAAGAATTGTATGGAAGAATTGATGGCAACGGAGAAATTTCCGTTCATATGGGGGAGACCATAGGGTATAAATATCTTGGGTAACGCTCCTTATTCTTCACAAAATACTGTGGGCATTTCTCTGTAAAACATTGACAGAAATGCCAGAAAATGATAGCTTTAAATAAGATGTTTTAAGCTGAATGTAAAAAGGAGAAAGAAAATGAGTGACAAGACAATTCCATACAAGATTTACTTAGAAGAAAAGGAAATGCCTGCCCAGTGGTACAATGTGCGGGCGGATATGAAAAATAAACCGGCGCCTCTCTTAAACCCGGAGACTTTAAATCCAATGACATTAGAAGAGCTTTCCGGTGTGTTCTGCGAAGAGCTGGCAAGACAGGAGCTTGACGATACCACGGCTTACATTGATATCCCCGAGGAAATCCGTAAGTTTTATAAAATGTACCGCCCCTCACCCTTGGTAAGGGCTTACTGTCTGGAGGAAAAACTGGACACCCCTGCAAAAATATATTACAAATTTGAGGGAAACAATACCAGCGGCAGCCACAAGTTAAATTCCGCCATTGCCCAGGCGTATTACGCAAAGAAACAGGGGTTAAAAGGCGTAACCACTGAGACAGGGGCAGGACAGTGGGGAACGGCCCTTTCCATGGCCTGTTCCTATTTTGGGCTGGACTGTAAAGTCTATATGGTAAAAGTTTCCTATGAGCAGAAACCTTTCAGAAGGGAAGTTATGCGCACCTACGGCGCCAGTGTAACACCCTCCCCTTCCGAGACAACAGAGGTGGGGAGAAAGATTCTTGCGGAGCATCCGGGAACTTCCGGAAGCCTTGGCTGCGCTATCTCCGAGGCTGTGGAAGTGGCAGTGGGAACGGAAGGTTACCGCTATGTGCTGGGGAGCGTGTTAAACCAGGTGCTTTTACATCAGTCTGTTATCGGTTTGGAGGCCAAGGCGGCGTTGGATAAGTATGGCATTGAGCCGGATATTATTATCGGCTGTGCCGGAGGCGGTTCCAATTTAGGCGGTTTGATTTCTCCTTTTATGGGAGAAAAATTAAAGGGAAATAAAAACTATCGGATTATTGCGGTGGAACCTGCCTCCTGCCCAAGTTTTACCAGGGGAAAATTCGCTTACGATTTCTGCGATACGGGTAAGGTCTGCCCCCTTGCAAAAATGTACACTTTGGGCAGCGGCTTTATCCCCTCTGCAAACCATGCAGGGGGCCTTCGGTATCACGGCATGAGTTCCACTTTATCCCAGCTTTACCATGACGGGTTAATGGAAGCTGTCTCCGTGGAGCAGACGTCCGTATTTGATGCCGCCGTACAGTTTGCCAGAGTAGAGGGAATCCTTCCGGCGCCGGAAAGCTCCCACGCTATCCGTGTAGCTATTGACGAGGCATTAAAGTGCAAGGAGACAGGGGAGGAAAAAACCATTGTCTTTGGCCTTACGGGAACCGGGTATTTTGATATGGTGGCATATCAGAAATATAACGACGGAAAAATGGAAGATTATATTCCCACGGATGAGGATTTAAAACCTGGGTTTGCATCCCTTCCCCAAATAGGTTAAATGGGAAGTATCTTACGTGATAAAACATACATCTTAGACGCCCGTTCCGGCAGCTTGCCGGAGGGGCTCTTTTTTTGTTTCTCAAATCTGATATACTTTGATTTGAGATAGAAAAGAGGAGGAATCATTCAAATGAAAAATCTAAAAAAATTTGCGCTGCCCGCCGTTTTCTGGTTAATTTTTGAAACCATAGCCGTTACCCTGTGGCTTACAAAGGACAATTTATTTTATCTGTTAAATTTCAGTTACATCGGAACATCCATTGCAGCAGGGTTTCTCTTGTTTAAACTTCGCTACAAACACGCCCGGAGAGTGGCCCAATTTTTGGTGGGAACTTATATGCTTGTGTATCTTGGTTTGATATCCAATGAGAATATGCAGATAGAAGGATTCTGGTACTATCTTTTTACCGGGGTGTTTGAAGCGGCCACCATCCATTATGCGGTGGCAAAAATATTTGGCCCCCTGATTTTCGGCCGGGGCTGGTGCGGGTTTGCCTGCTGGACGGCAATGATACTTGACTTGCTTCCCTACAAAACCCCTGAACAGCACAGGAAAAAATGGGGGTTCATAAGATACATAACCTTTGTTCTGTCTTTCCTTTTTGTCAGCGCACTGTTCCTTGCCCAGGTAAAAGATATGGAACGGATTATGTTCTGGGCCTTTTTGGTTGGAAATTTTTTATATTACACAGTAGGAATTATTCTGGCCTTTGCCCTGAAGGATAACCGTGCTTTCTGCAAATACATATGCCCCATTACCGTGTTTTTAAAGCCCATGTCTTATTTTTCCCTTATGCGCATTAAATGTGACGAGAGCAAATGTATTTCCTGCGGCAAGTGTAAAAGGGTCTGCCCTATGGATGTGGATGTAACGGATAATTCCAGGAAACGGGAAAACGGGACAGAGTGTATTTTATGTATGGAATGTGTAAAGTCCTGTCCGAAAAATGCGCTGTAAGAGTTGGTTAAAGTATCCATAGTCAGTTTATGCCATTAGACTTTAGATTTTTTGTTCTTTGACGATATAGAATATAAGAACGACAAACAGGAGGAAAATATCATGCGTATTACAAACCAGATGTTAGCAAAAACAGCGGCGAAAAGCGGAATTCCGCTGCAGCAGAACAGCCTGCTTAATATAATGACAAAGCAGTACCAGTCTGAGGAAAACGGGCTGCTCTCCAAAATCGGAAAGAAAAAAGATGATGATTTGACTTTTGCCGCACTGCAGCAGTTAAAAAACCGGAAAAATGAGAAGCTTCAGAAACATGCGGATTCTTTAAATGAATTCGCCACAAAATTAAATGCGGCAGGGGAGGATTCCCTTTTTGGAAAAGCCGAGAAAAGTGAGAGCACAGAGGATATTGTCACCAATGTACAGGGAATGGTGGATGCCTATAACAATACCTTAGACCAGTTAAAAAACACAGAGGGTGAATTAAATAAGTTCTACATGGACGAGTTAAAGACCTATGTTTCAGACCACAGGGAGGCTTTAAGTGCAGCAGGCGTTACGGCAGGGAAAGACGGAAAGCTAGTGATTGACGAAGAAAAACTGAAAAATGCAGATTTGGAGACATTGAAAAAAGCATTTGGAAGTACTTCCGGGTTTACAGACAAGGTTGGCTTTATCGCCGGCAGAGTATCGGAAAATGCCTCGGCCAGCGAATATGCTTTCTTAAATCAGTATAATGAGAAGGGAATTGCCAATCTGGAATCTTATGTGGCAAATCACTACAATTTCTGGGGATAAATCCTGCAAAGATATTTCCTTTTGATAAAGAATGGAGTCGAAATTAGTTTCAGGGAGGAACGGCTATGGGAATGTCTATGGAAACATTGGCCCAGGGCGGCCTGGGCTTTACGGCAGCAAAAAAACCTGGCTTTTCATTTGAAAAAGTCTATGGAAAAAAGAAGGAAGATAAGAATAAAGCGGGGAAAAAGAAGAAATATGCCTATAACCCAAGGGAAATTTCCGGGGAGCTTCTTCGTGCCTCCAAGGCTTCCAGCGCGGCGGTGGTTATGGTGAAAGCCAAGGAGAAAGTGGCGGTTTTGGAACAGGCTCTTTCCAGCGGCGCCTATGAGGAGGCTGCTGTGCGAAGGGCTCTTGTCCATGCAAAAAAGATGGTGGAGTGCTCCAAAATGAAGGTGCTCCATTTAAAGGAAGAGGAGCAGATGGCAGTGAAGCACCAGCGGGAACGCCAGGGAAGGGACATAAAAAAGAAAGCCGGCATACAGCGGAAGCTGGCTAGAAAAGAGCAGGAGTTAAGGCAGAAAATTGCCCTGGAAGAAAGCCATGATGTGCTGTGGGAAAAAACAAGGCGCCAGGAGCTTATGCAGAAAAAGAAAAATAACCGCAGGGAGGAACTGGAAAAAATAACCGATGCGGAACTTAAGTACCTGGAGAGCCAGATGCGTGAGGAGGGGGGAGATTCCTTTTCCGATTTTTCCGGGGTCAGCGTAGAGCTTTCCGGAGGGACGATGGAGATGGGGGAGATTGCCATGTCCGGGGATGCCTCAGGCTTTGCGGTCCCTGTGGGAACAGCGGTGGATGTGTGTGTATAAGAAATTTAAAAATGGAGCAGCTGCTCTTTGTTTAAAGGCAAAGAGTGCTGCTTCTTTTTTGGGCAAAGTATTTCCTGTGGTCAAATCTGTAATTTTATGGTACAGTATTTAATAAGACATTGATATACTAAAATGAAAAGAGAATGAGCAAAATATAAGAAAAATAAAAGAAAAGAGGTAAAAAGTTTGGAGCTGACCAAATTGAATCAGGAGTATTGCCAGAGGATAAAGGAGGATAAAGAGGCCCATGCCCTCTCTGCTGCGGAAGAAATCGCCTATATGAGCCAATCCACGGCAAAGTATCATGGGAGATGTGTCAGTACCCTTTATATGCCAAAGATTTTTTTAAAACAGGATATTGAGAGGTTTGAGAAACTGATTTCTACCCTTTACGGGATTTTTGACAAGGTGATAGCAAAGTACCGGGAGGATGAAGCCTACCGAAAGCTCTTTGGGTTTGATGAGAGGCTGGAGGAGCTGATTTTAAGGGAGAAGCGGTACGACTGCAATATTCCCATTGCCAGGATTGATATTTTTTATAACGAGGACACCGGGGACTTTAAATTTTGTGAGTTTAACACCGACGGCTCCAGCGCCATGAACGAGGACAGGGAGTTAAATATAGGTATTAAACGCACTCTGGGGTATAAACAGCTATCGGAATTGTATGATCTTTCCACCTTTGAACTTTTTGACTCCTGGGCGGAAAAATCCCTTGAGATTTATCACTCCGCAAAATGTGCCGTTAAGCGGCCCCATGTGGCTATTGTGGATTTTATGGAGAGCGCTACAAACAATGAGTTTGAAATTTTTGCCGAAAGTTACCGAAAACTGGGATTGAGCTGTGAAATTTGTGAGATACGGAATTTAAGGTACGAAAAGGGCAGGCTGTACGGGGAAGGGAATATTCCCATTGATCTGATTTACCGCAGGGCTGTCACCTCGGATATTATGAAGCATTATGATGAGGTGGGAGATTTTATCCAGGGGGTAAAGGAGGATGCGGTATGCCTTTTGGGGGATTTTACAACCCAGATTGTCCACAATAAGATGATATACCGCATGCTTCACCATCCTATGACCCAGGAATTTTTAACTTTGGAAGAGTGCGAGTATGTGGAGGCCCATGTGCCTTACACGGCCCTGATGGATGCGCCTTACATTCCCATGGAATCCGTTTGTAAAAGCAAAGATAACTGGATTTTAAAACCCCAGGATTCCTACGGTTCCAAGGGAGTATATGCAGGGGTGGAATATGAGTCTTTGGCGGAATGGGAGAGTATCGTGAAGGCACATTCAACCCATGACTATCTCCTGCAGGAGTTCTGTACTCCCTATGAAACCTTAAATATTGACTTTTCCGGGGGAAGGGATGCGGATTTTATCCCTGTTTACAATCTGACGGGGTTGTTTGTGTACGGGGGAAAGTTTCAGGGAATTTATTCCAGGGTGTCCAGGGGGAAAATCATTTCCACACAGTACAGTGAGATTGCCCTGCCCACCATGACAGCGGCAGAAAAGAGATAAAGGAGAACAGGTATGAAAGAGTTTATGAGAGCAGTAAAGATAGATGTGATTGTGACTTCCGTGGTTTGTATTGTTATGGGGGTGGTGCTGATTTTGTTTCCCACCCAGGTGGTGACGGTGGCCTGCCAGGCAGTTGGGGTGATTCTTGCCATTTTGGGAGGCGTGCGCCTTGTGTCCACCCTTCTTTCCAAAGTGAAATCCGGCATTGATTTTCCACTGGGGCTTTTGCTTTTGATTGTGGGGGTATGGATTCTACTGCACCCCGCCAGCATTGAGAGCCTGATTTTTATCGGGGTGGGGGTCACTCTATTTTTTCACGGCATCAAAGGGATCCAGATGGCATGGGAATCCCAAAAAAGCGGGTATGGAAGCTGGAGTGTGTTAATGCTTTTATCCCTTCTAAATGCAGTTTTCGGGGTGGTGTGCGTAATTGACTGTTTCGGGGTGTTTACCGTAACGGCTACCATTGCCTTAACCCTTGTGGGCCTGGCCCTGATTTATGACGGGATTTCCAGTATCTTTATTTTAAGCCGGGTGAGGAAAGCGGCAAAAGACATTATACAGGACATGGAAGCCTTAGACGTGCCCTATGAGGAGACCAGGTAAGATGCGGCAGATGGAATTTAAAATGGAGCGCATGGGGCTTTTAAAGGTGGGGGATGTGCTTCCCGTGACGGAGGGAAAACTTCCCACATCCTACTATTATACTTTAGGCAAGGCTTTTGCCATGTCGGCAAATTACAAGTTTAACGAAAGGCTTTCCTCTAAGGAGGGAAAGGTGGTTTCCGTGGAGGAAACGCCCAAGGGGTATTTTGTGACAGTGGAGTTTGACGAGTAAAAGCAGGCTGTGCTATAATAAGCTTCAGGAATGGATTCCTGCGGGCAGATTGGGTGAGGGAAATGTATGAGATACGTTCCGATGAATTTGGCAGAACCGGGAATGGCATTAGGACAGGAACTCTATGACGGGGACGGACAGCTTCTGGTGGCCAGGCATTTGATTTTGGATAAGGATTATATTAAGGCTCTGGGAGATCTGGGATTTCCCGGAGTCTATATTGACGACGAATTTACGGAGGGCATTCGTATTCAGGAGGTTGTAAGCCCTGAAGTGCGCAGGGAGGCAATCCGGGGCGTGCGGGAGCTTTTTATCAGTAATGCCTACGATGAGGATGCGGCGGAGGAAGAAGCCCGGATTAAAAAGCTGGTTTTGGATGTGATAGAGGATATTTTAAGCAACGGGGATGTCATGTACAATATGCTGGATTTAAAGGTGTATGACGACTATACCTATTTTCACTCTGTAAATGTGGCGGTGCTTTCCGTGATGATGGGTTCCCAGATGTGTATGACAAGGCAGGAGCTGACTATTTTGGCTACGGCAGCCATACTCCATGATATTGGGAAAAAGTTTTTATCCCTGGAATTGTTAAATACCCCAAAGCTTTTGGGGGCAAAGGAGAAGCAGCTTCTTTTAGACCATCCTAGGCTGGGGTTTGAATTTTTAAAACAGCATTTTCATTTTCCCAGCATGGTGTGCCTCAGCGTGCTGGAGCATCACGAGTGGTACAACGGGGAGGGATACCCCTTACATAAGGCGGGAAACGATATTTCTATCTATGCCAGAATTATCAAGCTGGCGGATACGGTGGATGCCATGGGTTCCAAGCGGCCTTACCACGAGCCGGCCCAGCCCTCGGAGATTGTGGAGTATATCATGGGAAGGATGGGCAGTGAGTTTGACCCCAATGTGGTGATTACCTTTTTAAATAAGATTGTGGCATACCCTGTGGGGTGTGAAGTGGAGCTTTCCAACGGGCAGCACGCCGTTGTAATGGAAAATTACAGCGATTTTGTGTTAAGGCCCAAGATAAAAATAATGGAGACGGAAAAAGTAGTGGATTTAATGCAGGATGAGAAGGCAAGAAATATTACCATTACAAGGGTATTGATATAATTTATAAAATAGAAAGAGCGGATAAGATATGACAGTGCAGGGAAAGAGCGCTATTGACACTTTACTTGCAGAGAGTTTTAAAGAGCTTGCAATGCAGCGTTCTATTGAAAAGATAACAATTAAAGAGATTACGGACAAGGCGGGGGTTATCCGCCCCACCTTTTATAATCATTTTCAGGATAAATATGAGCTTTTGGAATGGATTATCACAAACGACCTTTTGTGGCCCATCCAGCCCCTGGTGGAAAACCGTATGATAAAAGAGGCTCTGACCTTGTTGTTTACCAATATAGAAAAGGAGAGGGATTTTTACAGGCAGGCGGTAAAGTTAGAGGGGCAGAATTCCTTTGAATCCATTGCGGAACAAAGCGTCACAGGGGTTCTTTTGGATATTATTATGAAGAGTCCCGGCGGGGGAGCAGCAAAGTTTTCCTGGCTTACCCCGGAGCGGATTGCCACATATTATGCCAGGGACATGTGCTATGTGGTTATCAGCTGGATTAAAAGCGGATTTGTGATCTCTTCCAAAGAACTGGTGGAAATTTATCAATATATTATGCGCCGTTCCATGGATGACGTGTTGTTTGGGGAATGACAATTTAAAATGAATGTTATGACCCATATACAAAAGGGCGAATTTGTATATGGGAGTGTGACACGGGGAAAAGATTGAATATTAACAAATTCAATCTTTTTTTATATGATACTTTACGTGGAAAAAATAAAAATGAAAGAGATGAAAAAGCGTAATGATTAAGTTAGGAAAAGCCATTGTAAAACTAAGAATCCCCATATTGATCATCAGTTTTTTACTGTTGATTCCCACCGGGATAGGATATCTGAACACAAGAATCAACTATGATATTCTCTCCTATCTCCCCGGGGACATTGAAACCATGAAAGGGCAGGATATCCTGCTGGAAGAGTTCGGCACAGGAGCCTTTTCGGTATGTGTCATCCAGAGAATGGAGGAAAAGCAGATTACGATTCTGGAAAATGAGCTGAAAGATGTGGATCACGTAAAAGATGTGCTGTGGTACGGAGCCATTGCAGACATTTCCGTTCCAATAGAAGTCCTTCCCACGGAAATCGGAGAGGCCCTCAAGGATGCGGAAACAGGAAGCCAGCTTATGATTGTCACTTTTGACACATCTATGTCGGCGGATGAGACATTGAATGCCATTAAGGAAATCAGAGGGCTGACCCAGAAACAATGCCTCTTAAGCGGTATGTCGGCTGTGGTCTCAGATATCAAGATTATCTGCGAAAGCGAAGTCCCAATTTATGTAGCCATAGCCGGAGGCCTCTCAGCACTGGTATTGGCCATTACCATGGATTCCTTCCTGATACCGGTTATCTTCCTTTTAAGTATTGGAATGGCAATTATCTATAATCTGGGAAGTAATTTTATCGCAGGTGAGATTTCCTTTATTACTCAGGCTTTAGCAGCAGTGCTTCAGCTGGCGGTCACTATGGACTACTCCATTTTCCTGTGGCACAGTTACCAGGAAAACCAGGAGCGTTATCCGGGGGATAAAAAGAGGGCCATGTCCCATGCGATTTCCCAGACCATCACATCCGTTGTGGGAAGCTCCATTACAACCATTGCAGGTTTTTTGGCCATGTGCTTTATGACATTTACCCTGGGTATGGATCTTGGTATCGTTATGGCAAAAGGAGTGGTATTTGGAGTGATTGGCTGTGTCACCATACTTCCTTCTATGATTCTTGTAATGGATAAGGCTATAGAAAAGACAAGGCATAAAGCCCTTTTGCCGAACTTTGAACTGGGAAAATTTGTGACAAAACATTTCTGGGTGTTTATCATCGTATTTTTGGTGGTTATCGGACCGGCTTTTTACGGACAGAACCATACGCAAGTGTATTACGACCTTATGGGAACGCTGCCGGAGGACTTGGAAAGCGTACAGGCAGGCATGTCGCTGGAAGATACCTTTGAGATGGGAGCCACCCATGTGATTCTGGCAGACGCCAATATGTCCGCCAAAGACGCCTACAATATGGAAAAAGAGCTCCAGGATGTAAAAGGCGTAAAACTTGCATTGGGACTTGACGCAGTGGTAGGACCGGCTATTCCCAAAGAGTTGGTGCCGCAACATATAAAAGATGTGTTAAACAACGGAAAGTATCAGATGATTTATGTTATGTCTGAGTACAAAACAGGGACGGATGAAGTGAATGAACAGTGTGACGCCATCCGCAAAATTATAAAAGGGTATGACGAATCCATTATGCTTATCGGGGAGGCGCCCTGTACCCAGGATTTGATTACAATTACGGACCAGGATTTTAAAACCGTAAGTGCAGTGTCCATTATCTTAATCTTTTTGATTATTGCAATAGTGTTAAAATCCGTCTCCCTTCCGGTGATACTGGTGTCTGTGATTGAGTTTGCCATATTTATCAACATGGGAATTCCCCATTACACGGGAACGGTACTTCCCTTTATCGCTTCTATTGTAATCGGAACCATCCAGCTGGGGGCAACTGTGGATTATGCAATTTTGATGACAAACCGTTACAAACGTGAGAGGAGCAAGGGGGCTGGTAAGAAAGAAGCTATAGAAATATCTCTAAATACTTCCCTCCCATCCGTTATGGTAAGTGCCCTTAGCTTCTTTGCGGCAACCTTTGGAGTAGGGGTTTATTCCAGTATTGATATGATAAGCTCCCTGTGTGTTCTCCTTGCAAGAGGAGCAATCATCAGTCTCTTTGTGGTAGTATTTATATTGCCGGCTATGTTTGTGGTGTTTGACAAACTGATTCTTCACACAAGTATCGGATTTAAGCCGGAAAAGCAGACAAATAATTAAATCAATATATAATTTTCAGGAGGTAAAGGAAATGAAATTAGCAGAGTTGAAAAGTAAATTCAAAAATAAATATGTGATTCGCATTGTGGCAGGTGTATTAACGGTTGCCGTATTAGGCAGCAGCGCTACTGCGTATACCGTGTACGGCGCAAAAAAGACGGCTGTAGACACGGCAGAGGACAGTAAGGGCCAGGACAACAGCGAGTTTGAAAATGATTTAAAGGATATGCTCTCTGACAATATTAATGTGGAGGCCAAGGAAGTAGATAAGGACGAGACGGTGTATGTCATTGCCGACAGCACCGGAAAGGCAACCTCCACCATTGTAAGTGCATGGCTCCGGAATCCCGACGGAAAGGAGAAGCTGACAGATGCCTCTGATTTAAAGGATATCACCAATGTGAAGGGGGACGAAACCTTTACCCAGAAGGGAAGTGAGATAACCTGGGATGCGGCGGGAAGCGACATCTACTACCAGGGAACTACCTCAAAAGATACTCCCGTTACAGAAAAAATCACATATTTCCTGGATGGAAAAGAAGTATCTCCCAAGGAAATTGCAGGAAAGAGTGGTAAAGTTAAAATTAGATTTGATTACACTAATAACGAGAAGGCAAAAGCCACGATTGCAGGAAAGGAGGAGGAAATCAACGTTCCCTTTATCGTAGTTTCCGGTATGGTGTTAGGGGATAATTTTACTAATGTGGACGTGACAAACGGAAAAGTGATCTCTAACGGTGCGGGAAATATGGTGGTTGGTATTGCAATGCCAGGATTAAAAGACAGTTTAAATATTAAGGAAGAGGATCTCTCCGACAATATTTCCATACCCGATTATGTGGAAGTTACAGCGGACGCTGAGGACTTTGAACTGGATATGACTATGAGTATTGTCAGCAGCAGTTCCAGCTTAAATGTGGACGGTGCGTTTGATTTTTCTGACCTGGACAGCAAAATCGATGATTTGACAGACGCTGTAGACAAATTGTCCGACGGCTCCGGGGACCTGGCAGACGGGCTTAAAAAATTAAATGAAAAAATGCCGGAATTTTCCAATGGCTTAAATGATTTGCAGAATGGTGTCAGGTCTTATACAGACGGGGCAAAGACCTTAGCCGACGGCATCAGCACATTAAAGAGCAGTTCCGGTGAGTTAATCAGCGGGGTTGACCAGTTAAAAACCAGTGTAAATACCTTAAATAATGGGGTACAGACATTGAATAAAGCGGTCAGCGCAAAAATGAGCGATAAGGAAAAAGAAGCCACCAGGGCACAGGCGTCCCAGGCAGCCCAGGCGGCAGTGGATGCCCAGCTTGCAGACGGAAGCGAGCAGTTTAACGGCATTAAGGCCCAGGCGGCAGAACAGTTCAGGGGAACTATATTGGCAAGTAAGGATGCTGCAATAGCTCAGGCTGTAGAGGGTGCAAAAGCTGTTGTGGCGCAGCAGAAGGATGCAATTGCAGCTGAGGCGGCAGAAACTGCAAAAAGTATGGTGAATGCACAGGTTGGGGCACAAGTAGACGGTATGGCAGGAGAACTGCAGGGGCAGTTACAGTCAGCAATATTAGGAGCCGTAAAAGCGGCTAATCCCACTATAAGTGATGGAGATGCAGAAAATATTGTTTCAAATATTATGGCACAGATGGGCCCGGCATTACAGGAAAAGTTAAATGGTGTTAAGGATGCGACGGTGGGTATGGCAGGTCAGGTGGCATCGACTACGGCTACAACTGTGACGGATAGGCTGACAGAGACGGTGGCAGGCCAGGTAGCAGGCGGTGTAGTAGATGGAGTGGCAGGCCAGGCGGACACAATTGGAAATTCTGTGGCAAGTGCAGCCAGAACAGCGGCGAAGCAGGCAGCAGGCACAGCATCCGGGGAAGCGGCTATCCAGGGAGCAGAGACAGCAAAGGCAACGATTGCCTCCAACATCAACGCAAAAGACAAAAATTCCGGCCACAGCCTGGTATCCGGCATGAATGAATTAAACAAGGCAGTAAAACAGATGGCACAAAAAATGCCTACCCTGTCAAGCGGTATTGACCAGCTTTATAACGGCAGCCAGACATTGGTTTCCAACAACGGCACCATTAACGATGGTTTAAGCAGGCTGGTCGACGGGAAAAATACCATGGCGGAGGGCGTGACGAAGTTGGCAAGCGGTTCCAGAGAGCTGGCAGACGGAGTGATTGAGTTTAACGAAGAGGGAATTGAGAAATTGTTAGACAGCTATAACGGTGATGTGAAAGAGCTGGTTGACCGTATCCAGGCCATTATGGATGCAGGATGCGAATATGAATCCTTTGGAGGAAAAGCGGAAGATACCGTTTCCAGCGTAAAATTCATTATTAAGACGGATGCAATAAAAGCAGATAAAGAGTAAAGGATGTAAGATATGGATTGGCCGGAGAATCTGCTGATTCTGCTGGGCATATCACTGGATATTTTTGCCGGCATGGAATGTAAAGGCTCCCTGCTGGCAAAAATAGAAAAAAAACAGTTGGTACTGGCCTGTGCAGTTGTCAGCGTATGGCAGGCAGCTGCCTTATTTGCAGGAAATTTTCTTTCCACCCTCCTTTTGAAAAAGGATGGGATAGCGGAAAATGAGATGTTTATCGGAAGTGTGATAGCGGTTGCCATTTTTATCTGCCTGGGAGTAAGGCTTATGTCTAAGGCAATTAAAAACGAGGCGGTTCAGGAGCGCAGGGAGGCGGGAATCAAGGTCACAAATTATGTCCAAATGGTAAAAGTTGCAGGATTTTATACATTATTGACAGGAATCGCTTTTGGATTTGTGGGGACAAAACTTATAGATACGGTAATCATGATGGCAGTTTTTTCCGTGCTGGTGGTAATCGGAGGATTGTATACAGGATATCATTTCGGCTTCCAGCAAAAAAACAAGGCATATATTGCAGGGGCGGTATTATTGTGGCTGGCAGGGGCTGATATTGTTTTGAGGAATGTGCTGCAGGTGATATAAAACAATAAAAAAATCAGGCGCTTGCTTTTTATTCAATACTTTCATATAATGAGGATACAATAGTTGTACATTTACATGGGCAGCAGGGATGTTTCACAGGGAGGTAAATATCGTATGGACATTTTTCTTATGAAACCCAAAATAGACTTTGCTTTCAAGGAAATCATGACAGACGAAAAGGCACGTGTAGGTTTCTTGTCCGCCATACTAAAGCTAAACCCTGCTGATATCAAAGAAACCCGGCTTTTGAATACAAATCTCCGGAAAATCCATGGGGATGACAAACTGGGGATTCTTGATGTACGTGTTCTTATGAATGACGATACGGAAATCGATATTGAAGTCCAGCTTGCAAAGCTGACAGTATGGGCAGAGCGTTCTTTGTTTTATCTATCAAAGATGTATACAGACCAGATTAGCTCCGGTGATGATTATGCCAGGTTTAAAAAATGTGTCAGCATATCCATTCTGGATTTTATATTATTTGACGATTCGGATGAGTTTTATTCCTGTTTTCACATTGCTGAGGATACGAGGCATACGCTGCTCACAGATAAAATGGAATTCCATGTATTAGAGCTTCCCAAGATTTCCGGGGAGCTGAAAGCGGAGAGCAGCAATCTTCTTTTATGGGCAAAGTTTATTAATGCAGAGCAGAAGGAGGAATTTGACATGATTGCAGAAAAAGATCCTTATATTGAAAGCGCTTATCAAAAACTCCAGATTATCAGCCAGGACAAACAGAAACGTTTAGAATATGAAGCACGTGAGAAAGCCGTAAGAGACCATAACCAGTTTATCCGTGAAGCGGAAGCCCGCGGGTTGTCTATTGGGAGGGAAACAGGTTTAAAAGAAGGCCTAAAAGAGGGCCTAAAGGAAGGCCGCAAGGAAGGTCTGAAGGAAGGCCGCAAGGAAGGTCTGAAAGAAGGCCTAAAGGAAGGCCGCAAGGAAGGCTTAAAAGAAGGGATTTGCGCAATGCACTCTGTTCTTATGGAGATAGGTACACCATATTCAGAGGTATTGGATATAATCTCCTCTAAATTTGAGGTTTCAAGAGAGTATATAAAATCATGTGTGGAAGATAAATAATATCATAGCTGTATAGCTGCAGCCTTTTATGACATGTAAAAGTGTCGTAAGCGGCTGCTTTTCCTTTTTCAGGGATTGCTGCAAAGAAAGGTTGTATGGAACCGTCGGAAGCTTTGGAGGATGCGTATGAAAGAAAATGCAGTTCATAAAATTGCCGTTATATCGGATACCCACGGGCTTTTGCGCCCTGAAATCAAAGAGATACTAAAAGGATGTCAGGTTATTTTCCATGGGGGCGATATGAACAGCTGGAAAATATTAGAGAAGTTAAAAGAGATTGCCCCGGTATATGCCGTGAGGGGAAATGGGGATAAAGAGTGGGCCCGGGAACTTCCCCAAGAACTTATGGTCACTATGTTTGGGCTGCGCATTTATATGGTGCACAATAAAAAGCACAAAAAAGCAGATCTTCATGATGTGGATTTATTTATCTACGGCCATTCTCATAAATATGAAGAAAAGGAAGAAGATGGCGTTTACTGGCTGAATCCCGGGAGCTGCGGCCCCAGGCGTTTCCGGCTGCCTGTGACCATGGCGGTTGTGACGGTGGAAGAAGATACGGGAAGCTTTCAGGTGGAAAAAATAGATTTAACAGAAGGTGTTTCAAAGCCTTCTGTTTTGGGTGTGTCAGAAGGAAATCTGAAACATACTCTGGAAATTATTATTAAGGAAATGAAAGCAGGGCGCAAAGTAGAATATATTGCAGAACATTTGGGAGTAGAGCGGGAGTTCGTAGAGCAGGTGTTAAGAATCTATGTAACCCACCCCGGGGTGGATGCCCAGGGGATTATGGATAAAATGGAGGTCAGTGCTTTGTTTGACAGGCCGGGAGAGAATATTTTATAATTCTTTCCCGGTTAAATAATATCAGGCAAACTGTCCGACAATCTCCATGAATTTTTCTCTATTTTTGGGATACCAGGTTTCAAATGTCTCTTTTGCCCCGGAAATCTCTTTTCCCAGTGCAACAAAGAATCTGGGGATATCCTCCACCGTTAAAACCCCTGCATCTTCCCCGAAGCGTTCTTCCCCCTGGATGTCGCTGCCGTTTACATACATGGCAAAGGCGGCTTTCGGCCCCTCCGGCGTCTGCTTCACACCGCCCCGAAAGCCAATGGATCCAATCTGGTGGGCGCTGCAGGAGGAAGGACATCCGCTGATGTGGATTTTCGGCAGCACACCGTCTGGAAATTTTAATGGACGGACAGCTTTTACGCAGTCATTTAACAGGCTCTGGGAATCCCTAGCCCCTACCTGGCAGATGCTGTTTCCAATGCAGGCCACGGAGGTTTCAAACAGAGTTTCCGCCCCGTCGTCTGTAAGGGCAATAAGCTTTTCCCCTTCCTTGGCGGTGCAGTTGATAAAATACATTCCCTCTTCCGGTGTGAGACGGATTTCCACATCCTCCATGGGAAGAATAGCATCTAAAATCTTATGGAGCATGTCCGGAGTGGGATTGCCCCCGATGGGATGATAGGATACGGCGTAGAGACCTTCCTGTTTCTGGGGAAACGCCCTTTGGTGGTTTAAGTTTCCATCTCCGGACTTCTTGATGGAAGGCACCGTTACGTTAATCTCCAGATTTTCATTTTTTAAAGTTTCCTCCAGCTTTTCCTGGTAGGCTTTTTTATACCCATCTGCCCCCAATGTATCCTGCATATACCTGGTTCTTGCACGCCCCCGGTTTTCATAATTGCCGTAGGCGGTAAAGGTGTCCACCATAGCCTTGATGTAGTAAAGAATTTTTTCAGGAGCCACATGGTCAGCGACTTTTACCCCCATTTTCGGGTTGTTTCCTAAGCCCCCCGCACTGTATACATCAAAAGTCCCGTCTTTACATGCCACAAAACCCAAATCCCGGAAGGTGGCGTGGGGAAAGTTTTCCTTTGTGGAGGAAAAGCACACTTTCAATTTCCTGGGCAGTTTTACTGCTTTGATAAAGGACAGGAGATAATCGGCAGCTTCTTTGGCGTAGGGGGAGACGTCAAAAGCTTCCTCCTTTGTCACCCCGGCCAGGGGAGTCATCATTACATTCCTGGGGAAATCCCCGCCGCCGCCCCTGGTGATAATGCCATGATCCCAGGCTTCCTCAATGAGGGAGCAGATCGTCTCCCCACTTAAATTGTGGAGCTGGATGGTCTGGCAGGTGGTGAGATGCACCCGGTCTATGTGGTATTTGTCAATGCTGTCTATCACGAATTTAAGATAATCCTTTGTAACCCTGCCCCCGTAGAGCCTAAGTCTAAGCATACCGCATTTTGCCCCCCGCTGGGCGTAGCTTCCAAATCCACCGGAGAAACCTTTGTACTCCGGAACAGATAATTTTCCCTCATAAAAGAGTTTTGTTTTTTCCCGGAATTCCGCTAAATCGCTGCGGAATTCCTCTGCATAATTTTTATCCATAAAAACTCCTTTCTCATATCTCTTATTTTGGCTGGATTTTTTTGTTATTATACCACAGGACAGAGGAAAAACCAATGTGAGAAAATTTTACTTCCTTGACAAGCGATACGCTACGTTCTAAAATGCTTTTGTATGGAGGAATCCTCTTATGAAAATTTTACTTACAGCTATAAATGCAAAATATATCCACTCAAACCTGGCGGTGTACAGCCTTAGGGCGTATGCCGGAAAATTTAAGGATTCCATTGAAATCCGGGAATTTACCATTAACCACAGAAGTGAATATATTCTCCAGGAAATATATAAAATAAAACCCGATGTCCTTTGTTTTTCCTGTTATATCTGGAACTATACTTATGTCCGGGAAATTGCAGCGGAAATCCACAAGCTTCTTCCCAATCTCCCTGTTTGGGCCGGAGGACCGGAAGTCTCTTTTTGCATTTCGGAAACTTTTTTGGAAAATCCAGGATTTTATGGTATTATGGTAGGCGAGGGTGAAGCATCCTTTCAGGAACTGGCGGAGCATTACTGTGAGGGGAGAGGACAGGAAAACCTGTTTCATATCAAAGGAATTGCCTTTCGCAGAGAGGGATACGGCTCACAGGAGATTCATATTACACAGGAGAGAGATCCTTTGGATTTAAGTTCCATTCCCTTTTGTTATGAGGATATGGAAGATTTTAAAAACAGGATTGTCTATTATGAATCCTGCAGGGGATGCCCTTTTCGGTGCAGCTATTGTCTCTCTTCCATTGAAAAAACCATGCGTTTCCGGGATATGGATCTGGTGAAAGAGGAGCTGGCCTTTTTTATAGAAAAAGAAGTGCCCCAGGTAAAGTTTGTGGACAGAACATTTAACTGCAATCACCGCCACGCCATGGAAATCTGGAAATTTCTAGGGGAGAGGGACAGGGGAATCACGAATTTCCATTTTGAGATTGCTGCCGACCTTTTAACCAAAGAGGAACTGGCGCTTCTTGCCTCCTTTCGTCCCGGTTTGGTGCAGCTTGAGATTGGGGTGCAGAGCACCAATGAAAAAACTTTAAAAGAAATCCGCCGGACTGCGTCTTTGAAACAAATAGAAGATGGGGTAATCCATATAAAAAATGGGGGAAATATCCATGAACATCTTGATTTGATTGCCGGGCTTCCCTATGAAGGATTTGACAGTTTTGCCCGGTCTTTCAGGGAGGTTTATGCCCTAAAGCCCAATCAGCTTCAGCTTGGGTTTTTAAAGGTCTTAAAAGGTTCGTATATTTGTGAAAAAAAAGAAGAGTACGGGATATTGCATAAAAGCCTGCCCCCCTATGAGGTGATGGAGACGAAGTGGCTTTCTTACGGGGAGATTCTCTCCATAAAGCTGGTGGAGGAAATGCTTGAAGTATACTACAACAGCGGTCAGTTTCAGGTGACTATGAAATGCCTGGATGCGGTATATGAGGATTCCTTTGGATTTTTTCTGAAATTAGGGGAATTTTATGAGAGGAAGGGATATCTTGCCATGAACCATTCCAGAATCCGCAGATGTGAAATTTTGCTGGAATTTTTTCAGGAGGAAGGAACCATTCCCATGGATTTGGCAAAAGAGTCCCTGATTTTTGATTTATATTACCGGGAAAACATAAAAAGCCGCCCTATTTGGGCTGTAAACCCTTCTGTTTTTGCCCATATGACAAAAAAACACTGCAAAAATGGAAAAATGACCCATATAGAGCCGTTTTTTTACCATTTTCCCTGGGCGGGGGAGGAAATAAAAGAACTGCCCCGGCGGCTTAGTGAGGAGATATATGTGGAGTTTGACTACCGTAAAAGGGATGCCTTAAATCATCAGGCAGAGATACGGGAATACAGAAAAGAGGAATTGATATGAGGGGAAAGGGATTACAACTGGATTTGGATAAAAAGTACGAGAAGAAAAATGTACTTATGATTTTAGGCGGGATTTTTCTGGCGGTATCCCTCTTGTTTCTCCTGGCATTGTTTTGGTGGAACCAGAGGATTGTCCCGGTGGATGTAGGTGGATGTGAGGCGGATCAGGGACAGCTTACCTACAAGATTACAAAAACCTACGGGACAAATTTTATCAAGCTGGAGGGGTATGCCTATGTGCCGGGGCAAAGCATTGATTATGCCGATATTTCGGTTATCGCCTATCACCCTGGGGAGGATAAATATTACAGGCTGCCCACGGAGATTGTGAAAAAGACAAAGATTACAAAAAAAGTTAAGGACGGCCATAACTATGATTACTGCGGCTTTTCTTCCGTGGTGCTGGCGGATAAGATTTGGGACGATACCAAGTTTTATATCCGCTGTCAAAATAACGGTGTGGATATCCTGGCGGATACGGGAGAAGTTTTTGATTACAGGTAAAAGGAGGATGGGATGAATAAAGTACGGGACTTTTTTGGGACAATAACACAAAAAAAATATATTCCTCTGTGGGCATTTGCCGGGATTTCCCTTATCTACCATTTTTTTATGCGGGAGCCGGAAGCTTCGGACGCCATGTGGTTTTTCAGAAATCAGCTGGACGCTTATACTTTGAAAGATTATCTTATTATCCGTTATCAGACATGGTCTTCCAGATTTCTTATAGAAGGCGTACTGGTGTATCTATCCAGGCATGTTCTGCTTTGGAAAATTTTGGACTATTTCTTCTGGGTGTTTCTTGCCTGGGCCATTGCCTGGCTGTTTCCCGAGGAAAAGCGCAGAGTGGCCTGTTACATGACGGTGGGATTTTTACTGATGTACCCTCTGTGGGATTTGCGCACGGCGGGCTGGATTGCCACCAGTGCCAATTATACCTGGGTGCTGGCCTTAGGGGTGTTTTCCCTCCACGGTGCAGTGCGGGTATATTACGGGAAAAAGACACCTGTTCTTTTGGCGGTTTTATACATACTGGCCGCATGTTACGGAGCAAATATGGAGCAGATGTGTGCCGTGCTTCTGGCGGTAAATTTTCTGGCCATTTTATATTTCGTATATAAAAAAATAAGCTTTAAAAAGTACTGGCATGTCATTGCATGCTTCCTTGTTTCCCTGGGGGAAATTCTATTTATACTCACCTGTCCGGGAAACGCTCTTCGGGAAAACCAGGAGATTGCCAACTGGATGCCCAGGTATGCATCCTTTGACTTTATGGATAAAATCTGCCTGGGATTTACGGAGACAATGCAGCACCTCCTAAACTCCGGGAATTTTATGTTTTTTATGTTTTCCCTGATATTGGCTGTACTTGTATTTTTAAAAAGCGAAGATTTGCGGCACCGTTTTTTTGCCCTGGTTCCTCCGGTTGTAAACGGAGTTTTGGTATTTTTCCAGGGCACCCTTGAAAAGTATGTGCCCTCTTTCTGGGAACTTTTTAAAGAGAACGCCTATCCTAACGGCACAAATTATCACCTGGGGGAGAGTTACATTCTCATGGTTTTATACCTGTTTGTGCTGGGGAGCGTGCTTCTCTCCCTGGTGGTGGTGTGTGACACCTGGGCGGAATTAATTGCACAGTGCTATCTTCTTGTCCTGGGCCTCGCCACCCGGGTGGTTATGGGCTTTACCCCCACCATTTATGTGTCAAAGGAGAGGACATATCTGTTTTTCTACATGATTCTTGGCATCAGTGCCACCTGGCTTGTGGTAAATAATATTGCCATGCTCCGGGAAAAGCGGAAAGCGCTGGAGGCCCTGCAGCTTGTGGGAACCTGTTTTATCCTGTTTTGCGTTATATTTGGCCTGATACAAACAGGAAGTGTATAAAAGAGGTAATAAAAAGTTTATAATTCCTTTACGCATTGTTCATGTTTTTCGCTATTGTGCATTGGTAATGAACGTGTTACAATACAAGGTAGTTTGCAATAGGGAAGGACAGAGAATGTTACAGTAATTTTTGGAAGTTGATAGGAGCTAAAATATATGAATGCGATACAAAGACTATTTGGAACCCACAGTGAAAGGGAATTAAAGAGGATTTATCCCCTTGTGGACAAAATTGAGTCTTACCGTGACTCTTATATGGAGTTAAAAGACGAAGAGCTGCGGGAAAAGACAAAAGAGTTTAAGAGACGTCTTTCGGAAGGGGAGACATTGGATGATATTCTGCCGGAGGCATTTGCCACGGTGAGGGAAGCCGCAAGGCGTGTGTTAAATATGGAGCATTACCGGGTGCAGCTTATCGGCGGAATTATTCTGCACCAGGGACGAATTGCAGAGATGCGCACCGGTGAAGGAAAAACCCTTGTGTCCACCCTGCCGGCCTATTTAAATGCCTTAGAGGAAAAGGGCGTCTGCATTGTAACGGTAAATGATTACCTGGCAAAGCGTGATGCGGAGTGGATGGGACAGATACATGAATTTTTAGGGCTTACCGTGGGCGTTGTGTTAAATTCCATGGACAATGACGAGAGAAGGGAAGCCTACAACTGCGACATCACCTATATCACAAATAATGAGCTGGGATTTGACTACTTAAGGGACAATATGGTCATATACAAGGAGCAGTTAGTGCAGAGGGGCCTTCACTATGCCATTATCGATGAGGTGGACTCAGTGCTTATCGACGAGGCCAGGACGCCTTTAATTATCTCCGGCCAGAGCGGGAAATCCACCAGGCTTTATGAGGCCTGTGATATTTTGGCCCAGCAGCTAACCAGAGGTGAGGAGAGCCAGGAGTTTTCTAAGATGGATGCCATTATGGGGGTGGAAATCGAGGAGACAGGGGACTTTGTGGTAAATGAAAAGGACAAAGTGGTAAACTTAACCCAGGAAGGTGTCCGAAGAGTAGAGCAGTTCTTTAAAATTGACAACCTGGCGGATGCGGAAAACCTGGAAATCCAGCACAATGTGATTCTTGCATTAAGGGCTCACAACCTTATGTTTAAAGACCAGGATTATGTGGTGAAGGACAACGAGGTATTGATTGTAGATGAGTTTACCGGGCGTATTATGCCGGGACGGCGTTACTCTGACGGGCTTCACCAGGCCATTGAGGCAAAAGAGCATGTGAAGGTGAAACGGGAGAGCAAAACCCTTGCAACGATTACTTTCCAGAATTTCTTTAATAAATTTGAGAAAAAATCCGGTATGACAGGTACGGCTTTGACGGAGGAGAAAGAGTTCCGGGATATCTACGGCATGGACGTGATTGAGATTCCCACCAACCGTCCCGTTGCCAGAGAGGATTTGCAGGATGTGGTTTATAAGACCAAAAGGGAAAAAATGCAGGCGGTGTGCGACGCAGTGGAAGAAGCCCACGGAAAGGGACAGCCTGTTTTGGTGGGTACCATTACCATTGAAACTTCCGAGGAGTTAAGCAAGCTGTTAAAACGCCGTGGCATTAAGCACAATGTGTTAAATGCCAAGTTCCATGAGCAGGAAGCGGAGATTGTGGCCCAGGCCGGCGTCCACGGTGCAGTGACCATTGCCACCAACATGGCGGGGCGTGGTACCGATATTAAGTTAGACGAAGAGGCAAGGGAAGCCGGGGGATTAAAAATCATCGGTACGGAGCGCCATGAGTCCAGGCGGATTGACAATCAGTTAAGGGGGCGTTCCGGACGTCAGGGAGACCCGGGAGAATCCCAGTTTTATATTTCCCTGGAAGATGATTTGATGCGTCTTTTCGGATCGGAAAAACTCATGTCCATGTTTAACGCATTAGGCGTGCCCGACGGGGAGCAGATTCAGCACAAGATGCTCTCCAGCGCCATAGAAAAAGCTCAGACAAAAATAGAGTACAACAACTTTGGCATCCGTAAAAACCTCTTAGAGTACGACCAGGTAATGAATGACCAGAGGGAGATTATCTATGCGGAGCGCCTTCGGGTGTTAAACGGGGAGAGTATGCGGGATGTTATCTTTAAAATGATTACAGACCGGGTGGAGGCTACGGCGGATATGTGTATCTCCAATGAACTTCCCCCCCAGGAGTGGGATGTGAAGGAATTAAATGAGATCCTCCTTCCTATGATACCCTTAGCCCCTGTCACACCGGAAGAAGTGCAGG